>ENA-OUOG01001047-OUOG01001047.1-marine-metagenome-genome-assembly--contig:-NODE-1047-length-33568-cov-5.466693_pt1 | contig 33568 bp, 31 predicted proteins | sample MGYA00248635_ERZ508505 | MGnify/ENA primary metagenome ERZ508505 (study PRJEB26176, sample SAMN06267871) | marine metagenome | isolation source: Saanich Inlet, British Columbia, Canada | place: Pacific... | reverse complement strand
GCTGCCTCCCGTAGGAGTCTGGTCCGTGTCTCAGTACCAGTGTGGGGGATCCCCCTCTCAGGGCCCCTATCTATCGTCGCCATGGTGTGCCGTTACCACACCATCTAGCTAATAGAACGCATAGTCATCTTATACCGTAACCTTTAATGTAGTGTTCATGCGAACTTAACATACTATGAGGCATTAATCTTCGTTTCCAAAGGCTATTCCTCAGTACAAGGTAGATTCTATACGCGTTACGCACCCGTGCGCCGGTCGTCAGCAGAGCAAGCTCCCTGTTACCCCTCGACTTGCATGTGTTAGGCCTGCCGCTAGCGTTCATCCTGAGCCAGGATCAAACTCTTCATCGTTAAATTTTTAAGTGTTTCCACTAATATGCTTAACAACCAAAGAAATTTATTTAGTACTCAAAATGGTTTATTCTCTTGTTTGAATCTAATCGTTTCCAATTAAATTCTTACGCTGTCAATTCAATATGTTTATGAACTTTTAATTCTATATTTTGATTCGCTAATAATTTTTAATCACTAACGGGCTGCAAATATAAAACCCTTTTTAATTCTGTACAATGTTTTTTAATTATTTTTTGAAAAAAATTAATCTTTCATAAAACACATAAAAACACTAATTTGTAACTGAACTTTATTGCTCTTAACGTTGCCGTTTTTTGCGGCTGCAAACATACAACCTTTTTTATTTATAAAAAGTTTTTTTGAAAACTTTTTTACATTATTAATTTCGACCTGTATATGAGCTAAACTTAATGCTCTTGTTTTAACAACTAAAGCGCTAAGCGGCTGCAAATATACATCCTATTTTATCTTTAACAAGCTTTTATTTATTCTTTTTTATTGTTTTATTTTTAAACCTGCCCTTATTGCTTGTAATCAATACATTACAAATAAATTTTATTTTTAAATATTTAATGTTTTTGTCCTTATTATTTATACTGTATTTAAAATGCTATTAACCTATCTGTCAAATACTAAAAATATAATGATGATTATTCTGGAGTTATAATCGTTTTAAAAAACACTCTAGATTTAATAGCCTTGAACTTTAAAACAGACCTTAACTCAGCTTGTTTGTTTTATTTTGTTACATTAATCAATACTATTTTACCAATGTTTAGAATCTACACAGCATCATTTTTGCCTTTTACAAAGAGATTTAGTGGAAAGCCTGAACACCTATAAGTAAATGCTAAAAATCTTTATTCTTTAAAGAAAGAAGTTCCATACAACACCGAACCTAACTTTGAAATCTCGGAATGGCGTATTTGGTGCAGAATAATAACTGCGTCCTGTAAAAGCAGCATTGAAATGTTCTGCCTTTAAGTAGATTCTTGTTTGTCTAATTTTTGCATTCACAAAAAAATCTAAGCGAGGAAAACCTCCCAACTCTTGATCGTTTTGTGTATAAAACTCGGCTAAAAGCGGATCATAAGCATCCATATTATAAGCCGTAAAATAATTTAAAGTAATTCCTGTTTGGAGGTACATTGCTTTTTTAAAAACATGATTAGAATAATACAAAGTATTCCTTGTTATTATCTGAGGAATGTTAAATACTTGGTTTTCATCTATAACATTTTGGTACATTACTGTATTGTTAAGTGCGAAATTTCTGTATTTAATTTCTTTATTTGCTTTTAGCCTTAAATAGGTTATTGTTTTATCGTTTTGAAAAGGTCTTACTTGATTAGTTGTCTCGTCTTTAGTAAAATACACATAATCGTTTATTGTTGTTAAATCTAAACTAAGGTCAATAAGCTTTTGAGATTTTATGTTAAGAGATAATTGTTTAGTTTTAATAGTATTAAACTCGTTTTTCCAATTATAATTCACATAATCACTTTGATATAATAGTGTGTTATAATTTGGAGCAGCAGTATTATGATTAATTTGGGCAGCAACACTTAGATCATTGTTAAATCTATAAGAGGCTTGTGCTTTTATAAAATTTCCGCCAAAATCACCAGATACATTTACTCCTAATTCTCCTTGAAGATTAAAATCTTTAATTTGCTTTTTATATTTACCTCCTAAAGCTAAAATACCTCCTTTCAATCTGTTGGTTATCGTATTTCCATTCAACACCACTAGCTTATTGTATCCATAATTATAATTTGTGTGACTTGCATTGAATTGTAAATCACCAAAAATGTTACTTGAATAATTTAATTGTAATTGGTTAGATAACTCTTCTAAAGTCAATCGGTCTCTAAGATTACTTGTTCTAAAACTTGTTCCGAAAATATCATTTTGAGAATCTTGTTCAAATAAATAGCTTTTGTCTTTTAGGGACATTATATGTGCTACATTTAGGTTGCTTTTAGAAATAGAATCAGACTTATTTATTACATTGTATTTGTGGTTTAAGTAAAACCTTTTACCTTTTAATGTGTTTTGGGCATCTTCGAAATTTACTTCCAGTACTCCTCTATCGTTAAAATCTTCTTCTCCAGATTCAAAAAACAAAACATTCTCATCTGTTAAACCTCCATTTTCTTCGTTAAAGAGGTCTTGAGAAACAAAATGCATATTCGCAACATATTTATTGTTCTTAGTTTTATAGCTAGACGTAAATCTAAAATTACCTGTACTTGTTAGAATATGTTGATAATTACCCAAAGAGCGCAAACCTTTATAAGCAACAGAAAAATTAAATTGCTTAGATGTATTAATAGTAAAGAAAGCATCTAATAACTGGCCTTGCTCGAAAGCAGACTTATACATTAACTCTGTTAATGGTGTTGGTACATGAAAATAGTTTATGTCTTCAATTTCCATATAATTAAAATGTCTTGCTCGTGCTCCAAATTCTGGCATTAAAGAAATACTCTCAAAGTTTTTACTAAGCGTATTATAAGTTTGACCAATATTAGAAAAAGGAATTAAATTAAATTCGTCTTTTCTAAGGTAGTTGTATTTGTACTCTTTTTGGATGGTAAGTGTTGTATCGACATATGTGGTGTCGTTTTTATGTGAGATAATTAAATAGTCTGTAATTTTAGCATCTAAATTTTTTAAATTCTCATTACTTGTACTTTTTGTGCTTAATTGTGATAAACTGTCGTTTCTAACATTTCTATCACCAGAAAAATTATTAATATCCTTACCGCCTTGCCCTATTGTAGGTTTTGGAGTTGTTTGAGCATTAGAAACACTAACAAAACAAATTAAAAAAAATGCAAAAATTATTTTATTCATTAAATGATATCTATTTTTAACCTGACAAAAATAGGTACAGATTAAAATTTAAAGTTTTGCCAAAAATATGAAATATCTCAAACTGTTTGGCAAATAAACTCAGAAACGTATAATTACAATTAATATTACTGTTTTTTGTTAAGAATTACATAAATGCTAAAATTAAAATATTCAAAATTTAAACTAGAATGTGGAACAGACGAGGCAGGAAGAGGATGCTTAGCTGGACCTGTAACTGCTGCTGCTGTAATTTTGCCAAAGTCCTTTAAAAACGAAGTTTTAAACGATTCTAAACAACTCTCGGAAACTAAACGCGAGGTACTAAAACCAATTATAGAAACCCAAGCCATAGCTTTTGCTTTTACCCATGTTTACGAAGATGAAATAGATAAAATAAACATTCTTAACGCTTCTATTTTAGCCATGCAACGTTCTATTTTACAATTAAATCCAAAACCAGAATTTATAATTGTAGATGGAAATAGGTTTAAGCCCTTACAGGATATTCCATTTAAAACTATCGTAAAAGGCGATAGTAAATTTTTAAGTATTGCTGCAGCATCAGTTTTAGCAAAAACCCACAGAGATACTTATATGCTTAAAATTCATCAAGAATTCCCAATGTACAATTGGAAACAAAACAAAGGCTACCCAACAAAAGAACACAGAGATGCTATTAGAAAATATGGCCCAACAAAATACCACAGAAAAAGCTTTAGACTTTTACCTGAACAATTAAAATTAGAATTGTAATTTTGATTATGCTAAAATACTTTAATCATAGAATGAAAAATTTAAGTTTTACTATAGTTTTTTTTATACTGCTTGTGAGTTGTAACACGAACAGCAATAAAAACGCATCTGAATATGATTTTATTCCTGAGGAAGCTTCAATTATTGTAATAATTAATGACACCGAAAGTCTTGAAACTAATCTAAAAAACAATGGTTTTATTAATGACCTTTCTAAATCTTCAATGTATAAAAATGCTTCAAAAAAACTAAACCACTTAGCCTCAATAAATACAGAACATCCTATTATTATTTCTTTTTTAAATGATAAAAACGATAGCCTTCAATTTACAATAACGACTAAACAAGTACCTAATATTTTTGAGACAGACTCACTTTCAAATCATAAAATTGAAACCTTACAAATAGCGAATACAACTGCAAAAAAAATAACTTTTAATAATCAAGTTTTATACACAACTTTTAAAGACAGCATAGCCATTGGTAGCTCAAGCAAAAAACTATTAGAGGCAGCAATCACAAAAAAAACCAAAAACGAAACAAGGCTAAAAGTTATAAATACTCTAGATAATAGCAAGTCTGTTTCTGTAGTTTTAAATGACACTAATGGTAGTCTGGTGCGCTCTATATTTAATTCTGAAGTTTTACAGTTTAAAGATTTTAGTGACTACACTTCGTTTGATGCTGTTATTTCCCAGGACGAAATTCTTTTCAATGGTATTACTAAAGCAGCAGATTCTTCAAAAAAACTCATTAATATCTTTAAAAACACAATTCCACAAGTCAATGAATTAGCTAAAATTGCACCAAATAATTGTGATGGCTTTTTAAGCTTTACTTTTAATAACTTTAAAACCTTTAAAACCAATTTAGATACTTTTAACAAAAAGCAAGACAGTACAACTTTAACTCCTTTATTCGATAATATTATTGAAGTAGGAACCATCTACCTTGGTGAAAACCAAGCTGTAGTTTTAAACTCAATCGATGTTATTTCTACTAAAGAAAATCTATTAAGTGAACAAAACATAATTGAAACCTACAGACAGGTTCCAATTCACGATTTCAGTAAACCAGAAGTATTTAATAATGTGTTTTATCCATTAATTAATAATAGCGAAACCAATTATTATTGTACCATTGACCAATTTTTTATTTTTGCAAAAAACACTGAAGCACTAGAAAACATTATTGCAAATTATCAAAACAAAACAACTTTAAGTGATCGTGAATATTACACTAATATCACCAATAATTTAAGTACCGAATCTTCAATACTACAGGTTATAAACAACAATAAACTGAAAGATTTAATAGATCTAAATCTAGACGTTAGTTTAAATAATAATTTTGAAGACTACAAAGTTTCTGCGTTACAATTTGTTTACGATTCGCATTATGCACACCTTCATGGAGCCATTAAAAAAAATAAGATAAAAGCCGAAGCCAATTCGGTTACAGAGCTTTTAAATATTAAACTTGATGCCGATTTGTTAAACAATCCGCAATTTGTAACAAACCACAGAACAAAGCAAAAAGAAATTGTAATTCAAGACATAAACAACAAACTATATCTTATTTCTAATAATGGTAATATTATATGGAAAAAACAACTTGATGGTCCTGTTTTAGGCAAGATAGAACAAATAGACAGTTACAAAAACGGAAGACTTCAATTAGTGTTTGCCACACCAAACAGCGTTTACTTATTAGATAGAACTGGAAAAGATGTTTCTGGATATCCTCTAAAGTTTAACGACAAAATAACCCAACCGCTTTCTGTATTCGATTACGATAAAAACAAAAACTACAGACTGTTTGTAACCCAAGGACCATCTGTTTTATTATACAATGCTCAAGGCAAAACAGTTAAAGGTTTTCAATTTAAATTAGCTAAAAATACCATAAACCATCAACCACAGCATATAAGAATTGGTAATAAAGACTACATCTTAATTAAAACAGATAAGACGCTTCATATTCTAAATAGAAGAGGACAAACACGAGTAAAAGTATTAAAAGACCTAGAATTCTCTAACAAAGCCGTTTTTAATTATAATAACACCTTTACAACAACAACTAGAGATGGTAAAATAGTAAGTATCGATCAAAAAGGTAACGTAACTACAAAACCCGTTGACCTAACTAAAAACCACCATATTACTACAACTACAAAAACTTTGGTGTCTCAAAACGAGAACATTCTTAACATTAAAAGTAAAAGACTAGAGCTCGATTTAGGCAACTATTCTCCTGTAAAAATATTTTATATAAAAGATAAAATTTACGTTTCTGTAACAGATTTACAAACACAAAAAGTATTGCTATTTGATAGTCAAGCAAAGCCTATAGAAAACTTTCCTGTATATGGAAACTCTGCCATAGAACTAGATAATATTGATAAAGACGATAGCTTAAAATTTATTACAAAAGGAGATACTAATAGCATTTTACTTTACGAAATAAATTAGAATTGGCTTTAGCTAAAATAAATAATTAAAAACCATATTATTCAAGATGATTAATCGTAACCAAGCAAGCATTTCAAAATTTATAATTCATAAAGTTGGCAACAAACATAATGACACAAAAAATGCGTTTTCACATAAAGAAGTGCATTTCGACGAAGACAGTTACGAGCTAATGTTACCTTTTTTACTAAGGCCTTTTGGAACCGTTGTACAAAGTTATCGTTTTAATCACCACGCAAATGTAGACCTTAATGAAATTAATGCATATTCTAAGAACATTTTCGAAGATGATGATGCTTTTATAGAAACCTCAAAAAACATTGTAAAACACCTGTACGAGCAAAGCGACTCTGCGCAAATAAAAACTGGAGATGTTTTGGTAGCTGTTTTTGAAGGTATAGAGTATAAAGAAATGGTAACCAATGCTATTGGTATTTTTAAAATTGAAAATAAAATTAATTTCTTTCAAACCTATCTCGAAAATAACAGCTACGATGTCTTGGTACAAAAAGGGATTTCTAGTAAAAAAGTAGATAAAGGTTGCTTGATTCTTAATCAAAAAGACATGGAAGGCCATATTATTTTAAGTGTAGACAACAACAGTTACGATGCGCAATATTGGTTAGACAAGTTCTTAAACATTAAGTATGCAGATGATATGAATAATCACACACACAACTACTTAAACATGTGTAGTGCTTTTTCTACCGAAATTTTAAAACCCAGCTATGGGGAACAACAAAGAAATATCTTTTTAGCCAAAACCATTGACTATTTCAAGGAAAATGAAGTTATAAATATAGAACGTTTTAAAGAAGACCTTTTTACAGAAGAAAAACACATTAGACAATTTGAAGACTTTAAAAAAGAATATGAAGGCGAGCAAAATATATTACTACGTAACCAATTTGATCTAGCTGAAGCAGTTGTAAAAAAAGACAAAAAGAAAATTAAAACAGACATAAAACTAGACACTAACATACAAATAAAACTAGATATCGATGCGCCAGATGCAGCTAGCGAATACCTAGAACGTGGTTACGACGAGGACAAAAAAATGCACTATTACAAAGTGTTTTTTAATGCAGAAGGCTAAACATAAAAAATTAAACAATGGGTATATTAATAGGCATTTTAATTAGACTAATCACTTTTCCTGGTGTAATTTTAGATTTAATAGTTAATATCTTTTCTGCAAAATTACTTGATTTAGAAATTACAGAAATTAACTACGATATTAGGTTATCCATTTGTAATATTTATTTACTTTTTTAGAATTCTTCATGTGTTCTGGCTCGATATTCTTTATGGTGTTGGGCTAATGTTTTTAATGGATTATTACTTTTTTAAGTAATTAAAAATGAATTTTATTGCAAAAGGAAAGTATAATAATGAAATAAAGGTTTAATAAATTGTTACTGGACTTTGTTAAAAAAATAGCTATGTTAGAAATTAAACTAAATGCTGATATTAACATTTAATCAATTTCAAATCAGCTAAATAGCAAGTTTAATTTTAAAATCTTAAGTTTATTCAACAAATTCAGCCTCAAAAAGTGTGGTAAAATGCCTCAATAATTTGCTTTTAACTTCAGCTTCATCAATAGTTTTCTTACCTAACTCAACGTTTAGCGAAGTCACAGCTTTTCCTCGTATACCACAAGGTATAATATTATCAAAATAACCCAAATTAGCATTTACATTTAGCGCAAAACCATGCATGGTGACCCAACGGCTAGCACGAACTCCCATAGCACATATTTTTCTAGCAAATGGCGTACCTACATCCAGCCAAACACCAGTTTCTCCCGGAGACCGCTCAGCTTTTAAACCATATTCTTCAAGTGTAAGAATTATCATTTCTTCTAAAAAACGTAAGTATTTATGTATGTCTGTAAAGAAGTTATCTAAATCTAAAATTGGGTAGCCCACAATTTGTCCTGGTCCATGGTAGGTAATATCTCCACCTCTATTTATTTTATAGAAAGTGGCACCTTTTTCGGTCAATTGTTTTTCGTCTAATAACAGATTAGACACATCACCACTTTTACCCAAAGTATATACATGAGGATGCTCGACAAATAAAAAGTAGTTATTGGTTTCTAAACCAGCAGCTTCTCTCCTATTTTTAATTTTAGTATCTAAAATACCTTTAAATAATTCTTCTTGGTAATCCCAAGTGTCTTTAAAATCTTTAGTTCCTAAATCTTGAAGTACAATTGTTTTATTCATAGACTGCAAAATTACGATAAATTTAAATCAGCTTGTCATTTCAAATGTTTTTCTTGATTGAAATGAAAGAAAAAGGCATCAAGAAGTATGGCAACTAAAAACTACTTATTTGGGTTATTTAAGATTACCAATGCCGCAATTACGCCTGGAACCCAACCGCAAAGCCATAATAAAAAAGTTATTACTATTGAGCCACAACCTTTATCTAATACAGCTAAAGGTGGACATATAATTGAAAGAATAACTCTCCAGATACTCATAATATAAATTTTAATGATTGATGATGTATTAATAGGACGCAAACTATTGTGTTTTGTTACAAAGCAATTATCTTTGCAGGCTTAAACACATATATTATGTCACAATTATCTGAGCAAGAGCTCGTACGAAGAGAAAAGCTAGTAAAGCTTCGCGATATGGGAATTAATCCATATCCAGCAGATTTATTTCCAGTTTCAGAAACGTCTAAAAGCATAAAACAGAACTTTAAAGACGGTAAACAGGTAGTAATTGCTGGTAGATTGATGGCAATTAATATACAAGGAAAAGCTTCTTTTGCACAATTACAAGATTCAGAAGGACGCATTCAAGTGTATTTTAATAGAGATGAAATTTGTCCTGGTGAGGACAAAGATTTATATAACTTAGTTTTTAAAAAATTATTAGATTTAGGAGACTTTATTGGTATTGAAGGCGAACTGTTTACCACACAAGTTGGAGAAAAAACAGTTATGGTAAAAGACTTTAAAATGCTAAGTAAAGCATTAAAACCATTACCTATACCAAAACAAAAAGATGGTAAAACTTACGATGCGTTTACAGACCCAGAAATGCGTTACAGACAACGTTATGCAGATTTAGCAGTAAATCCACATGTAAAAGAGGTCTTTATTAAACGTACAAAGTTATTTAACGCGATGCGTAATTTCTTTAATAATGCTGGATATTTTGAAGTAGAAACTCCTATTTTACAACCTATTCCTGGAGGAGCAGCAGCACGTCCATTTATTACACACCACAACAGTTTAGACATTCCGTTATACATGCGTATAGCAAATGAGTTATACTTAAAACGTTTAATAGTTGGTGGTTTTGATGGTGTTTATGAGTTTTCTAAAAACTTTAGAAACGAAGGTATGGATCGCACTCATAATCCAGAGTTTACAGCTATGGAAATTTATGTGTCTTACAAAGACTATAATTGGATGATGGATTTCTGTGAGAAATTATTAGAACATTGTGCTATTGCTGTTAATGGAACAACAAAAGCTACTTTCGGTGAATATGATGTTGACTTTAAAGCGCCTTATGCTCGTGTAACCATGGCAGATTCTATTAAGCATTTTACAGGTTTCGATATTAATGGCAAAACAGAAGCTGAAATTTTTGATGCTGCAAAAGGTATGGGAATTGAAGTAGATGCAACCATGGGAAAAGGAAAATTAATTGATGAAATTTTTGGTGAAAAATGTGAAGGTAATTACATACAACCTACCTACATAACAGATTACCCAAAAGAAATGAGTCCGTTGTGTAAAGAACATCGTGACAATCCTGAATTAACAGAGCGTTTTGAGCTTATGGTTTGCGGAAAAGAAATAGCAAATGCCTATTCTGAATTGAATGACCCAATAGACCAACGCGAACGTTTTGAACACCAATTAAAATTGGCTCAAAAAGGAGACGACGAAGCCACAGAGTTTATAGACGAAGACTTTTTACGTGCTTTAGAATACGGTATGCCACCAACATCTGGAATGGGAATTGGTATGGATAGATTAATTATGTTTTTAACTAATAACCAAAGTATACAGGAAGTCTTATTTTTTCCGCAAATGCGTCCAGAAAAGAAAGCGGTTGCTATGAGTGACGATGAAAAAGCAGTTTTCGAAATCTTGAAAAAAAATTCACCTATTGATTTAAATACATTAAAAACACAGTCTGGTTTAAGCAACAAAAAATGGGATAAAACCATTAAAGGATTAACCAAAATTGGTGTCGCTAAAGTTAGCAAAACAGATGATGGTTTGTTTGTTGAAATGGTTTAATAAACTTGTCATTCTTGCGAAGGCAGGAATCATACAAAACAGAGAGGAATTACAGAAATGTAGTTCCTTTTTTATTTTAATTTATTAATTATAAAATTTTATCAATTCCTTCCAAATACGCCTCAAAAGTCACAAGGTTATTATGGCTTCCATTATCAATAGTTATAAAATTAACTTGGTCCTTTTTTGCTTGTTCAGCTAATTTTACTCCAAATTGATAAGGCACAATTTTATCTTCTGTACCATGAAAAATAGTAATTGGACAGGTAATATTTTTAATAAAATCTTCTGAAGGAAATTTATATTTCAACAACCATTTTATTGGAAATACAGGAAATCTATGCTTTGCAACAGCTGTAATACTAGAATATGGTGTTTCTAAAATAAGCTGTTTGGCTTTGTTTTTTGAAGCCACGTAAGTTGCAATACCTGTTCCTAAAGAGCGACCATAAATGGTAATTTCTGAAGCTTCATATTGTTTTAATAAATAGTTATAAAATAACTGCACATCATTATAAAAAGCTTGCTCACTTAACTTGCCTTTGCTTTTTCCGTAGGTACGATAATCCATAATCAAGACATCGTAGTTTTTTGCAACAAAAAACTCACTCACTTTAGACCAACGCGATAAATCGCCAGCATTAACATGAAAATATAACATAACACCTTTGGGTTTTTCAACTTTATAATGAATAGCATTTAAAGTCACATTGTCTTCTGGTTCAGCGTTATTTCTTCAAAATTATAAACCGAAGTATATTTATAATCTTCTGCTAATACTGTTGGTAAAAAGAGTAGTTTTTCTTGAAACATGTAAAGGACTATTCCTATTAAAAAATATAAAAAAGCAACAATTTTAAACGCTTTTATAAGCTTATTTTTTGCTCTTTTTGTGGGAGTGTATAACATTAATACTTGTGGTTGATAAATCTATTGGTTCTTGCTTTGTGGTTATTATATCACGAATCATTTTATGGTAGGACTCAAAATTATTAAGATTTTTATGTCCTCCACCAATAACGCTATGTAGTTTGGTGAGTTTTGGGTTGACTTTAGAGAGTTTAATACTACTTTTAAAAGGAATCAACTTATCGTTCGTGCCATGAATAATATGTATAGGACATTGTACATATTTTAACCATTTATAAGTTGGTAATGGATATTTTAAAAGTACAGACAAAGGCATAAAAGGCATATAACGGCTTGTCACTTTTGTTAGGCTGTAATATGGAGCGTCTAAAACCAACATTTTAGGATTATTTATAGAGGCTAATTTGGTAGTAAAACCAGATCCTAGAGAGCGACCGTAAATAATAATTCTGTCTTCTGTAGTTTGCTCTTTTATTTTATTATAAACTTCCTGCAAATCTCGTTTTATGGCTTTTTGAGAACGTCTGCCAGTGCTTTTTCCAAAACCTCTATAGTCTACCATGAGAACACTGTAACCATATCTTGTAAAATCGACAGCAAACTTTCCCCAACCTTTAATGCTTTTAGAATTCCCTTTTAAATACAATACTAAACCTTTAGATTCTGCTTTAGGTTTAAAAAGTACACCATTTATAATGGCACCATCTCTAGTTTCGAGATTGTACTCTTTTGTTTCTTAATTATCGTATAGAAACTGAAAGTCTTTAGGTAATTTTGCTGGCTTAAATAAAATATAATCTTGCAAATAATATAAAGCTACACTAATAACAATATATACTATTACAACAATTATAAAGGTATGTAACCAATATGGCATAAGTTAAATTTAACCAACAAGATAGAAAAAATAGTTCTTATTAAGAATGAAGACTTTTTAAAAAAAGACTACCTAATATATTAAGAAGGAAGTTTTTTTTAAAAACAGGCTTGAAAGTAACTTATAATACCAGTTTTTATTTGTCACATTTATGCCGTTTTCTCTTAAATCTCTGATTTTATTAATTGATTTAACAACTCTAAAAATGAGATAGGCTATTAGCAGAAGAGTTATTATTGTAAACGCCATGTTTTAATATTGATTTTTTTTTAAATGTAATAAATAAAATTACTTGAATAATAATTTTTAAAATTATTTGCTTTTTATTCGTTGTGTTGTTCTATTATAACGACAAAAAAGCTTCAGAAATTATTCTGAAGCTTTTTAAAAAAATAAAACTTATTATTATAATCCTAAGGCTTCTAAACCTTGTTCGAAAACAACATCAACAGGAATACTTGCCTCGCTTAAACGGTCTAAATCTTTTTGCAACTGTTCTGGAATGCTTCCGTAGTTTTCTATAAATTTCACAACACCAAGAACGTGTAATAACCTATTTGCAATTTGTTGAACGCTATTATAAAAAACCAGACAGTATAAAAACCATACATTTTAAAAATAAAATGGAAGCCGCTTTTATTTGGGTAGAAGCTAAACGTGAAGATATTTTTGTAATGAGCTTTTTTGCATGGTTAAAAAGCAAAATAGAAAACAAACCTTTATATAAGGCAACATTAGAGTTGGTTACAAAAGCTCAAGCTGTTAATTAATACTTAAAAAAACATTCTTGATTTAAACCTTTTTATTATTTTAGTGTCCTAAGAGTGTTAAACAATTTAAAACAATAAAAAAATGAAAAAATTATTAATAGTAGCATTAGCATTATTTGCTCTACAAGTAACTGCTCAAGAAAAGAAGGAACAGCAACAGTTAAGAAAACAAAAAATGGAACATATTAAAGATATGGAACCAAAAGACATGGCACAACTTCAAACTAAGAAGCTAACACTTGAACTAGATCTTACAGATGAACAACAAGTAAAAGTTGAACAGCTAAATCTTAAAAACGCTAAATTGCTTAAGGCTGGAATGGAAAAAAGAATGGCTGCTTTAGAAGCTGGTAAAAAACCTACTAAAGAAGAAAAATTACAGATGGCTAACGAAAAGTTAGACCACCAAATTGCTACTAAAAGAGAGATGAAAAAAATATTAACTGAAGAGCAATATACAAAGTACGAAAAAGTTTCTCAATTAAGAAGAGTAAAAAACACCAAAGGAAAAATGATGCAACGAAATAGAACTGGTGAAAAAAGAGAGAAGAGATTAGAAAAAGTTAAAGAATAATAATCAATTAATTACATCTTAAAAAAATAAATAAAGTACCGAATATATAATCGGTACTTTTTTATTTGCAAAATTTAACAAAATAGCTTTTCTTTGAGATATTAACGTATAACAATAATAATAATGAAAAAAATATTTACATTCTGCTTTTTCGCTTTTGCACTATTAATTGGCACTCAATCTGTAATTGCTCAAGACATGGCTAAGATTAACGAGAGCGCTATAGTTAAAGCTAAAGAATTACGTTCTATGCTTAAATTTAACGACAATAAAGTTGAAGAAATTTATAATGCATACCAAGCTTACGAAAGCAAGCTTTACTCTATTAAAAAACACTTAACTTCTGGTACTTCTGAGTATAATGATGCCATTTTAAAAGTAAACCAAATATTACAATCTAGCATTAAAGAAACCTTAGGTGACGATTTATACAAAAGATATTTAATTGCAACTAAGCAAGAAGAACTTTTAGAAAACGTGCAAGATTAAGTTTTAAAAATAAGTTAGAAAAAAAAAAACGATTACATTGGTAGTCGCTTTTTTTTTATAAACTTTATTGGAACTTTATCTAAAAACAGCATCGCAAGCTGCTATTGTTTTATCCAAATCATTATAAGTTAGAGCATCGGTTATAAACCAAGTTTCAAAAGCGCTTGGAGCAATATAAATGCCTTGATTGAGCATTCCGTGAAAAAAGGTTTTAAAAGTCTCATTATTACCTTTTGCAGCAGTTTCAAAATCGATAACGTTTGCTTTATCAAAATGAACAGAAATCATAGAACCTACTCTATTAATGGTATGTGTAATATTATTATTGTATAATACTCGTGCTAAACCTTTATGCAAATACTCGGTTTTTTCTGCCAAACGCTTAAAAACGTCTTTATCATTATTCAACTCATTCAACATAGCAAAACCTGCTGCCATAGCTAAAGGATTTCCACTTAAAGTTCCTGCTTGGTAAACAGGACCTAAAGGTGCTAATTGATTCATAATTTCATTTCTAGCTGCAAATGCTCCAACTGGCAAACCACCTCCTATTACTTTTCCAAAGCAAACAATATCTGCATCAACACCATACAACTCTTGTACACCACCTTTAGCTAGACGAAAACCAGTCATTACCTCATCAAAAATTAATAAAATATTATTCGCATCACATAATGTTCTTAAGCCTTCAAGAAATCCTTTTACAGGTGGAATACAGCCCATATTTCCTGCAACTGGCTCAATAATAATACAGGCAATTTCATTTTTATTAGCAGCAATTAAGGCTTCAACACTAGATAAATTATTATAATTTGCCAACAAAGTATCTTTTGCTGTACCTGCTGTAACACCAGGACTATTGGGACTTCCAAAGGTTACAGCACCACTTCCTGCTTGTATTAAAAACGAATCGCTATGGCCATGATAACAGCCTGCAAATTTTATAATTTTATCTTTCCCAGTAAAACCTCTTGCTAATCTTACAGCACTCATACAGGCTTCTGTACCAGAATTCACAAAACGAATTTTGTCTATATTTGGTACCATAGAAACAGCTAATTCTGCAATTTGAGTTTCAATTTCTGTTGGCATACCAAAAGAAGTTCCTTTTTGTGCTTTCTCTACTACAGCATCTACAACTGGTTGGTAGGCATGACCTAAAATCATTGGTCCCCAAGAATTAATATAATCTATTAATACATTTCCATCTTCATCGTACAAATAAGCGCCTTTTGCTTCTTTAACAAATATTGGAGTACCTCCTACTGCTTTAAATGCACGAACTGGAGAATTTACTCCTCCTGGAATTACCTTCTCTGCTGCTGCAAAAAGAGCACTACTACGTTTATAAATCATTATAATTAATCTTTAATAATGGGCTTAATATATATTACTTGCCCTACAAATAGGTTGTTTGTTTCTAAACTATTTAAAGCTTTTAATTCTGGAACAGAAATATTATACTTTCTGGACAAAGAATACAAAGTATCTCCAGACACCACAGTATGTTTGTTGTTTAGACTAGCCTCAACACCTAGAACCTCGTTATCAAAACGATACAATTGATAACGCTCTATTAAATCTATTAACTTTTGAGGATATTTTCTATCTGTTGCATAACCCGCAGCTTTTAAACCTTTAGCCCAAGATTTATAATCGCCTGCGCCTAACTCGAATAAACCAGCATATCGACTACGTTCTTTTAAAAACAAAGAGTGATCTCTAAACGAATATTTAGAGTTTTTATACTTTCTAAAGCATTCTTGATCTTCATCATCATCATGATATATTTTTCCACCTGTCCAACCAGTATGGCATTTAATACCAAAATGGTTATTGGCTTCTACTGAAAGCCTTCCTTTTCCAGATCCAGATTCTAAAATTCCTTGAGCTAAAGTTATGCTTGCAGGTATGCCATAATTTCGCATTTCGTCTTGAGCAATGTCACTATAAATAGCTATATACTCATGAGTAGGTGTTGCATAATTCTCTGGAGTTTCCTTAATAATTTCTTCGGTTTCTGTTGATGTATTTACAACCACTTCTGGTACCTTATTTTTTTTGGTGGTTTTAACAACACGGCTTGTTTTATTTTGAGATTTTCTTGTTGTTACTTTTTTTGAAGAACCACAACTAGATAGCATGGCTATTAAGAAAATAAGTGTAAATATTCTGTTCATTAAATTGTTATTAATGGTAAATTTTTCTGTTTTAATTTAGCATTCATTCCTGCAATACCTTGTAATCCTCCTGTATGTATGACTAAAATTTTTGATCCTTTAGGAAAATAATTTTTGTTAATCATATCTTGAATACCATATAGCATTTTTCCTGTATAAATGGGATCAAGTTGTATATTATTATCTGCTTTAAAAGTATTAATAAACGTAATTAACTCGTTATTTATTTTAGCATAACCTCCAAAATGATAATCTGTAATTAATTCCCAATTATCTTGTTTTGCAAATTTACAAATATCTTCTTTTAAAAAGTCGCCTTTTAAAGCAGAAAAGCCTAAAACTTTTTGATGCGGTTGAGAACTATTTATTATTCCTGCTATGGTACCACCTGTTCCCACTGGCACACAAATATAATTAAAACTAGAATCTGCTTCTGTTAAAATTTCTTTACAACCCTCAATAGCTAAATTATTTGTTCCGCCTTCAGGTATACAATAAAAATCACCAAATTCATTTTTTAAAGCTGCTATAAAATTTGTATTTTTTTTGTTTCTATATGCTGTCCTGCTAATAAATTTAAAATGCATACCACAAGCTTTGGCATATTTTAAAGTTGCATTTTTATTAATTTCATTAGCTAATTCTTCTCCTCTAATAATTCCAATGGTTTTAAAACCATAGGTACTTCCTGCTGCTGCAACTGCTGCAATATGATTTGAAAACGCACCACCAAAAGTAAGAAGTGTTGTTTTATCTTCTTTCCTTGCAGTCTTTATGTTAAATTTTAATTTTCGATATTTGTTACCAGATATTACAGGATGAATTTCGTCTTCTCGTTTAATAAACAATTTAAAAGTATTACTATTCTCTAGTACAAAACTTTGATTTTTAATCTCTTTAGCATTAAAATTTAAGTTTGCAATTAGTGTATTCATTAATTTTAGATGATTTATTTACGATTTCTTTATAAAATTAATGCATTTCATCGAATAAATTTGCAATTCATACCTTAATGTTTGTATATTTAATTGAATTTAACAAAAAATATGTATTTCATCGATTAAATAAACACTTTGTGTTTTGTTGTTTTAGAAAAGATTTAAAGTCTAAATCTAAAGTGAAATTTAAATTACATGTTGATTTTATTAAATAAATAAACAAGCTATGAAACAAAACTACTGTATTAAAATCCCTACTTTAAAATCAAGACTGGTTTTTAACATTGCTACTTCAATCATTTTTATGATTGTTTGTAATATTAGTTATGGAAATAACACTTACATGCCTCCTTCTAACGATGACCCTTATTCTGCAACTATGCTTACATCAAACACTAGCTGTTCTGTTGTTTCAAGCACTACTTTAACAGCAACAGATACAACTAATCCAATAGCGATAAATACTTTACTTGGTTACCTACACAATCTGGAGCAAACGGAAACTGGATCTACGAAAATGCCACTACAACAGAAATGGCACCAACAGTTGGCTATGCAGTAAGAGCTCCACAAACGTTTAGCTCAAATCCTTTAATTAAGTCAATATATACTGCTGTATTTAATGGAACACCAAATAATGGTAATTATAGCGCTGCTATTAGTGTAGGAACAGATGCTAATGTAGGCACATATATAGGAAGTACTATAGTAACTGCAGATGATGACCAGTGGAATTTAATAGAAAACCCATATCCATCTGCAATAGATATTTTAAGCTTCCTAAATGAGACAAATAACAGAACTATGTTAGATGTTACTGCTTATGTTTGGACACATAATACACCTCCAAGCACGTCAATACCAGATCCTTTTTATGCAAATTATAGCTCTAACTATACTTCTAATGATTATGCTTCAATTAATTCTCTTGGAGGCATAAGCACATCTAGCCTTGGTCAGGCACCATCTCAATATTTTGCGTCAGGACAAGGATTTTTTGTTTTAGGTCTAAATAATGGCTCAGCAACCTTTAATAATAGCATGCGAGTTAGAAATAACAACAATAACTTCTTTAGAACAGATAATGTAAATAATTCTAATAATACTTTTACTACATTCGAAAAACATAGAATTTAGTTAAACTTTAGTAATGATAATGGAGCATTTAGTCAATTACTCTTAGGGTATGCAGAAGGCGCTACATTAGATTGGGATAGAGGATTGGACGCACTTTCGTTTGGAGGAAACGATGTTAATTTTTATTCTATAGCTCCAGATTTAAAATTATCCATACAAGGTAAACCACTACCCTTTCAAACATCAGATGTGGTACCTCTTGGATACGAAGCAGGAAGTCAAGGTTCCTACAGAATTGGTATAGACCACTTAGACCCTCTATTTGAAAACCAAGAGATCTTTTTAAAAGACAACGAATTGAATACTATTCATGATTTAAAATCTGCTCCTTATATTTTTAGCACAACTAAAGGTGTTTTTGATACTAGATTTGAGATAATCTATAATAACGCAAGTTTATCTACAGATGAATACCTAGTAGATGCTAACGAAATAAAAGTAGTGTCTAGTGATAATTTACAAGTGATCTCTCAGTCTAAAAAAATAGAAAGTATCGTAGTCTATAATATTCTTGGAAAACGACTAATGACATACAATAACGTAGATTCTAAAACACTAACATTAAAAGGTATAATAAAGTCTTACAATGCTTTACTACTTAAAATTGTATTTACAGACAAAACACAACTATATAAGAAAGCTTTGTATTAAAGTTTAAGTGTTAATATATTTTAAAAATCCCTAAAACGATCTTGATTTTAAATAATCTTGGTCGTTTTGATTTGTATAAGCCTCTCGTTCAAAAGATATATTCGTATATGCAGTATACCATTTCCTATATTGAATTAACCTAAAAATAAATTCAACACAATAAAACACATAAAACGGTATGATTAATAATTCTAGTTGCTGTTTCAAATGAATTTTCTCATGATTTACCAATACTATATTCGATTTTAACACTTTACTTTTAAGTAAAACGAATGGATATATAGTGATTCCTAAATAACCTTTAGGTACTAAATATTTAGAAATTAAAATCATAAAATATTGGTTACAAAAATCACTCCAATTTACATTATATTTGTAATTAATGAAGAAATATATTCCATTAGAAGAAGGAGACTTTTACATAACACCAGAAGGCTATAGGTGTTTTACAGAGCAATACCATTTAAAAAGAGGGTATTGTTGTGAGAGTGGATGTAGACATTGTCCATACGGCTTCAATAAAAAAAAATAATTCAATAAAATAAGAGAACACTATAATGAACTCAACTTTTAAAACTCAAATTCTTGAAGGTATTCCAAAAGTTTTACCAGCCCAAAAACAATACGAAACAGTAATAAATCATGCGCCAAAACGCAAAGCTATTCTTACCAAAGAAGAAGAAAAATTAGCGTTACGTAATGCCTTAAGATATTTCGATAAGCAACACCATGCAACATTACTTCCTGAGTTTAAAAAAGAATTAGATACTTACGGTAGAATATATATGTATCGTTTACGTCCTGATTACAAAATGTACGCAAGACCAATAGACGAATATCCAGCACAATCAAAACAAGCAGCTGCCATTATGCTAATGATACAAAACAACTTAGATTATGCAGTAGCTCAACATCCTCATGAACTCATTACTTATGGAGGAAATGGTGGTGTTTTTTCTAATTGGGCACAATATCGCCTAACCATGAAATACCTTGCAGAAATGAACGACGAGCAAACACTCGTTATGTATTCTGGGCATCCAATGGGATTATTTCCTTCACATAAAGAAGCACCAAGAGTGGTGGTAACTAATGGAATGATGATTCCAAATTATTCTCAACCAGACGATTGGGAAAAATTTAACGCCTTAGGTGTTACACAATATGGCCAAATGACAGCAGGAAGCTATATGTATATTGGACCACAAGGTATAGTTCATGGCACAACCATAACCGTTTTAAACGGATTTAGAAAAATAGGAAAAGAACCAAAAGGAAACCTGTTTGTAACTTCAGGATTAGGAGGAATGTCTGGAGCTCAGCCAAAAGCTGGAAATATTGCAGGTTGTATTACAGTTTGCGCAGAAGTAAATCCAAAAATCACTCAAGTCCGTTTAGATCAAGGTTGGATAGATGAAAAAATTACAGATTTAAATGAATTAGTGTCTCGAGTTAATAAAGCCAAAGCTGAAAAAGAAACTATTTCAATAGCTTACTTAGGAAACATCGTAGAGGTTTGGGAAAAGTTTGACGAAGCAAATATTCACATAGACTTAGGAAGCGACCAAACCTCACTTCATAATCCTTGGGCTGGAGGTTATTATCCAACAGGCATGTCTTTTGATCAAGCCAATGAAATGATGGCTAATAATCCAGAACAATTTAAAATAGAAGTTCAAAAAACATTACGTCGTCATGCAGATGCTATAAATAAGCATACCTCAAAAGGCACTTATTTCTTCGATTACGGAAATGCTTTTCTGTTAGAAGCCTCTCGTGCAGGTGCAGATATTATGTCTACTCATCCTACAATTGGTAAAGAATTTAAATACCCAAGTTATGTACAAGATATTATGGGTCCAATGTGTTTCGATTATGGTTTTGGACCTTTTCGTTGGGTTTGTGCTTCAGGAAAACCAGAAGATTTAGCAAAAACAGATGCTATTGCTTGTAGTGTTTTAGAAGAATTAATGAAGCATTCTCCAGAAGAAATTCAACAACAAATGGCAGACAATATTCAATGGATTAAGGGTGCACAAGAAAACAAACTAGTAGTTGGCTCTCAAGCTAGAATACTTTATGCAGATGCAGAAGGTAGAGCAAAAATAGCAGAAGCCTTTAACCAAGCCATTGCAAAAGGTGAAATAGACACTGTAATACTAGGAAGAGACCATCATGATGTTTCTGGAACAGATTCGCCTTACAGAGAAACCAGTAATATTTATGATGGTTCTCGTTTTACAGCAGATATGGCAATACATAATGTTATTGGAGACAGCTTTCGTGGCGCAACTTGGGTAAGCATTCACAATGGTGGTGGTGTTGGTTGGGGAGAAGTTATCAATGGAGGATTTGGTATGGTTCTTGATGGTAGTAAAGAAGCTTCAAAACGCTTAAAATCAATGTTGTTCTGGGATGTTAATAATGGAATCTCCAGAAGAAGTTGGGCAAGAAACGAAGGCGCAATATTTGCAATAAAACGCGCAATGGAAATAGAACCTAATTTAAAAGTAACATTACCTAATAGTGTAGATGATGCCATGATAGACTCGTTATAACTATTAAAAAAATTACAATGAAAAAATTAATTCAAAAAACATTTTCATTATTAGCTTTGCTAATAATTATGAGTTCATGCAACTCTGTACGTGTTGCCGCAGATTACGATAAGAACAACAATTTTGACTCTTATAAAACCTTTGCCTTTTTTAAAACAGGTATAGATAAAGCTGAAATAAGTGATTTAGATAAACGTAGAATACTTCGTGCTATTGAAAGCGAAATGCTAGCAAAAGGATTTACAAAATCTAAAGATCCAGATTTATTAGTCAGTATTTTTACAAAAGAAAGACAAGAAATTAATGTATGGAATAATGGCTTTGGTGGTTTTGGATATGGTTGGGGATGGAGCCCGTTTTGGGGAAATAACTTTAATACTAACGTTAGTACCAATTTACAAGGCAGTCTATATATAGATTTAATAGACGCAAAAAAGAAAGAGCTTGTTTGGCAAGGTAAAGGCTCTGGTTATTTAACAAGTTCTTCTAAAGTTGATAAAAAAATTGAAAGAATAAATACATTTGTTAGAGAAATTATGACTGCGTATCCTCCTGCATTGGAAGAATAAATTACATTAAAAAGCGATTCAGAAATGAATCGCTTTTTTGTTTTGAGTGTTCAATATTTCAAATTCTAATTTTGTAAACTTAATAATTAAGTAATGCTTCAATTTTAACTTTCACTTTTTCTGTAGATGGTATCATTGTTTCTTCTAAAGTAGAATTTAAAGGAATTGCAGGCATATTTTCACTACCAATAGTCATTACTGGTGCATCTAGGTATTTAAAACAGTCTTCTTGAATTTTTCCTGCTAAAGCTCTTGCAAAACTATTATTAGAAGGCTCTTCTGTAACCACTAAACATTTACCAGTTTTTTTAACAGATTTCATTACAGTGTCTTCATCTAACGGAAACAACGTTCTTAAATCTATTACTTCTATTTGGTCTTGCATTTCTAGTGCTTCTGAAGCATTTATTGCCCAATGCACTCCCATTCCGTAAGTAACAATAGTAAGTGTTTCTAAATCGTCTTGTTTCCATATTTCTTGTAACACCCAAGCTTTACCAAAAGGCAATACATAATCTTCACTTGGCTCAACAGATGTTGCACCTTGTGTTCCTGGTACTTTAGACCAATACAAACCTTTATGTTCTAGAATCACTACAGGATTTGGATCGTGATATGCAGCCTTCATTAAGCCTTTTAAATCTGCTCCATTACTAGGATAGGCTATTTTTATACCTCGAATATTGGTGATTACACTTTCTACAGAAGATGAATGATAAGGTCCACCACTTCCATAAGCACCTATTGGTACTCGAAGAATCATAGAAACTGGCCATTTTCCGTTAGACAAGTAACAACTTCTACTTACTTCTGTAAATAACTGATTTAATCCTGGCCAAATATAATCTGCAAATTGCACCTCAACAATTGGTTTTAATCCAACAGCACTCATACCAACGGTAGAACCAACAATAAAGGCTTCTTGAATTGGAGTATTAAAAACGCGATCGTCACCAAATTTTTGAGCCAGTGTTGCTGCTTCTCTAAAAACACCACCAAGTCTTCCTCCAACATCTTGACCATAAAGTAAACATTCTTTATGCGCTCTCATTAATTCTTCAACTGCAAATAAGGCGCAATCTACCATGACCACTTTATCTGCTCCTTCAGGTGCTCTTGTTCCTTTTTCTTCTGTGATTGGTGTTGGTACAAAATCGTATGTAAATAAATCCTCAGGTTTTGGATCTTCAGCTTTTAGCGCTTTTTCAAAATCTGATTGTACTTTTGCTTTCGCGGAATTTTCTATGTCGTTAATCTCACTTTTCGAAAATCCAGCATCTAATAACTGTTGTTTTATTACTGGATATGGGTCTCTAGATCTTGCTTCGTCTAAATCGTCGCGATACCATTCCATGCGCACACCAGAAGTGTGATGATTAAGTAACGGTACTTTTGCATGTACTAAAAAAGGTCTGCGTTCTGTACGTATTGTTTTTATAACTTTTTCTAGTGCTTCGTAACTTTCTGTAAAATTTGCACCATCTATAGAAATGGCCTCTAAACCATGAAATCCTTGAGCGTACTCAAAAGCATTTTGTGCTCTGGTTTCGGCAGCATTTGCGCTAATATCCCAACCGTTATCTTGTACTAAATATAAAATAGGCATTTGTTTTAAAGCTGCCATTTGAAATGCTTCTGCTATTTCTCCTTCGGTTACTGATGCATCTCCTAAAGAACAAACGGTTATTGGTTTCAAAGAGTTATCGACTGCGCTCGAACTAACAGGATCGGAATCAAGAGAATAATCGTCTAAACCTTGTAGTTCCTTATACTGCATTCCCATAGCAACTCCTGTTGCTGGAATGGCTTGCATACCTGTTGCTGATGATTGATGCGGAATTTTAGGCTTATCATCATCCTTTAAACTTGGGTGGCTATAATAGGTTCTTCCTCCGGAAAACGGATCTTCTTTTTTTGCTAATAATTGCAACATTAAATCGTAAGGTTCTAAACCGAATGATAATAACATGGCGTCGTCTCTATAATACGGAAACGCATAATCTTGAGGTAACAATTGTAATCCTAAGGCTATTTGAATAGCCTCATGACCACGAGATGTTGCATGTACATATTTTGAAACTTGCTTAAAATTAGCTTCGTATAATTCTGCCATTGCTTTTGCTGTGCAGAGTTTTAAAAATCCTTTTTCTAATATATCTTTCATCATATCTGTCATTTCTACAAAAGCAGAAATCAATTTTACTTATTATTTTGATTGCGTCTGCGATAAGGATTACTCATCTATAATATTTTATAAATAGAAATTTGTGAGTGTTCCACAATTGAGACTTTGTTGAAGCTCCTCGAAGAGAGCGACTGCCGAAAGCCTGACCTTTAGGTAACTCCAAAATTATCCTAAGCTAATTCGTTTTTAACTGTTGTCATCCAATTAAATTTATCTTCAATCTTACCTGTTTTAATTGCATTTAAGGTGTTATTAACATCAAGACCAACTGGACTTTCGTTAGACACATGAATGGTTTTGTCTCCTACTCCAATCTCTTGAATATAGGCTATACCAACTGCTGTTCCTGTACCAAAAGCTTCTTCTAAAGTTCCTTTTTGTGATGCTTCTTCAATTTCGTCTATTGTAACAGCGCGTTCTATTACATTGAAACCTTTATCTTTTAAAACAGAGATAACGCTTAGCCTGGTAATTCCATCTAGTATAGAACCGTCTCGTTTTGGTGTAATAAATTCTCCATTAATTTTAAAGAAAATATTCATGGTTCCTACTTCTTGAATGTATTTATGCTCCACTGCATCTAACCATAGTACTTGATCGTAACCTTTTGCTTTTGCTAACTCAGTTGGACGAATTGCAGCTGCATAATTACCAGCTGCTTTAGCTTCACCAGTTCCTCCATTAGCTGCACGTATGTACTCCTTTTCAGCCCACAATTTTATGCGTTTACTAAAAAATGGTCCTGCTGGAGATGCCATAATTATAAACTTAAAATGTGTAGCAGCTCTCATGCCAATAAAAGGCTCGTCTGCATACATAAATGGTCTTAAATAGAGTGCGCTTCCGTCTAGTGGTGGAATCCAATTACGTTCTAAATCTACTAATTGTTTTAAGCCCTCTACAAATAAGTCTTGAGGAAAATCTGGCATTCCCATTCTATCTGCACTTGCATTTAATCGTGCTACATTTTTATCTGCTCTAAACAACATTGGATTGCCTTCTGTATCTACAGTTGCTTTCATGCCTTCAAAAATGGCTTGACCATAATGTAAAGCCATTGCTGCTGGATGTGTTGGTATTAGTGCTAATGGTTCTATTCTTGGATTAATCCAATCTCCATTATCGTAATCACAAATAAACATATGATCTGTGAAAGTTGTACCTAATGGAATATTATTAAAGTCGATATTGTCAACTTTTGAGTGTTCTACTTTGGTTACTGAAATGTTATGTTTCATGATATTACTTTTACAATAAATTGTTTATTTTTCGTTTTATCTTATTAATCACATTAAAGCTAAGTACATCGATTATGTATTCTACTTTTCCATTTTGATCAATAATAATATTATATGGATAATGCGGTATTTTGAATTTCTCAACTATTGACATGCCATTTGGTACAACTTTGAAGTCTAGTTTATTTGTTTTTAAAAAATTTTGAAGTGCATTTTTATCATTCCATGAAACCGCAATAAATTCTACTGGTTTAGATTTAAAATCAGCTTTTAGGGCATTTAAATCTGGAAACTCTTCAACACAAGGTTTACATTGAATAAACCAAAAATTAATAACAACTATTTTACCTTTTAGACTTTGCGAAGTGTGTTTAATTCCATTTATATCTTCAAAAGATAAATCATCAATTATACTTCCGTTTATTTCTTTTCGTAGTTCTTTATTCTTGTTTTTCTGAATTTTATATTTTTCAGTTAACGCTTTGTTCTTTGCTTTTTGTTGCTCTTTTGTAAGCTCTTTTTTTGAACTTATATTTCCTGTTTGAGAGAAGGCACTAATTAGAATTGCATAAAAGGCAATAAACAAAATTGATTTAAGTTTCATAATTTTTTTTATGTATTAAATCTTTCTATCCATATCAAACTGTTCGAAATAATCTGCCACACGACGTACAAAACTTCCTCCTAAAAAACCATCAACTACACGATGGTCGAAAGAAAGCGATAAGTACATCATGCTTCTAATCGCTATTTCATCTCCTTTTTCTGTAGTAATAACTTCAGGACGTTTTTTTATGATTCCTAAAGCGAGAATAGCTACTTCTGGCTGATTAATAATTGGTGTTCCCATAACGCTTCCAAAAGTTCCTACATTAGAAATCGTGAATGTGCTTCCCTGAATGTCATCAGCTTTTAAATTATTCTCTCTGGCTTTGTTGACCAATTCATTGACGTTTTCGGCTAACGTTTTTAAATCTTTGGTGTCTGCATTTTTAACCACTGGTACAATTAAATTTCCACTTGGTAATGCAGTAGCCATACCAATATTAACATCTTCTTTTACAATAATATTTTTACCATCGACTGACGCATTAATATTTGGAAAATCTTTGACGGCTTTAGCAACAGCTTCAACAAATAGAGGTGTAAATGTTAGGCGTTCACCATATTTGTCTTGAAAAGCAACTTTATTAGCATTTCGCCAATTTACCATATTGGTTAAATCTGCTTCCACATAAGCCGTAACATGAGGTGAGGTGTGTTTTGAATACACCATATGATCTGCAATCATTTGTCGCATACGATCCATCTCAATCACTTTACCTTTTCCTTTATCGAATTTTAATTGCGGAATACGATAAGCTGTAGGATCTTGTTGTGCAACTGGTTGTGCAAATTTATATGGTCGTCCTTCTTCTATATACTGAAAAACATCGCTTTTACGTAATCTACCTTCATTTCCTGTTGCTGGAATTCTAGCTAATTCTTCAAAACTAATATGATGCTCTTTTGCAATTTTTATGATTAATGGTGAAAAGAAAGCATTTGAATTTGAGACACTAAACTGATTTGAAGTAGTAACAGGATTTGGCTTTGGTTTCTTTAACGTTTTTGCTTTTTCGGAAGATTTTTTTTCAAGCTTTTTGTTAGTTTCTTTTTTAGTGTTTTTTACTTCACCATCTATTTTAATGATAGCTAAAGGCTCTCCTATTTTAATAACAGCGTTAGCTTCGTATAAAATTTCTTCAATAATTCCAGAAACAGTTGAAGGCACTTCAGAATCGACTTTATCTGTTGCTACTTCTAAAAGCATTTCATCTTCTTCAATGGTATCACCAACATTTTTAAACCATGTAATAATGGCTGCTTCTGTAATACTCTCACCCAATTTGGGCATTTTGAATTCGTATCTCGACATAATTATTTTTTCATAAAATCTCGAAGCGTTTTATAAACATCTTCTTGAATTTTCATATTTTCGGGCACTTCTCTTAAAGGCTCAACTTCTTTTAAACTTTCGTGACAATCTCTAGGTAATTGTTGGTATAATTGCGTGCCTTTGGTTTTCCAAGCCAACATATCATCACTAACTTGTTTAATCACTTTTGCTGGATTGCCAACTACTAAGCTTCGTTTAGGAATAATAGTTTCGGCTTTTACAAATGCCATTGCTCCAACTATACTTTCATCTCCAATTTCAGCATCGTCCATAATTACGGTGTTCATTCCAATTAAGCAATTTCTACCTAGATTGGCACCATGAATTATTGCGCCATGACCAACATGCGCACTTTCTTTAAGTGTTATCGATTTTCCTGGAAACATATGCACTGTACAGTTTTCTTGGATATTTACACCATCTTTTATAATAATTTGTCCCCAATCACCACGAATCGCAGCTCCAGGACCTATATAACAGTTTTTACCAATAATTACATTTCCAGTTACTGCTGCCAAAGGATGAACAAAACTAGATTCGTGTACAACTGGTGTAAAGCCTTTAAAACTGTAAATCATTTTATTTAAATCCTTTTAATTTTTCTTTTGTAAAATCAGAAAGCACCAACCTTCCACTTGTTGCTGCACGTTCTGCCAATAACTCATCCCAATCATCAGTACCTATCCAGAAGACTTTTTTCATTTCCAACATCGCTTCGGTATTGTACGTACACAAATGCTCTGCCGTTGTTTTTACAGCTTCATCAAGTGCTTCTGTAGTGTCATAAACATGAGTGAATAAACCTTTTTGTTTTGCCCATTCTGCAGGATAAAACGAATTGGCATCTATAGCTATTTGTGACATTGCACTTAATCCCATTTTACGCTCTATTGCAGGACCAACAACAAAAGGGCCTATACCAATATTAAGCTCACTCAATTTAATTGCTGCAAATTTTGTTGCCATACAATAATCTGTTGATGCAGCTAATCCAACGCCTCCACCAACAGTTTTTCCTTGAATGCGTCCAATTATAAATTTTGGGCATTTACGCATCGCGTTTATAACTTTTGCAAATCCTGAAAAGAAAACCTTTCCTGTTGCTGCATCGTCGATACTAATTAATTCTTCGAAGCTTGCTCCTGCACAAAAGGTTCTATCTCCTCCACTTTTTAATACAATGACTTTAATAGTATCGTTTTGTCCTGCTTCAGTAATTGTGTTAGCTAATTTTGCTAATACATATCCTGGTAATGAGTTGTGAGCAGGATGAAAGAATTCTATATAACCTACTTCGTTTTCTATTTCTATTGTTACGTATGGATTACTCATTATTGTTGTGTACTTAATTCTTTAATTTTTTTAATATAGTTTTTTGATGTTTTCATATCTGGATTTAACTCCAATGCTTTTTTGAAACTTATTAATGCATTTTTATAGTCTTCAGTAACAAAATAAGCTTCTCCTAAACTATCAAATGTGTTTGCGTTTTGTGGAAATTCTTCAGCTAAAAACTTAAAGACTGCAATCGATTTTTGGTTCTCTTTATCATTCAATAAATCGTAACCAAAATTATTCAAATCTTTTAAAGCAAAGTGATAGGTTACTGTATCACTTTTTAAGGTTCTAAAATTCTGATACGCTTTTTTTGGGTTTTCATTAAAATCCTTTCTAAATACAGAAGACAAGTCGAGTTTAGGGTATTTAATTACCATTGGTTCAATATCTCTAAAGAATAGTAATTCCCAATCTCGCATAGCTTGATCTGAGGTGTTATCTACCATTACAATAATGCCGTAATTAGAATCTGGACAAATCAATATTCCACTTTGAATTCTATTAGAAGTTCCTGTTTTTGAATAATAACAACCTTCCTCTTCAGCAAAACCTATACTTTGCCATAAGTATCCTATTTGTTCATCGCCATCTGGATCTGTAAACAATACACGTGAGGCTTCTTTTATCCATGGCCCGTTTTTATTATCAATTAGATACTGCATATATTTAGCCAAATCTGGTAATGTAGAAATCGCACCACCAGCTGCACCATAAACTGGGTCATGATCTATTGGTGCTAACACTTCTCCTTTATAACCTTTAACTAATCGGTGTTTGTAATTTTGAGAGTATTGTAGATAGGTATCATTCATTCCTAGTTCTTTAAAAAAAGCATCCATTTGCATCTTGAAAGGCTTCTTATTTACATTTTCTAGAATATTTGCCAATAACTCAGGACCAACTGAATTATATGCGAAAACTGTTCCTGGTTTTTTATCTACCTCAACCGTTTTAAGCTCTTCCAATAAATCGTCTATGGAGTAGGAATCTGTTTTATAATCGTAGGTTCCACTTGTTACTTTATTTCTAATAGCTTCAAAGCCTTTTGTGTGTTTATTTTTTAATCCCATACTGTGTGTTAAAAGGTGTTTTACAGTAATGGGATGCCCTTCGAATTCAAGATTTGGATAATTACCTTTTAAATACTTTCGGATATCGTCATCTAAACCAATTTTACCAATCAAAACAGCCTTTGCTACTAAAGACCCAGTGAATGTTTTAGTTATAGATGCTATTTCGTAGAGTGAGCTATCGTTAGGCTTATTGTTGTCCTCTTTATCAATTTCACCATAATAGTTTTGATACATTTCACCATCTTTATAAATGGCTATTGCAAATGAATTAGCATTGCCTTTTTGGATGCTATTCTCTGCAAAACCGTCAACAAGATTTGTAAGTTTATTAAACGCATCTTTTGCTGAATCTTCAGAAATGTTTACCTTTTTTTCTGAATTGCAGCTAAAAATAGTTAGGCCAAATAGTGTAATATATGTGATTTTTTTTATCAAATTCATTTGTGAATAATAATTACAAGGTATAAGTTTTAGATTCCTGCCTTCTCAGGAATTACAAAGCTCCAAATTGTTCGAAGTGATGATTTAAATGTTTACGTTCTAATAAATACCATTCGTATTTATTTAATTCTCCAAAAACCATATTACTTAATGTAGCTTCTGGATGTTCTTTAAAATAGTCTAAATACTTTTTTCGTTGTTCCTTGAATTGCTGAATAGCAACACTTAAATTTTCATGCTTTAAATCGTTAAGTGTATCTTTCTCTAATTGTGGAAACTGACTGTTCTTAGGAAACTTATCATAGTTCCATAGACTATTTTTTACTTTTTCTAGAATCTTTTCTGGTGTTGATATTTCAAAATTCTGAACGTCTCCTGCTGCTATTTTGTATGTATACTCCAAATGTTCAATCATGTGTTGTGGTGTCATGATTCCCCATTTTGGTTTTAGGTCTTCAGACAGTTTAGATAGACAATCATCTATTTTTTCATTGGTCATTTCCACAAATGTTTCTTGCTTCTTTTGAACCATAGTTAAAATCGTAGCAACAGCGACTAATGGCGTATCTTTATCTGATTTTTGACTTTCAGGTTGGTTTTCAAAATTAGCATCGAATACTTCAACATACCATTTTACAATTCCACTAGGATGTTCTGCTGAAGCAACATCTCTATCTATTTTTTCTTTACAGGTTAGTCGCACATAAATCGTATCATTATGATATAATGGTCTTAAAAATCTAATACTATCTAAACCATAATTTGCTGCAACAGGTCCTTTGTTTGGATACACAAATAATCCTGCTGCTGCAGATATAATAAAATAGCCGTGAGCTGTTCTTTTTTCAAAAATACTTCCGTCTAAAGAGGTAATATCTGTATGTGCATAGAAATGATCCCAAGTCAAATTGGCAAAATTCTGTATGTCGTTATCAGTCAAGGTACGCTTATGGGTTTTCATTGACATTCCTGCTTCGATGTCTTCCCAATGGTATTTAAACGGATGCTCTTCTGCTTCTGTGTAATTAGCATTCTGCTGATAAATACCAGTAATTGCAGTTATTGTTGAAGGTGAACCTTGAATTGCTGTACGTTGCAAGTAATGCTTAATACCACGCATGCCTCCCATTTCTTCTCCTCCACCTGCACGACCTGGTCCTCCATGCACCAAATATGGTAATGGTGAACCATGACCAGTACTTTCTTTTGCACTTTCTCTATTAAGCACTAAAATTCGCCCATGATGCGATGCAGCGTTTACCACATAGTCTTTAGCTATTTTATCATCGTTAGTAGCTATTGAAGAGACTAATGAACCTTTACCCATTTGCGCTAAAGTAATCGCTTCCTCTAAATTTTTATATGGCATAATGGTACTTACTGGACCGAATGCCTCACGCTCATGAATGACCGTATTTTGAAACGGATAATCTGCTCGCAACAAAATAGGACTTATAAATGCTCCTTTTTTAGCATCTGCTCCAATGGTTTCAATTGTATCTAAATTACCATAAACAATCTGTGCTTCTTTAGCTAAATCGTTTACTGAATCCCTAACCGCTTGCACTTGTTGATGACTTACCAAAGAACCCATTCTAACTTCTTTAAGTCTCGGATCACCAATTGTCACTTTATCTAATGCTTTACCTAATGCAATTTGAATGTCTTCAACTAAGTTCTCTGGCACAATGATTCGTCTGATTGCTGTACATTTTTGTCCAGCTTTAACGGTCATTTCTTTTCTAACTTCTTTAATAAATAAATCGAATTCTGGAGTTCCTGGAACCGCATCTTCACCTAAAATTGAAGCGTTTAAAGAATCGGCTTCCATAGTAAATGGCACAGATTCTTGAATCAATCTTGGATGTGCTTTTAACAAACGACCTGTTTGTGCAGAACCCGTAAAAGTTACTACATCTTGAGATTCGACAGTATCTAAAATTGTTTTAACGGTTCCATTTATAATTTGCAATGCGCCTTCTGGTAGTATTCCAGAATCGATAATTGTTCTTGCTACAGCTTCGGCTAGATAAGAAGAAGATGGTGCAGGTAATACCACAGCTGGAACGCCAGCCATCCAATTCACCGCACATTTTTCTAACATTCCCCAAACTGGAAAATTGAAAGCATTGATATGCACAGCAACACCTTTTTTGGGCACCATAATATGATGCGCCATAAAGCGTCCACCACGAGATAAATCGATAGCATCGCCTTCTACATGATACGATTGATTAGGAAATAATTTTCTTAAGGATGCATTAGCGAATAAGTTTCCAAAACCTCCTTCAATATCAATCCAACTATCTACTTTGGTTGCTCCTGTTCTATAGCTTAAATCATAAAATGCGTCTTTTCTTTTGGTGAGATATAATGCTAAACTTTTGAGCATGTTTCCTCGTTCTTGAAAGGTCATTTTACGAAGAACTTCGCCTCCTTTGGTTCTTCCGTACTGAAGAATTTCAGGAATATCTAGGCCTTCTATTGCAACACTTGTGAAAGCTTCGCCAGTGACAGCATCTAAAATTGGTATTCCTTCTTCTTTTCCTGTAGTCCAACTACCTTGAACGTAATGTTGAATCTTATTCATATTTTATAATATATAGTGGATTCCGCATCAAGTGCGGAATGACAAATCGTTATACATTCACGTTTTCAATAATTGCAGCATAACCTTGACCAACACCAATACACATCGTGATTAAAGCATACTTTTTATTTTGTTCATGCAATTCTAAAGCTGCTGAATATGCTATTCTAGCTCCTGTGACTCCTAATGGATGACCAATAGCTATAGAACCACCATTTGGGTTTAACCTAGAATCGTCGTCTGCTAATCCCCAAGCACGAGTACACGCTAATGCTTGTGCTGCAAAAGCTTCATTAAGCTCGATAATATCCATATCTTCCATTTTCAATCCTGCCTTTTCTAATGCTTTGTTTGACGCTTGAACAGGACCAATTCCCATAATTCGAGGCTCCACTCCTACCACAGCTGAACTTACAATTCGTGCTAGTGGTTTTAG
>ENA-OUOG01001039-OUOG01001039.1-marine-metagenome-genome-assembly--contig:-NODE-1039-length-33750-cov-5.572417_pt1 | contig 33750 bp, 20 predicted proteins | sample MGYA00248635_ERZ508505 | MGnify/ENA primary metagenome ERZ508505 (study PRJEB26176, sample SAMN06267871) | marine metagenome | isolation source: Saanich Inlet, British Columbia, Canada | place: Pacific... | reverse complement strand
CGTTGTAACGGGCGTGATCGGTGTGCCGAAAGGTGATAAAAAAATCATAATCTCGTATACATCGCGCCGCGCGCGTCGCCGTCGGTCACCGCTCCGCCTCGACGGCGGCGATTCGGCTCGACTCGCTTTTTTCCTCGGCGTCCTTGACGCGCCACTCGTACGCGTCGAGCTGGTCCGTGGGGTCCATCTGCAGCAGCGTGATGAACTCGTCCAGATCGATCAGCCCGTCGCCGTCCGTGTCCGCCTCGACGATGCACGCGGCGACGGTCTTCTTCGCCTCCGCGGTGAGCTCGCCCTCGTCGCCGTTCATGAACACCAGCTCCGCAACCTCCTCGGCGTCGATCGTGCCGTTGCCGTCCTTGTCCAGCATGTTGAACGCCTGCGCGACCCAGTTGGGGTACTCCGTGGAGGATTTCTCCAGAGCTTCCCAGTCCACCAGCGCGGCGAGAAACTCGTTCACGTCGATGAACCCGTCGTTGGTCGTGTCGAGCTGCGCTAAAAGTTGCGCGCACTCATCCGCGGTGATGCTGTACCCCACCTTGCGCAAGCCGGCTTCGAGTTCCTCGGGCTCCACCAGCGCGTCGCCCGAGGTGTCGAGCAGGTCGAACAGCTCCAGGAACTCGCTCGTGCGCTCCAGCTCCTCCGCCAACACTCCGGAGACGGGCGATGAAGAAGCGCCCGTGGGGTCCATCATTAACGTCGTGTCCAAGTACTCGCCCGTCACGTCGCCGCTGCTGTTCACCTCGTCCAGCGAATCCTGCGACGCGTCCTTGCGCAGCTGGTCGCCGAGCAAACGGAGCACGGAGCGCTTGAGCAGCCCGTACGTGCTGAAGCGCTGCAGACGCGCCACCACCTGCCCGCCGATGGGCTGCTCCGCCTCCGCGGCGGTCTGCTGCAGCCAGGGGTGCAGCAGCGCGGCGCGCGCGGTGATCCGGCGCTCGGGGTCGCGCTCCATCAGCCGCATCACCAGGTCGCGGCAATCCGCGCTCAGACGCGGCCACGGGTCGCTGGTGAAATCCGCGGGGTCCTCTAAGATGGCGCGGAACACCTCTTTGGCGTTGGGGCGCTGGTTCACCTTGTCCACGAACGGCAGCCGACCGGTGAGCAGCTGGTACGCCACCACCCCGCAGCTCCACACGTCCGCCTCCTCGCCGTAGTTGCGGTTAATGACCTCCGGCGCCATGTACGACGGCGTGCCGCACCGACGCGTCAGGCGCTCGCCCGGCGCGATGATCCCGGCGAGTCCGAAATCCGTCGCCTTGAGCGGCGAGCCCGGCTCGTCGCGCTCGAACAGGAAGTTGTCGGGCTTGATGTCCCGGAAGATGATGCCGCGGCTGTGACACTGCGCCGCCGTGCGAAGCACCGAGCGCACGAGCTCCGCCGCGTCCGCCTCCGTGTACGGGCGCCCCCTTCGAATGCCGCTCAGCAGCTCGCCTCCCTCGCACAGGTCCATCAGCAGGTGCACGGCGTCGTTGTCCTCGAACGAGTCGTACAGGTACACCACCGATAAGCTCGAGCCGATCTTGCGCATCACGTCCAGCTCGTTGCGGAGCTTGCTGTGGTAGTACTGCACGGACGTGCGCGAAGTGGGGGGCTGGCGCCAAGGCGCCTTGCGGATGGTCTTCAGCGCGAACTGTTTGCCGTCCGAGCGACGGGTCACGCGGCGCACGATGCCGTACGAACCGCTGCCGATGGGGTCCTCGTCGTCCAGCGACTTGACATCGTACAGGTCGTACAGGTCGCGCCTCAGCCCGAAGTCCGGCCGGAGCTCCGCGGGCGTCAGCTCGTCGAACGCCGGCGAGGAGGCGGTCGCCTTACCCCCGGCTTTCTGGCGCCGAGCGCGCGCCGCCGCCGCCTCCGAGCGTTGGCGATTCACCGCTTCGCGCGACCGACCGTCTCGGTCGTCGTTCCTGCCGTTGACGCGTCCGCCCGCCCCGGCGCGGTCGCCGGACGGAACCGCGGCGACGCGCTCGGCGCCGGCGAACAGATCGGGGTCCAGTCCTTTGCGCGCCGAGCCGTTCTTGCCCGAGCCTTTGTCGTCGCCGCGCGAAGGCGCTCCATCCTTCTTTTCTCTGTCGTCGCCTCCGAAGTTGTCGCGCATCCAGTCGCCGAGCCACGCGGGGCGGCGCACGTCGCGCGCGCGGAGCCCGCCCGCGCGCCGCGCGGGCGCGGGGACCGCGCGGGGACGCGCGCGGGACGCATCACGAGCCATCGCGGCGGGCGCGTGAAACGCCATCGTCGCCGTCGAGGCCATCGTCGTCTCGGACCCCCGACCTTTCGGACGGCAAGATAAGAGCCCGCGCCGGCGGGGCGGGACGCGAGGACGAGCCTGGGGGGGCGAGGCGCAGTCTACGACCCTGGCGTGCGCCCGGGGGGGTGTGGGGAGCGCTCGCGCGAACGGCCGTGCGGGCGCGTCGGGCCAAGTGGCGCGCGCGGGCGTCGGTCGCGAACGGAGATCCGCGAACGCGTGGACACTGCCACGTCGCGGCGAAAAGCTGTGGCAGGGCGAATTCGCCCGAAGCGGTCGAGATTCGCACTTTCTCAGACTGGAATCCAGGTGAGACTTTTGTGCCAATTCGCATTTTTGGCCGACTAAAGAAACATACCATGGTACATGCACTTTCACCGACCGCTCGACTTCCAAGAGAAAGCGTTTTCACCACGACCTCGACCACGATAATGAGATCCTCGTGAACAACGAGAAGCGCGGGCGAGACGGCGGAAGAGCCCGAAACGTGCGTATCGAGCATGTCCATACCAAAAGAGATGGTCGAGCTGTACGAGGCTTTCATGACGTGCACGACGTCCGAGATCGATGGTTTGTCGGGTGAAGCTCGCGCCACGGTGGAGCTTGACGACGTTCACGTTCTGCGAGTCCTCGTTCGAGAAGCCGAGGCGGGTCACCCCGAGGCCCTGCTCACGCTCGGTCGGTTGCATTTCATTGACGATCCCATGCGCCTGCCGAACGTCGAGAAGAACGACGTGATCGCCGCGGAATATTTCCGTAAGGCGGCTGAGCAGGAATCGGTGGATGCACAGGACAAGCTGGCGTGGCTATATTTTCTCGGCCACGCCGTGGAGAGGAATTTTTTGCTGGCCGAGCACTGGAACGAAAAGACGCTCGCCAACGACCCTGACGAGGGGCGCGAAACGGCGCGAACCCTGCAAGCGTTGCTACTCTCCTGGAGACTCGGCCGGGTTGAGAGCGCGCCATTGACCGATCAAGTCCTTTCCTTCACTTACAAGCCCCTTCCGACCGACGCTTCGATTCGCGGCTTGGACGAGGGCGTGTGCCGCATGATTGTGCACTGCGAAGTCTGTGCGACCCCGGTTCCGATGGACGGCAGGAAGAAGTATTGCCCGCGGTGCATGATCACGGCGTACTGCAGCAAGGCGTGCCAGAAGGCGGACTGGAAGCGTCACAAGAAGCTGTGCGGCAAGGAGTTGGAAAACAAACCTGTGCATGACCAGAAAGTTGCGAACGCGAAAGCGGATATTGACGTGCTTAACGGCTACAACAATTCCTTGCCGGGCCTCAGTCGGTTCGCGACCGCCCTGTATCTCATCCACTGGAACGAATCCCCCGCGATCCACGTTGCAACGCGGGCGGGTACTGACGGCATGGACCCTAACGTGCTCGTGATCCCGAAGAGTCGTTGGGATTCCGTGTTGAAAAGCTCGTTCGGGAAGTTTTACAAGGACGGACCGACGAGAGACAAGTTTGTCGTCACGCACGACCTCCAGCACCTCGGACCGGCGGTCGCCGGAGCCGGCATAATAATGTCTGAGACTTATCTTGGGCCGGAGTGCGAGGGAAATCTGCATCCCATGTTCGCGGTTGAGCAGGTTCGCAAGCGAGGTCTCGCGGAACACCTGCGGCAGCGCACCGCGCATCCCGCGACCGCGGAAGAGATGAAAGCCTTCTACGACCTCGTCTACGGTGACACCACGAAAAAAGTTTTCGAGCCCGAGCCCCCCGCGTCTACGAGCGGCGGAGCGGACGACGCGGCACGAGCGTCGACGAGCGAGTGACGTAGAGGCTATCCTCGCGACGCGCGCGTGGCTTTTCGAAAGCGAACCTGATACTTCACGGGATACTGTCACGCCTCACTCTTCTTCGCTCCCCTCGCGCCGCGAGAGAGAGACGCGCGACGCGAACCGCCGCGCCCGTCGCCACGCCGCGCGCCATCCCGACGACGACGACGCCGCCGTCGTCGAAGGGTGCTCTGTTTCTTCTGTTTCCCGTCTCTTCGCGTCCGCGTTCATCCGCGCGCCTTCTTCGCGCGCATCCGCGCCGCGCGAGGACCCGCGCGCCACGACCACGCCGGCGTCCCGCTGCTGCTCCGCCAGAGCCGTCTCCAGGCGCGTCAGACGACGCCGCAAGTCGTCCAACGCGTCGCCGCCGCGAGACTCGTCGCCGCCGTTCGCGCTCGCCTCGGACGCGGACTCGCCGCCCGCCTTGTTCCCGCGGCTCTCCTCGACCATCCTCCTGATCTCGGGGTCGGAAGCCAGGATGTGCTGCGCCCAGGCGTACGCGACGCCCGCGGGGACGAGCGACGCCGCGAAGTGCCACGCGTGCCAGTCCCATCCCAATTTCCCCGTGCGGTTCGCCGCGAACACCAGCTCCGCGGCCTGGTCGAACTCGAGGGACTTACCCGCGCGCACCAACGCCTCGGCAGACGCGGAGGAGGACGCCGCGGACGAAGACGCGGTCCGCGATGCCGCCTCGGAGGCGGACTCGCCACCGCGCGCGGGGTCGCCCGAAACCCACCGACGCGAGCCCGCTTCGGCACGAGGTCGCACGCCCCCGCGCGTCTCGCACGCCGCGGCGCTCGCCGAGCACGCCCCGCTCGCGTCGGACGCGCGAGTCCGGCTCGCGCGCCCGCCCGCCTCGGCGATCCGGACCGCCCGCCGCAACATCCGCGCCCTCCGCGCGCGCGACACTGACGACGAGAGGGTCGTGCTTCGGCAGAACCACACTGTGCACGGATCCGACGTTTTCGGACGCTCAGCGCGTGAGGCGTGGAGATGTCGTACGTAGTGACAGGAAAAACTCCCACTTGGTACTACGAGAGTGTACGCGTGCATGAATACGTATACGACCGCGTTTCTTCCCCTCTCGCCGAGAAATCTAAATCATCCCCAGGCTGGATGGCGGCGGGAACCCCACCACCTCGAGGTCCAGGTCCAGCGTGACGACCCCTCGGCTGACGCGCATGTTCCGATACGAAAGCCGCGCGCCGGACAAGTCGACGACGAGGTTTTCGAAAAAGTGCGCGACGTCGGCGGCGGCCGAGGCCAAGTCAACGCACTCCTCGTTCTCCTTTTCGGTGTTCTCCGTGTGGCTTTCGATTGTATCGGTGACTCGCGTCGCGATCACCGCCACCTTACCGCGCTCGCCCACCGGACGCATCTCGTACCGCACGCGGGCGCTTTTCGCGGACGCCGCGTTTTCGTGTGAAACGTCGCCGAAGAAGGCGACGGCGCCGTCCGTCGTCGTCTCCGCGCGCGGGTTCGAATCCCGCGCGAAGCGCAGCGCTCGACCCGAAACCGTGGCGCCCCTCTCGCTCGCCGCCGCGGTGACGAGCGGGTGCGCGAGGAAGTTGGCGAAGTCCGCGTCCGTGAAGACGATCTCGGCGTCGCCGCGGGACGGTCGTCTCAGCTTGATGAGGCGCTCGGCGACGAGCGCGCCGGGATCGAGCACCGCCTCCCCGACGCTCATGCGCAGCGAGCGGCACGTCAGATCCTTGCGCGAGCGCCAGTTCGTGCCCGTGATGTCCACGCGCGAGACCGTGCCGGCGAGCAGCGTGCCGGCGTTGGCGTCCACGGCGACGTCCACGGACCCGCACTCCACCAGGTAGCTCCGCAGCGCGAACGACGCCGCGCCCGAGAGCAGGTCGCCGGAGGGATCGGGGGGGGCGAACGGGAAGAACGACGCCACCGCGCGCGAGGACACGTCCCGACCGCCGCGAGGGGACGACGACGCCGATAAGGCTCGCGACCGCGCGCGCCGGGAAGCGGGACCGGGGCTGACGCCCGCGGCCGGCGCTGCGGCGGACGCCATGCGCGACGGCGAGTGGATAAAAAGGGTGCCGAGTTTCGCACTTGAAAGCTTGGACCCGACGAGATGGCGAAACATTCGATGGTTTCCTCGGTGCCCCCGAGTCCAGAGGTCTTCGCGCGCGACGCGATGCGCGCGGCGGCGCGTCGCGTCGCGCGATGCGTCCGCGAAGCGACCGCGGCGACGTCGAGGCCCGCTCACCAGCTCCAGTGCCTCCTCGCGCCGGTGTCGTCGCCTCGTTCTTCCCGAGCGCCCGTTCGATGGCTCGCGTCGGCGGTGCCGCCCGACGGATTCGCGCGCCGCGGGTACGGCCGAGGCCGCGGCCGCGGCGGGGACTCGAGCCGCGCGGTCGACGCGCGCGCGAGCAACCTGCGCCTCCGCGACGTACAGCGCGCGATCGTGGACGCGCGCGATGTCCAGACGATCCTGGACCTGTGCGACGAGGAGACGGTCGCGCGCTTCTCCTCGGTGAACGTCGCCACGGCGCTCTCGAGGCTGGCGAAAAACGCGAAGCCCCGGATGAACGCGAACGCGAACGCGGCGTCTTTCCGAGCGTCGAAGACATCCGACATCCGTCTCGGCGAGCACCCTGTGTTCGCGGCGCTGTGCGATCGCGCCGTGACGCTCATCAAACGCGACGAGTTCGAACACCGACCGGTGTGCAACTCCGCGCACGCGCTCGCCGCGCTGCAGCACCGAGGCCACGCGTTTGTCACCGCCGCCGCCGGAAACGACCTCGACGCGCCGGCGAACGCGCTGTGGCGCGCGCTGCACGACGCCATGCCCACCGTGGAGGATGATCCGCTACGTGACTGTAGTCGATTAAAGGACGACGACGACTCGAGAGGAACGACGGTACCGTCGACGATATCTACGCCGCGGACAGACTCGAAAACGCATATATCGGACTCGGCCGCGTCGTCGTTTTCGGGAACCGTCTCGGCGCGTCAGTCGACGATGTTTCTGTACGCGTCGGCGCTGGTTCGCGACCCGCCGAGCGCGGGCGTGCTTCGCGGGATCTGGCGCGAGCTTCGTTCGGACGAGTCCCGCGTCGGCTCGCACCACGTCTCCAACCTGGTGTGGGCGCTCGGCACGCTCGGCTTGGACCCCGGGCGCGAAGGCTGGGGCATCGTGGACAGGCGCGTTCCGGCGGCGTTCGCGGAGATCGGCGCGTTCAACTCGCAGAACGTCGCAAACACGTGGTGGGGATTCGCCAAGCTTCGGCGCGCGCCGTCGGCGCGCGCCGCGGCGACGCTCTCGCGCGCGATCGTCGCCGTCGCCGAGACGTTCAAGCCGCAGGAGCTTGCGAACGCGATGTGGGCGAGGGCGCACCTCGCCGCGACGTGCGGGTTGCGCGTCGAGCGAGAGGTGCGCGTCGCGTTCGACGCCGCCGTCGCCGGGACGCTCGGGAAGAACGCGCTCGTGTCTCCGAACGAAAAAAACAAAAACGCGGGAGGAACGTCTCTTTCGTTCAAGTCCAAGGAGTTGTCGCAAGTTTTCTGGCACTACGCGTCTCTGAACGTCGCGCCGGCTGACTCTCTGTGGCGCGCGCTGGACGCCGCCGCGCTTAAACAAGCGCCGTTCGCGTCGCCCATGGACGTCTCGCTCACGCTGTGGGCGTGCGCGACGCTGGGGAAGGCGCCGTCGCCCCGAACCTGGGCGGCGATGGAACGACGTCTACAAACGCTCGTCTCGCGCGGGATGGTCGCGTCCGGGCCGGGGGGGGGAAGCCCTTGTCGGCGAGAGCGGAACGGCGAGAGCGGAAAAAAAAGCGGACCGGTTCCAAACGCGTTAACCGCGCGTTTCGGCCACGCGCTCGTGGAGTGGCAGCAGGTCTCCAACCTTGTTTGGTCGTACGCCAAGCTGCGCACGATGCCGGACGAGGCGACCCTGGGTGCCATCCGCGCCGCCGCCGCGCGGCTCGCGCGGGAGAAGCCGCTCGAGATGACGCCGCAGGACGCGAGCATGCTTCTCTGGGGACACGTCACGCTGGGCACGCTGACGCGCGGAACCGTCGCGGAGGAGACGACGTCCGGCGAAGAAACGGAAACGGAAACGGAAACAGACAAAGACCCGTTTCTCGACGCGTTGTACTCGGCTCTCGATCGGCACGTCGACGCGTTCAAGCCGGACGAGCTCACGAACGCGCTGTGGTGCCTCGCGGTGGCGCGCGGCGTGGGTCCGGGTCCTCGAGGAAACCGCGACCGCGACCACAAAAACGCGCCTCTTCCCGGCGCCGCGTACGCGCGGATGTGGCGCAGGCTGGCCACCATGGAAGCAAACGACTTCGCCACCGAGGACGGCGTGCTCATCGCGCACCACGCGGCGGTGACGCACAACGCGCTGTTAGCGGAATCAAACGACGAGGAGCTCAAACGCGAGGCGGTCACTTTTTTCCCTCCCGAGGGCCGTGCGCCGACGCCGCGGCCGAGCCTCGTCGCCGCCGCGAAAAAGGCGTGGCGCGCGCAAAACGCGCAGCACGAAAACGACGACGCGTTATCGAGCTCGCAGAGAAGAGTCGGGACTTTGCTTCGACGCGCCGGTATTCCTCACGAGTCCGAGAAAGAGCTCGCCGGCGGGTTCGGGTTTTTCCCGGCGACGCAGACGGTGGACTTTTTCTTGACGGACTCGCGCGTGGTCGTGGAGTACGACGGGCCGCACCACTACTACGAGACGGCGGCGGACCCGCGACGCGAGCGGTTCTTCCGATCCGACGACGTTCTTCCGCTCTTGACGCCGGACCAAGCTACGGCGTTTGGAGACCCGGGTTTCACCCGCAACGTGAACACGCGTCTGCGCGACGCTCTGTTGGCCAGGAAAGAGGTCGCCGCGGTGGTGACCGTCCCGTGGTGGGCGATGCGCGGCGTGAAACACGCCGACCAGGAGAAGTGGCTCGTCGAAAAAATCGAGGCGGTCGCGCCGGAGCTCTTCGCGCCGAGCGCGCCGAACAAGACTTGTCGGCGAATTCGCCAAACGCTCATCAAACGTTGGCTCGAGGCCTCGCCGGCCTCGTCGCGCGCGAAGCTCGAGCGAGACTTGTCCGTCGCCGGGAAGGACGAAGACGCGCGGTGGGCGGCGGTGGTGGCCGCCGCGAGCAAGGACGCCACGAAGGTGCGCGCGAAGCTTCGCGGGGAGATCGTCGAGGCGGTCGAGCGGAGGGCGTAGAACGCGCGGGCAGCGGGCGCGCTGGGAAAAAAAAGTCGCGTCTACGGTAGATATTGAAACAAACGCTACGTAGTGTCTACGCATGACGTCGTCCGCCACGCGCGAACCGACTTGTTTTTTCACGGAGAGCGTCGGCTTGGCCGCGCTGCGCGTCGGGAGCTCGGCTCCGGAAGTCCGACTTCGCGGAGCTCAGGTCCTCACGCGTTCGAGAGACGAATCATCAGAGCTCCTCGGTGGAGTGGATCCACAGGTCGGGGTGCACGACGTCGAACATGATCTCGTGCGAGTTCAGTGCCTGTCCGGCGCAGTCCGTCGAATAGTTGCAGCTGCTGTAGTTTGTGACCATGCAGTGCGTGTGCCCGCCGAACGCGTGCACGTATCCGTCCGCGTCGGTGGCGGCGGCGAACCTGAAGCGCGCCGTGGGGAGCGGCGCTTTCTTGACCCAGGTGTCGTGCGCGGGGTAGTACTGCAGGGACGTGTGCGTCGCGGTCTGCGTCTCCGTGGCGTCGTTCCGGTGCGTCTCGCCGCCGATAACCACGATGGAGCCGTCGGGAAGCGCCGCCGCCGCCTTGTCGCCGACGGCAACCGGCATGGACGACTTGTTGGTCCAGGCGGCGGCGCCGCCGGCGACGTCGAGCTCGAAGACGTGTTCCGTGAACTGGTCCAGGTCCGCGAAGGTCCCGGTGGGGTCGTAGAAGCCGCCGATGGCGTAGCCCTTGCCGCCGGCGGCGGCGCAGGTGACGTCGCCGCGCGCCTCGGGCAGCGAGGGCGCGGCCGCCCAGGCGGGAGAAGACGCGGACGTGTCCAGGACCTCCACGGAGTCGAGTGTCTCCAAAAAGTCGGTGTACCCGCCGACGGCGTATACCTTGGTGCCCACGGCGAACGCGCAGTGGTCCGAACGGCCGGTGATCAGTTGGGGCCCGACGGCCCACGTGTCAGCGACGGTGTCGTAGATAAAGGTGGTGCGCTCCATGGGAATGGCTGGGCGGATGGGTGGGACATCGCAGCCGAAGGGATCGTCCACGGCGAGTCCGCCGATGACGTAAATCTTGGTGCCGACGGCGGCGGCGCCGTAGCGCATGCGTCCGACGGACAACGCAGCCTTGGAGCTGTTGTAGTCGTCGATGACCGGATCGTACTCGCGAACAACAGTCATGCTGGCGCCGTTGACGTCCTGGCCGCCGATCAGGTAGATCTTGTCGCCGACGGTGACGGCGACGAAGTCGGAAGTCCCCGCGGGCAGATCTTCTTTGGCGGCCCACGAGCCCGTGCCCTCGAAGAACGAGCGCGCGGAGGCGTAGCCTTTGAGAGGCGTGGCCTGGCCGACGCGAATCACGATGGGCTGCGTCTTGACGGTGTCATCGTCGGTGTAGAAGCCGACGTACACCACGAGCGCGAGCGCGGCCGCGGAGAAGAGCGTGGCGAGGACCGCGGTGAAGGTGATGCTCTTGCGGAAGCACCCGCCTCCTGATTTCGAGCCCCGCGCGTCGCTGGGGAGACCGACGTCGAAGCCGGTGTGGTACGCGGACATGTTGATGTCCGGGCGAAGGTAAAAGGTGTTGTTGGTCGTTAAGGCAGCGCGTGCGCGTTACACGATCTCGCCTGCGGGTCGGGGACGGGGAGGGGCGGGTCAGCGAGGCAGACGATGCGACGGTTGGGGTACGTAAAGCGAAAAGCGATCTGTTCGTTTCAACATGCGGCGGCGGCGAACGTGGCGGCGGTCGGAAGCCGCGCGCGCGCGACGACGCGCGCGGATCGCGCGAACGCACCGAGTTCCCAGGCTCCCGCGATGAATCCACACTCCATAAAAGGGCGGTGCGTCGAGGCAGTCGCCGGTGCGTGCGTGGTGCGAGCGTGGTTTTGACGCGACCTCAAGCCGCCGACGAACGTTCAGCGCGAAGTGACGTGTCCCGGGAAAAAATCTGCCCTCACGCCGGAAAGCGCGAGTGACCGTTGCCTGACGACCACCCGAGACACTACTTCGCCCGGCACGGCGAAGCGGCGCGTCGCGGCTTCACCGTCAGCCGCCCGGACGCTGTTTCGAACATCATGGGCGCGTGCGTGTCATCTCCCCCGGCCACGAGCCCCGACGCGCCCGAGGGCTCGCGCGCGCCGACGAACACGCCCGAAGCCAAGAGCGGTGTCCTGCCGAAAACCTCGGACGGGCTGTCGGCCCGGACCCCCTCGACGGTCGACCGGACCCCGCCCGCCGGGACCCCGCACGCCGGGACGCTCCCCGCCCCGCCCCGCGTCGACCGCCGCTCGACCCCGGGCACCGCTCTGGCGGATCGCGTGCGCCAGCGCGCGGAGAGCCTCGAGCGCGAGGAGCAGTTCCAGTTCAGCACCCTGGAAACCGGCGATACGCCGGCGGAGGGGCGGAGGGGCGCACGACGCGCGGGCACGCCGACGCCCTCGCCGACGCCCTCGCCCCTCGACCGGCTCTACTCGTGCGGTCTCGCGTCGCCCGACCCGCTGAGCCCGCACCCGCTGAGCCCCGACCCCCCGAGCGAGGCCGAAAGCGTCGTCCCGCAAGACTCGCGCGCCGAGGAAGAGACGGACGAAAAGAAAAGCGACCGGGCGTCTCCGTTGGCGAAAAAAAACGACGCGAAGAAAAAACGCCAACCCGAAGAGGCGTCGCCTCCCCGTACGGGCCGGACGCTCATCCGCACGGCCACCCCCGAAGGCGAGCGCATGGTGGTATCCCCGCAACTGACACGCGTGGAGTGAGCAGTGCGAGGAGTGAGGAGTGAGGAGTGAGGAGTGGGGAGTGGATCCAGAGCGCCGCTTATCACGCTACCTACTACGAGCGCTCGCCTCGGACTCCACGAGAGCGAGAGAAAAAAAGTCACTCCGCCTCCTCCCTCTCCGCCCCCCTTTCCCGCGAGGAGGGCGCTTCCTCCTCGCGCCGCGCCTCTTCCCTCCTCACCTCCTCCGCGACCGCCTCCTGCGCTTTCTCCACGTCTTTGTCGATGTGCCACCTCAGCGCGAGCAGGATCGCGCCGCACACCAGCCATCCGCTGACCGCGACGTTAAACGCGGCGACCCTTCCGTACGCGACGATGAGCCCCGCGACCACCGCCGGCCCTCCGCCTTTGCCGACGTCGTCCACCTGGCTGTACACCGCGAACATCGTGCCTCTGGTCTCCGGCGGGTTCACGTTCAGAAGCACCGCGCGCACGTTCGGGGGGGTCACCGCGCACAAGACGCCGCCCACCAAACACGCGGCGTACAGAAAAACGTTCCCCGGGCCGTATTCGTCGACGTTGAGAAAAAAAAAACCCGGCGCGCTTCCAAGCGCCGTCGTGACCCCCATGAGCGTCGCCACCGCTTTCCTACCCCCCCCGCCTTCTCGGTTGTACACGCGCTGGCCGTAAACGCCCCCAGATACGGTGCCCACGACCGCGCCGAGGCCGAACAAACTCACGGCGAGCGTGCCCTCCTCCACTCGCAAACCCTTCTGCGCGTGCAGGTAATCCACAAAGTACGCGTTCAGCATGCCCCAGGGGATCGTCCCCGGCAGACCCTGCGCCAAGATGAGCGCGTTGCTCGGGACGCGAAGCTGGCGCTTAAGTTTCGCGAGGTCGATCTTCGCGACGTACCCGTCGTGGAGCATCGCGTCGTTCGTGGGACTCGCGTTTGGAGGAACCCGCGGCGCACGAGCCTCGCGACGAGCCTCGTCGCGCGCGTCCGGAGGAATCGGCGCCGACGAAGACTCCGTCGACCGTCCCCGGCTCGTCCCCGGCTCGTCCAAACGTCCCGTCCCTTCCTTCTCTTCCTTCTCCCTCTCCCTCTCCCGCGCGCGCCTTTTTTTTTCTTGCACCGCCTTCTCCATGGCCCCTCGCTCGGGCTCGTCGACCGTCGCGTACACAAGCAGCGCGAGCGCGATGGCGGGCGCCGCCGCGAGCACGAACGGTAGCCGCCACCCGAACGCGGGCCCGACGGTTCCCGCCATGATCTGCCCGAGCGCGATGCCCGCGCCGGTGGCGACGGTGAGGAACGTCGCGACGTACGCGCGCTCGTTCGTTTGGAACAAGTCGCCGCATATGCTGAACAGCAAAGGCAAACAGCCGCCGACGGCGACGCCGGTGAGCGCGCGCGCGGCGAAGAGCTGCCAGTACGTCTCGACCCAGTACGTGCCGAGGCACGGCCCCTCGCCGATGGCGACGACTATCGCGAGCAGCCTGACTCTGTTTGTTTTGTCCGCGAGCCAACCGATCAGGAGCGACGCGGGCGCGCCGACGATGAAGAACGCGAGCTGCAGGTACCCGCCCAGGTAGAGGTCCTTCTCGCGGTCGTCCAGCCCGAACTCCTCCGCCACCGCCGAGAGGTTGGGCGAGAGCAGATTCTGGTCCGCGTACAGGAACGCGCTCGTCAGGGTCAACAGCGCCACCGCGTACCATCGACGTCGGTCGGTCGGGTCCGAATCGGTCCGCGAACGCGGTAGCGCGATGAAGCGTGTCTCGAGGTCGTCCGACGTGCGCGCGTCGCGGGCCGGGGCGCCGGGGGCGGCCGCCTCGACGTCGCTCAACAGGCTCACCTGGGACGCCGAACGCGAGTGAGGCGCGGCGGGAGTCATCTCCATGAACCGTCCCCGTTCCGCTCCTATCCGAGCTGTCACGGCGCGTCGAGCGCCCACCTCGGCCCCGACGCCGCGAAGCGACACGCGTCGACCGGGTGGAAGCCCGTGACGACGCGCGCGCGCGTGTGACGCGAGGGTTCGTCGGGCGCCCGCGTCGTCACGCCATTTTCCTTTCGCCCGTCGTCGCCCCGATTTTTCGTCGTCCGAGAGACGAGCCGTTTCGCGTCGCGCACTTCGTCGAGCGCGCGCGGTGGCCTCGACGATGGGGCGCGCCCCGATGTGGTGTCACACCCGCGGCGCGGCGCTCACGCTGGTCCTCGCGCTCGCGTGTCTTTCGGCGGTCCGCGCCTTGTCCAGCGACGTGCTCGCGGTCGGCGATCTCGCCGCCTCCGCGAACGGTAAGCGCTTTCCCGTCGTCGGAACGCCCCGAACGTTTCCCGGGCCGACGGTCACCGACCCGGTGCGGCTGGGAACCCTCCGGGAACGCGCGTTCCCGTCGCGCGCGGACGCCGCCGGGGCTCCCGGTGCCGGGGCGGACGCGTTTCCGGCGGACGCGGGCGGGCAGGCGGCGCGCGAGGACGCCGGCGGGAGGGCAGAGTCGGTCGTCGAGGATGTCGTGTTCGCCGAGGAGGAGACCCGGGAAGCGTCCGCCGCGGCGAACGCGGAAGACGCCGAAGACGTTTGTCTGACGCCTCGGGGGTTCGATACCGCGGCGCTCGACCCCGCGGCCGCGGCCGCCTCGGTGGTTCCCGTGCTCGTGGCGGCGGCGGCGGTTTCGGCGTCCGCGGCGCTCGCGATCCGCGAAGCCGTCGCCGGCGCCGCGCGCGCGGCGGCGGCGGCGGCGGCGTTCGCCGCGTCCGCCGCGTCTCGGTGTCTCGGCGTCGTCGCGGGCTCGCGTTTGAAAAACCGAAACGCTCGCTTCCGCTCTTCCGCCGCTCGAACCGAGACCGCGGAGCCGGTGAACGTTCCGATCGCGAACGCGCGAACGCTCAGGTCGCTCCGCGGAAGGGACTCGACGGGTTCCGCGCCGCGCCGCGCGACGCGACGCGACGCGGCGGACGCGACGGGCGCCGCGCTGCGTTTTCCGGCGAACACGCCACCTCCGCGTCGTACGTCTCCGCGGCTGCGAAAGGCGACGCGCGCGTCGCCCACCTCGCACTTCGAGGGTCCCGAAGCCAGCGCGTCGAGCGGCTCGAGCGCGGACGAGAGCCCGGCGTTCGATTCCGAGGAGGACGGCGAGGAGAGACCCGGGTGGCGTGATCAGATCGCGGAGATCCTTCGCGCGGTGGGAAAACAGACGAGTCGTGTACGAGAGGATCTGTAGAGAGCCGTTTTTTCACGAACAGGAAACGCCGAAACGTCCCTTTCGATCTGACCGGTCGTCCCTTTCGACTTCGCGCGCGTCGCCCGGTGGAGAAATCGGTGAAATCCAACACATTTTTCTCGTTTCAAAAAGCCAGACAACAACGGACGCGAGGCGTCGCGAGCAGCGCACCCCGGGCACAGCCGTCCGCGCACGCGGAGGCGAGGTTCGCGCGTCGCCGTCCGCGCATCGCGCCGCGCGTCGAACGCGTCGAGAGGCGAATCGCGCGCGTTCCCTTCGTCTCGCGCGCAGGTGACCCCAGGCGTCCCGAGGCGACCGAGGGATTTGAACGCGACGATGGCGTCAACGACCGCGAACCGCGTGCTGTACCGCTCGCCCGATGCGCTGCAGAACCTTCGCGTGAAGGTGTCGCTGACGCGCGTCAGCGGCCCGCGCGCGGACCGCGCGGCCGAGCTCGAGGCGAAGCTCGCGCGCGAGCGAGGCGAGGCGCAGCAGCGCGCGTACGAGTCGGAGCGCCACGCCTCGACGATGGGCACCATCTTCAAGGAGGATGCGCCCGAGCGACGATCGCCCGACGATTTCGCATCCGACCGCGCCGCCGCGCAACAGGCGGCGGCCGCCGCCGCGACCGCGCTCGCGCCCGCGACGCAGACAGCGCAAGTTCCTGCGCCGTACGTCCCGCCCCCCGCCGCCGACGAGATCGTGGACGGAGGCGACGATGTCGGCGCCGCCGTCGCGGCGACGTCTTACGCGCCGCAGATGAACAGCCGACGCGCGAGGAGTTCGCTCGTTCGCGGCGACGCCGCCGCGGCGCCGGCGCCGTCGACGTCGACGTTCGACCCCTACGGCGCGCCCGCGCCCGCGCCTTTAGCCAGCGGCGCCGAGACACCCGTCTCTTCATCCGGCGCCCCCGCGGCTGGCCCGGTCACCGAGTCCACCGCCGCCGCGCCCGCGCTGCGTCCGGCGGCGCCCGAGTCGGAGTTTCCGCACTTCGAGCGCGTCGTCGCGTGGCAGGAGAAGATCTTTTCGCGCGAGGAGGCGACGGCGCGCGCGCGCGGTACCTCCCCCGCCGAGACGGAGCTGGACCGCAAGTACGACGCGATGGTTCGCGATGGCAATCTGACGGGCGAGACCATCTACACGTACGTCGCCGCGGACCGGTTCGCGGATGACCGCGACGCCGAGAAGACGGTGACCACGTCGGCGACGGAACGCGTCAACGGTTTGTTCCGCGCGATCTTCGGTTCTCCGGCGGCGCGGGTCGTGGCGGCCAACGCGCGCGGCGCGGACGCGACGGCGAAGCGCACGGAGCTCGCGCGCGGGCGCAGACGCCGAGGCGGCTCGATGCCCGTGACCTTCGTGATCTGCGCGGACTGCGGCCCGCTCGAGCTCCCGCCGGACCACCCCGCGATGGCCGGGGGCGACGACGCGTTGCGTCGCCGGAAAGAGGGCGAGGAGATTCTCATGACCATCGAGGCGTTCCCGGACGGCTCCGTCGCGCTCTCGCCCGACTTTTGCCAGGAGAGCGACGGGGAGATGTACCGCGTCGAGCGGCGGGACGGGAGCGTCTGGGAGTACAGCGTCACGAACGCCTCGACCAGGGACGAGACGCCGCTCGAGAAGCGGCAAAAAGACATCGCGCCCACGGCGGCGATGCGCGCGTTGCAGCTGGCGCGCCGCCGGCGCGCCGGGCCCGGCGCGTTCGTCCCCCCCCCGGCGGACGCCGCCGAGCGCCTGGTGTTCCTCGGCGAGATCGTCTCCGGGCGCGGCTTCGAGCACGACCGTTTGTACTGCGAGTGGGCGCTCGAGTACGACGAGGAGCTCTGGGCGCTGGAACCGCAAAATTTCGACGGACTCAACGCGTCGTCGCGCGAGAGCGTCGCGCAAATCACCGCCGGCGCGACGCAAATCTCCAAGACCACCGTATACCCGAGTTCGGGTGACGGCGAGGGCGACGGTTTCTTCTCTTCCGAACGCAGGGTCGCGCACTGGTCCGCGCCGATCGAGCTGTGCCTGGTGGCGAAGCGTCCGCCGGCGCCGCGCGAGTATCCCGTCATATTCTTCCAGGTGAGCTCGTACGACGCTTGGGACCGGTACCGCCCGGAGGGCTACGGCGCGTTGAGTCTGCGCCCGCACGACCAAACCGGCTCGCGCGCGCGCGAGGTGCGGACCTGGCGCGCGGGCGGGACGATCGTGGACCGCATCGCGACGCACTACGTCGGCGGCGCGCCCGAAATAGGCAACCTGGCGTACCTCTCTTTGCCGCGCGAGAAGGAGAGCGACGGCAAAGAAAGCGGAAAAGGCGCGGAGAAGGTGCACTCGCGGCTTGGGTTCGTCGCCGACGCCAGCGGCGTCGTCGCCGTGCGCGCGCACGTGTGCACGCAGAGGCCCAAGGCGCTCTCCGCGGGCGCCAGGAGGGGCGTCAGCGCTCTGCGCGGGATGCTCGCCAAAAACAAGGGGGGGCTGTTCGGTGGGAGTGGCGCGGGCGAAGGCGGGGAGCCTCTCGACGTCGACGACGACGCCGAGAACGCCGCGCCCGGGAACGGGTCGGATCGGCGGGTCGGCGAGTCGGACCGCACGGAGGATGTCGTCGCGCGCGCGCGCGCGCGCATCGCGGAGGCGAGGGCGCAGGGTCGGCTCGACCCGGACGTCTCGGCGAGAGCCACGATGCTGGCGAGAGGCGCGGGCGCGCCGCCGGCGCCGCCGGCGCCGGCGCCGCGCGCGTCGTCGAGTTCGTCGCGCGGCGAAACCGCCGGGTCGACGCCGCCGGCGACGACGCCCCCCTCCGACGACGCGTGACGGATCGACTTTTTGCTCCCGTCTGTGTACATACGCGCCGTTCGTTCATCGTCGATACCGCGGCGAGGTATAGAGTCTCATCGTTCACATGAATGAATCACAACTTAAAAAACGCGCGTCATCAGTCAAAAGTTGAAAAGTCAACGGCAGACGCCCGTCCTGAAGGCGAAGTACGCCGCGTACGCGTCGTTCTCCGCGCCGACGTAGCGCGCCATCTCCACCTTGTTCATGTTCCTCCCCAGGTCTTGCTGCACGCGCCTGAGCAGCTCCACGCGGTCGCGCATCGCCACGGAGAGCGTGCTCGCGAAGGCGTCCGAAGACGACGCCGCGCGCACGTCTTTCGAAAACGCGCTGAACCAGTAAAACGCATCCGCGCCGAGCGAATCGTACGCCGCCAAAACCTGCGGCTCGAGCGGATCGTGCGTCGTCCCCGCGCCGAGGTCGGCGCTCGCCGACCCGGCGGGCTCTTCCTTCTCTTCACGCGACGCGAGCAGAGCGCGCGCGGGGCCTTTGACCCAGCCCGCCGCCTTGCTCGACGAACCACCCACCGCAGAACCACCCGCGGCGGACGAGTCGTCGTCCATGCTGTGGCACTGGTAAAAGTCGCGGCTCACCGCGGCGAGTTGCGCGGACATCTCGCGATACCCCTGAGACTGCTTGCTGAACGAGCCGATCACGCGGTCGAGCAGTTTGGAACCCGCGACGGGTTCCGCGAGCGCGCGCTGCGTCTGTCCGTTCGCGACGGGCTTGGAGAGCGACGCGGTGCGCGCCACCGCCTCCACCGGATCTCGATACAGCGCGGCGACGGTGAAGTCGACGCCGTTCGCCTCCGCCGCGCGCGCCATCACGCGCACCTCGGGGAACACCGGGTTGGCGGCGGTGCTCTGCGGCGTCGGGTACGCCGCCGCCGCGGGTTTCGAACCGAGAAGCGCGTTGAGCTCGACGACGAAAGGCGCGCGCTTCGATTTTTTTTCGCCTTCGTTGAGCCCGAGCTTTGAGAGCGCCGCCTCGTCTTTCGAAACCGCCTTCATCTCCGCGAAGAAACCCTCCATCTGGTTCATGTCGCGCTGAGGTCGGCACAGCACGTGGTCGGCGTGCGCGTCGCACAGCGAAACCGCGGGAGTCTCCGCGCCCAGGCGCGACGCGTCCCCGTTGACGACGGGAACCGTTCCAAGTTTGATCTTGTAGTGCCCGCCGCCCTCGACGCCCATCGCGAAGCGCGCCTTGACGACGTCTGAGAAGGCGCGCTTTTCGAGGGGCGCCGAAGGCGTCGTCTGAAGCGCGCCGAGCGACGCCTCGGCGGCGGCGGTGAGCACGCCGTCCTCGCCGTGGCCGTCGTCGTCGCACCCGTTCACCAGAAAGCCCTTGCCCTGCAGGCGGCCGGCCCGCTTGCGGTAGTAGTTGGCGAAGTCAGAGAAGGAGGAAAACTTGGAGCGGAGCATCGGGCCGGGGTTGCGCGACAGCAGGAACAGGTCCGCCACGGCGTACACCATGCACTCCTCCTCGCGCGCCTTGTTGTAGCCGTAGTTGCAGTAGTCGGGGCGAGACAGCGCAAACACCTTGTTGTTGGGAAGTCGCGCGCGAAGCGCGGCGACGTCCTCGGGCTTGTCGGCGGCGACGAACACCGAGATGCCGCGCGAGACGGCATCCGGCGCGCGTTTCGTGAGGACGTCCACGAACGAGTTCACCGTGCACTGCTGGCGGTACGAGTCCACCAGCGCCACCTCCGCGGCGGCCTCACCGTCCAGTTTCAAGTCTTTGCTCAGCTTCGCGTCCTCGCCGGCGCGGATGTGCATGGAGACGACTTGGTCGTCGCTCTTGTCCGCGAGCGGCACCGTCTTCATCATCGCCGAAACCTTGGCCGAGGGCTGGAAGTACACCATGTACGACCCGACGAAGTTGTACTCGCTGGCGGTGAGCTGGAGCTCGGCGTGCGAGGATTTGATGTACGCGGCGCCCTTCCAGTTCGCCCACGCGTCGGGCGCCGTCTCGATGGACACGCGCTGCTTGCCCCAGTCGGTGGTGGCGTCGTGGATGAGCGAGAAGGACGGCGGTTTATCGACGGGCTCGCCGCGGCTCTGCTTGGTGAGCTTCTCGTGCTCGGCGGCGAGGAAGTTGTACGGCAACGTCTCGAGGATGAACGAGCCGCGCAGGAACGAGGGCGTCAGCATGCTCTGCAACGGCGCCTCGAGCGAGTCGTCGCGCTCCCACACGATGATGAGCTTGCGGTTGCGCTCGCGAGCCAAACACTTTCCGGCGGCGAGCGCGCGCATGCGGTTCCCTAGACCGTTCACGGCGTGGATCACGAGGAACGACGTGGGATGCGCCTGGATGGCCGCCTTGAACGACTCGGGGGTCATGATGTACCCGAGCTGCTTAGCTTGATCCCAGGTGAGATGCGCGGACTGCCTGTCGACGTCGGACTCGAACGGGATGGTCGGGTCCACGGGATCGTACAACCCGGGGTGGTTCCCTTGGTTGTCGTTGGGGTTGAGCCCGCTTCCCCACTTCACCACCTGGTCCCACTGGTGTAACATCGTGTTCGGGTCGCGCTCGTCCTCGCCGATCGCGGCGACGTCGTTGTTGCCGGAGTCCGAGCCCTGCTGGACGTACGCGGCCCACTTGTCGTTGCCGAGCGAGGGGAGGGCGGAGGGCGCGGAGACGAACGCGGCGCCGGGGCGCCACGCCATGGAGTCCGCCATGCCGACGCCCGCGGCGGAGCCGAGCGCGGAGCGCATGCCCTCGGCGCCGACGCCGGCGACGGCGACGGTGCCGACGACGGCGGTCACGCCGGCGAGCATCCACGCCCTGGTCCTCTTGGACGCGCCGAACACCTTGCTCTCCCCGGAGGGCCCATCCAGGTCCACGACGTGCGAGTCGATGCCGCGACGGACGCCGTGGAGCAGCGGCGAGGTCTCTGAACGAGCCATCGCGTGCGGCGCGAGTCGCGCGGAGCGAGTCGCGAAGTCGCTTGTCGTGCGCGGCGGAACCCTGAAGCCCTGAGGGGCGAGGCACGCGCGACGGCGAGGAGTGCGCGCGAGCGCGACGCGGATTCGTGTTTAGCTCGTATCGTTCGTAGCCTCGTAACACCCGAAACCGATCCGGGGGAAACTTGAGTCACAGACCCTGGAATTCCCGGCATATTCGATGGCTCGCGCGCTTCGCAGTTTTTTGGTTGGGTGGTTTCAACCGAGATGAAACGCGACTCGTTTCCTCCGAGGCTTCCCACACCCGGGGTGCGCACGAGCGCGCGAGCCCGTGACCATGCCGGTCGCCGCACCCGGGCGATGGGTCAAGGGCGAAGCGAAATCCCTCCTCGGCGGGACCCGACCGCGGACCCCCGCGCCCGGCGAGTCCGCTCGCGCCCCTGAAAACGCCAAAGGCGCCGAGTACCGCTCCACGCCCATCGCGCGACACGAAGGCGCCCGCCGCGGCTCTCCGTGGTTCTCCTGGCGCGCGATCGCCTTGGGGTGCGTCCTCGGCGCGCTCGCGGTCCTGGCCGTGCTCCGCGCGTTCCCGAGCGTCGCCGCCGCCGTCGTGCCCGCGCCCGAGCCCGCGGTCGCGGCTCCGCGGCAGTCGGGCCGGGCCGAGCCGTCCTCTTCGCGCGCGCTCGAGCCGTCCGCGAAGCCGGCGTCGCGGGCGACCGAGTCGTTCGCGGACATCGTGCGCGCGCACCACGCGAAACACCTCGAGGACGCGCGGACGTCGTCCGAGCGTCTCCGCGGCTCGAGCGGCTCGAAGCTGGGAACGCGCGCGGACGCGGACGAGACGCCCGGGCTTGGAAAAAAGAAGGTGGAGGATGCGGAGGTTGGTGAGCGTCGTCGGCGGCGGCGGCGCGTCGAGCGCGAGGGCGCTCTGAGAGACGAAGAGCGCGACGACACCTCCTCGCGGATTGCGGCGCCTCGGCGCGCCGCCGCGGAAGAAACGCCGAAGAGACACGCGACGGAAAAGCCAGACGCGCCGACGCGCGTCGTTTCGAAGCATTCGCGTTCGCGGACGCACATGAGCTTCGCGAAGCTCGGCGACGCGGCGCCCGACGCCGAACACTCCGCCGCCAAGGCTTCCGCGCTCGAGTCGAGCGCCGGCGGCGCGTGGCGCAGCGGACTCGCGCGGGACGCGCGTCCCGCGTTCGTGACGCCTCCCTTGTCCTCGAAGCCCGAAGCGCGTCTCGGCGCAGTGGCCACCGCGGAGGCGGCGTCCCGCGGCGAGGCGTCCGCGGCGGACGTGGGCGACGCGCTGGTGGATGACGTGCGCGACTCGGCGGCGTCCGCGCTCAGGTTCGAGGCCGGACTGGGGCGCGAGGCGCGCGAGACAAGGCGGGATGTCGAGGGCGAGGCGTTCCTCGCGCAGAGGCGGGCCGAGGCGCAGTCGGTGGACCCCGCGGGCGACGCGCTCGCGCAGGCGCGAGAGGGAGTGGCGCGAATGCGCGAGGTGCGCGACGGGATTCTAAACGCGGGCGACGAGCGGAACCGCGCGGCGCGACGCGCCTCAGACATCCTGGGCGGCGACCCGGCGTCCAGCGCGGAGGCGGTGGCGAACGATCCGCTCGTGCAGAGCGTCTTCGGGTTGAGCATGGACGCGTAGTCTCCTCTTTAGCTGCTTCTTTTTTTTAATCGCGTCGCGAATATCGCGCGACGGCTCTTTTCCGCGCTTTCTGTCGTCGGCGACGATCGTCGTCCGACGACGATCCTCACCTTCTAGCCTACGTGGCGAGTCTCACACGCACGCGGCATCACCCTCCCATCACATCACCCTCCCCGCGTATTTCGCCCTCGGGTACTTCGCCACAAGCCCTTCCCACTGCACGAAGAGCGCGTCGGCGATCCGGAGGCGGTACAAAATCTCGCCCGTGAGTGACAGTTTTCGGACTCGGCACACCGACTCGGCGTACACGATTTGCGGCGCTTTGCCTCGCGCGCCGATTAAACGCAACGCGAACGCGGCGAGGCATATCGGCAAACACGTCCCCGGTCCGTTCGTCAACACCACGTCCGGTGTTTCCCGCCACACCACTCCGAACGCGTGGATCGTCGCGCGCGCCGTCGTGAACGCGGCGGTGACGTAGTTCTGCCCAACCTCGCGGCTTCGCGGAGTGCGGATGAGGCAGTGATCGCTCACAAGCTCCAGCTTCGCGTCGTCCACGGTGTCGTCCAGCGCCAGCTTTGCCCCGATCGCCGCCTCGTGCGCGTCCACCTTCGCCGCGCTGGTGCTGTCCGTGTCCGCGAGCACGTACGAGCGGGGGGCGTAGCGCGAGGGGGGGAGCGCGCGGAGCAACGCGAACATCTCCGCGGTGTGCCCGCCGCTCCCGAGCACCACCAGCGTGCGAAGCGGCGGCCCGTCCGCCGGTCGGCGCGGGGGCGCGGTCAGCGCCACGACCACGACGCGCAGCGCCAGGTTCGCGGCGACGAGACCCAGCGCGAGCCACGCGAGCGCGAGCGCGCCGCCGTCCACCGCCGGTGGCATGGCGCGCGACGCAGTGACGCGTTCGAGAACGTGTTGTTGGTTTTCTGGGGCTACACAAAACTCTCTCACAACGGTCGCGGTCGGTCCGCGATGACCGCCCTCGTCGCCGCGTACGACACCAGCCCCGCGCCGCGGCGCACGAGGTCGAACGGGAATCCCTCAAGCAACCTCGCGCCGTTCCACCGCTCCTCGATGCGCGCGATTTTCCCGACGTCCGCCGCCGACGGCGCCGTCCCGTCGCCGTCGACGCCTTTCGGCACCAGGTCCACCACCACCTCGCTCCGCACGGTCACGCCCTCCGGACCCGACAGCGGCAGCAGGTACCGCGTCGCCGTGCGCACGACGTATCGATCCTCCCCGATGCGCTCGACGGCGGACGCCTCCGCGGCTGCCGGCGAGAACGCCTGCACGGCTCGGAACGCCTCGCGCACTTCGTCGATGCCCTCCACGAGCGCGGCGGGATCCTCGAACGCCACCGATGACGACACCGCGTTCGCGTCCACCCCGCCCCGAAGGTACATGCGCTCCACCTGCTTCAGCACGAACGGCGCGGAAGAGCACGTCTGGCACTTGGCGTTCTTCCGCCAGCGAGAAGAGGAAGACGTCTCCGCGTCGTCCTCTCCGCGTCTACGCGCGACAACGCGCGCCTCCTCCGCGGCGGAGACGGGCGCCCCGAACACGCCCTGGCCGACGGAGCACGCCTCCACCACGCTGAGCCCGATGAGCGTGCGCGCGAGCGCGCCCGCGATCGTCGACGTCGCGTGCGCGGTGGGCATCGCGACGACGTTCCCAAACGCGCCGGACGGAAGTGGACGGAGGGGGCGATAGCGCCGCGTCGACGAACGAGACGTCGTCCCGATGAACGCAAAATCTGTGACGTGATATGTTGACGTTTCGACGAACAAAAAGGTGGTTGTACGACTCTCGAGCTCCCCGCGCGCGAAAAGTCGCCTCGAATCAGTCGAGGGTCCCCACACCCGGAGGAGGCACGTTCTCGGCGCCCGAAGTGAGCATCCTCCGCGTCTTCTCGTCGTCGTCGGGAACCGATCCGGAGACTCTGTTGTTCGTCGCGGGACTCGTCGTCGTCCTCCTCCTCCTCGCGTCGTTCGAATCCGAAAGAGCCCTTTTTTGCCGCGCCGTTTCTTCTTCCGAAGACGCAGTAGTAGTGTCCGTATCGCCGGCGAGCGCGAGCAGCGACGCGATGATGCGCGGCACGACGCGCGCGCGCCACGCCGGCCACCGCCGCGCCGACTCGGAGACGAGCTCGTCCGTCTCGAGGAACAAACGCACGCGCGCGCCGCCGTCCGCCTTCGCGACGGATAAAAGCTCGGCGACCGAAGCCAGGCGACGCCCGCGCGCTTCGGTCGGGTCGCGCTCGACGTCGTTCGCGTCGCTCGTCGTCTCGCGGTAAAGCTTCGTGGTTCTCGCGAGCGCGATCGCGGCGTGCTCGCCCAGCCCGTCGACGCGCGCGCGTAGCTCGAAGACGAGCGCCTCGAGGTCCGAGCGCGCCTCGGTCGTGTCCCCGACGCCGACGTCGTTTGGCAACGCGTCGCCCGCGACGCACGCCGCGAGCTCGGCGTTTGTGTACGTCTGCGCTATCGCGCGCATGGTGATCGGGTCCGAGAACCCGAAGAACAGCGGCCCGCTGATTCGCGTTCTTGTCTTGATGCTCTCGCACACCGCGGTCCAGGGCTTGGTGGGCGAGGGCCCGGCGAACGTGCGGCCGGTTCGCGCGTTCGTGACGCGGAACACGGGGCCGACCTCGCCCGCCTCGATTGTCATGCGCCACGAGTCGCCGAAGTGGTGCTTGGTGGCGACGTATCCCACCGGGTACGCGTGGTGGAACAAACAGCCGGGGCTGGACCAGTACCGGCCCGCGAACGCGCCGCGGTGCACAGCCCCGAGCGCGTGCACGGTGACGCCGATCGAGCGCAGGGTGAACGGCGCGGCCACCTCCGAGCCGGGGAAGGATGACGGGTCGGGAAACGCGAGGCCGCGACGTTTGTCGTTGCGAGCGCTCGTGTCCTGCTCGGCGTACGACACGACGCGCACGGGCGCAGAGGAGGGCTCGCCCGAGACGTCGATGCCGCGCAGACGGCGGGACGAGCGAGCCGGTAATGCGGGCTCGCGCGCGCGCTTACTCGTCGCCGAAGCCTTGCCTCCCTTGCGGGGCTTGGGGCGAGCGCCAACCTCCGGGCCCGCACCGGGGGCGTCCAGGTATTCCGCCTCGGATTCGCCGAGGCCGCCGACGCGGAGCGCGCCTCCCTTTGCCAACCCGAGAACGCGCATGCGTTCCTTGTTGGCCTCGATGCGCGCAGCGCGCTCAGCCTCGTACGCGTTCATCTCTTCCGGCATGTGCGCGGCCGCGAGCGCGGGGCGTGTGCCGCGCGCCTCCGGAGTGGGCTGACAGCTGAATCTCGCAACAACATCGTGGTTTGAATCGCGAGCCGAGACGCCAAAAACGGTCACCCCTCAATGCAACAATCAGTCTCGACAATCGGCAAATGGAGCAAACAAGTGCTTTTTTTTAGGGAGTGTCGAAGTTCGTTGTTTTGAAGACGCCGCCGCCGCGATATTTGTCGCGCGGCCCGCGCTCCTCAGACGCACACAGGCTGCGAGCAGCGCACGCGTCGAAGCGGTCCCTCACCGCGCGCGCGCACCCGAGCGACCAGCCGCTGACCCGCTCGAGCCCCTGGCGTCTCGAGCCTCGAAGAGCCTCCGCCGCGCGTTCGCGAAACGCGTCAGGTTTTCGTGCGCGGTTCAAATCCGCGTCAGACGTTCGCCCGACGATGTCCGCCGAGGACGTGGACCGCGAGGCGAAGCGCCTCCGCCGCGAGAGCTTCGGCCCGTACGGCGACCCGCACAAGAAGTACCTGTACTACTGCCCGCAGATGAAGGACCTGGCGAAGGCGATCGCCGCGCAGCCCTCGCATCTGGACATCCAGACGCGCGAGATCTCCTGGAAAAAGTTCCCCGACGGGTTCCCCAACCTCTTCGTGGAGGGCGCCGAGAGCATCCGCGGGAAACACGTCGCTTTTTTGGCTTCCTTCAACAATCCGGAGACCATCTTCGAGCAGATCAGCGTGATTTACTCGTTACCCAAGATGTTCATCGCGTCGTTCACCCTGATCTTGCCCTTCTTCCCCACCGGCACCGCCGAGCGCGTGGACCGCGAGGGCGAGATCCCGACCGCCGTGACTTTGGCGCGCATCTTGAGCCACATCCCGCTGAGCCGCGGCGGCCCCACGGGCATGATCACGTTCGACATCCACGCCCTCCAGGAGCGGTTCTACTTCGGCGATAACATCACGCCGTGCTTCGAGACGGGCATTCCGTTATTGCTTTTAGCGATCAAAGACCTGCCGGACGCGGCCGACGTCGTCATCGCGTACCCCGATGAGGGCGCCATGAAGCGGTTCCACACCTTCTTCGAGGCGTTCCACGAGGTGGTGTGCACGAAAGTAAGAAAGGGCGTCGAGAGGCTGGTGACTTTGAAAGAAGGCGAGCCACAAGGGAAGCACGTCGTGATCGTGGACGATCTCGTGCAGTCCGGAGGCACGCTCATCGAGTGCGGGAAGGTTCTCGTCGATAACGGCGCTAAAAAAATCAGCGCGTTTTGCACGCACGGCGTGTTTCCCAACGACAAGCACGAGCGCTTCACCGGGTCTGATATGTTCGAGAACTTCTGGATCACGGACTCGTGCCCGCAGACGGTCAAACGCGTGCAGGGGAAGAAGCCGTTCAAGATCCTGTCGTTGGCGGGACGCATCGCGCAGGCACTCGAGTTTTAACACGAGTCGTTTAGGGTATGACGTACGCGTCGCGGGCGACGCGGTAGTATCGATAATATGCATAAGGTAGCTCGGACGTCGAACGAACGGAACGACTCTTCGCGCGAAAGCCTTTTCGTCGCTCCCGAAAAAACGTCGTCGCGCCGCCGTTCAGGACGACATCTCCAGCGTCGTGAGCATGCACGCGCCGTCGACGCACCCGGCGAGCACGGCGCTTTTGGTCGGGTGCCAGTCCACGCACCGCGCCGCCGCGCCGCTCCCCGGCAGAGACACGGCGAAACCGCCGCGCCGGGGAAGACCGCCCGTCGGAGTCCCGTCGACCTCCTCGTTCGTCCCGGAAAACGCGTTTTCGTCGTTTCTCATTCTCTCCGGCGCCGCCACGGCGCCGTTGGCGACGGCGGACGTGAGCGCGACGGCTCGCCCGGAGGGATCGAGCGCCAACCGCGTCCGTGTGTCGACGCCACACGTCTCGCGCACGTCCACCGTGCTGAGCAACCCGCGAAGACGCCGTAAACTCCACTCGGCGACGACGCCGTCCGTCCCGACGCCGAACACGCGTTCGTTATCGTTCGAGAACGCGACGCTCGTCGCGGCGTGCCCCTTGGGATGCGCGCGCCACTTGGCGACTAAGCGACCGGCGTTGACGTCGAACAAACGTATCTCGCCGTCCGCACACGCACACGCGAGCATCTTGCCGTTGTGGTTGAACGCGAGCTCGTGCGCGCACGGCGCCGCCGGACCGAGAGGCAGAGACGACGTCTGCGCAAACGTAACCGCGTCCCAAACCTCCACGCGGCCGAGAGGCGACCTCCGCGGCTTCGACGTCGAGGTACTAGAAAGCGTTTTAGACTCGAGCATCGCCCACGGGTCCCTCGTCGCCGCGCTCCGTGCGATCCAGCGCCCGCACGGCGAACACCGCAAATCCTCGCAGTGCGGGAAAGACTCGTCCCCGGCGGCGTCGGCGACCACGGCGCGCTCGCCGACGTCCCAGGCGCGAATCGAGCCGTCGCGCGTGCCGACGTACAAAACGCCGCCGGCGGAACCGTCGCCGTTGCCATTTTCTTTTCGCGACAAATGCGATGCCACGTCCCACGCCAACGCACCGACAGCGCGTTCGCCGACGTGCAGAGACGCGAGGACGACAGAGTCGGAGTCTCCTCGAAAGCCGCCGTCGTCGTCGTCGTCGCCGCCGCGCTGGGCGACGGACCAGACCCGGACCGCGCCGTCGTCGCCGGCGCTGGCGACGAGCGCGCCGTTTGGGGCGAAGCGCGCGTGCGTCACGGGGCGCCCGGGCGCGTGGAACGAAAACGCGTCTTGCCTCTTGAACGTCAGTCCGTTCGTTCGGAACGCGTCTCTACTAGAGGGAACAGATGCGGGTGGCGGTGGCGGAAGCTCATATGCCGATGCGCTTTCGTCGGAGATAAACGAAGACGCGGAGACGTTTTTAACGTCGTTCGCGTTTTTCTTTTTCCCTTCTTTTCGAGTCTCCGCGTCGACGCGTTTGGGCGCCGAAGCGGAGACGCTCTTGGAGACGAGCGAGCGTTTTTGTTCCCGCATACCGGCCAGCTCCCGCTCGAGCGCGGCGACGCGCTCGGCGAGCCGGTTGCGCTCGCGGCGCGCGGCGCCGAATTTGAGCATCGCCGGCTCGGGCGCCGCCGCGAACGTGGTGGAGAGGAAATTCCTGGCGCTCGCGACGACGGCGTCCGCCCATTTGTCCTCGAAGTACGGCGCGAACTTGGGGTCCGAGCCCGGTCGCTTGACGTACGGCACCGCGAACCATCTGTGCCACTCGTGGTCTCCGCCGGCGGCGACCAGCCGCTCGCCCTCCGCCTCGAAGAGCTCCGCGATCTTGTCCTTCCGCCGCGCCTTGACCGCGGTCACCACGAACAGGCGCGCGATGGAGGTCTCCAGCTCGGCGGTCGCCGGCGCGAAGGAGGCGTCGAGCCGGCTGAAGTACCGGTCCCGCAGCAAACCGAGCGTGCGCGACAGGCCGACCGCGTCCAGGCGGGGCACGTGCCTTCCGAAGATGAGCTCCGCCACGCGGTCGGCCCTGTCGAACGCCCGGCCCTCGCCGCGCTCGGCGTCGAACGCGGCGAGCGCGCCCGAGCACCCGCGGTACAGCAGGTACTCGCGCACGAGCGTGTCGACGTAGGGCACGTCATCCACGGCGTCGCTCGCCCGAGGACCCTCGCCCGAGGGCGGGGGGGGGCGGCTCGGCGCCATGTGCCCCCGCGCGCCAGAGTGTTGTTACCCACCCGAAGGTGCGCACTTTTCTCCGAGAAAAAAGAGTGCGAGGCGAAATTGGGCCCCTCGCCAGGCTAACCGAAAAGCCCGTGCGTTTCGCCCAACCGAATCGCCGAATCGCGAAACCTCTGGAACGATTTCATTGGCTGACGTCGTTCTGGCGAATCGATTTTTGGCCGTGCTGCGAACATGTTTTGGACGCTGCGTGATGAGCCCGCGCGGCGACGCGCGCGGACCATTACCGCACTCGCTTCACAAGCACCAAACAGAAAAGATGGCCTTCTGCCTCTCTGCCTCCACCTCCACCTTCGTCGGCGCTAAGGTCGCCGCGAAGCCCACCGTCGCGCGCCGCGCTGCCCGGTACGTTTCCGGCCGGCACCCGCACGCGCTCGCGAGGATGTTTCCCGAACGAAAGATGCGCGGTGTGTCCTGACGGGCGACGCCGCGTGCGAAGCGCGCGACGCGACGCGATCGGAACCGACGCGCTGAGGACGACGCGTCGATCGCGACGCGACGGACCGCGATCGACCGCGCCGGATTCGCGATCGACACGGCGTGCGCCGCGTCGTTCCCGTCGCCGTCGCGGGGCGGACATCGACAAGCGCTCGTCCAGTCACGACCGCGCGGTGTCGCGAAGCTCTGCGCGTTTCTCCGTTTTTCGCGCTTTTTCTCAAGCCGAAACACCTCGGAAGCGTTTCTCCTCGCCGCGAGTAAATAAACTGAGACGTCTCATCCTCCTAATGTCCCCCTCTCCCGTCTCCCTGAACAGCGCCTCGGTGACCCCCAAGGCCAAGTACGGCGACGAGTCCGTGTACTTCGACCTGAACGACCCCGAGGCGACCACCGGTTCCTGGGACGTGTACGGCCAGGAGTCCACCGCGCGGTACCCCGGTCAGCAGGAGGAGTTTTTCGAGAAGGCGGCGCAGGGTCTCGGCCGCCGCGAGGCGATGTACTCCTTCCTCGCGCTCGCGGGCCCCGCCGCGTGCCTCGTCTTCGGCGGCAAGGGCTCCAAGGACGCCAAGCTGCCCATCACCGTCGGGCCCCAGCAGACCCCCCCCCTCGGCCCCCGCGACCGCCTCTAAGCGAGAAGCGCGCGAATCGTAATGAGACGACGAGTGAGAGCCTTTGAGCTTTGACAAACGCGAGAGGAAAGGCGCGTTTGCGCGAGAAGGAAGCGATACGGATGTTGTGATGTCGAACCGACGCCATGAGTAGTAGTTCAAAACACGTATTCACAATGGTCGCGCGTTTAGATACGGTTAAAAAGGCGCAACCCCGTCCAAACACAAAAGTCGGAAGTACTCACAGCTCGTCGTGTCCGGCGCTCCCGTCGCCGACGGCGCGCATGGTCCCCGCCAACCTCGCGGCTTCGCGCGCCAGCGAAAGCGCGTGCTCCGCGGTTTCCGGTTCCGCCGCCGCCTCTTCCTCGAAGAACCTCGAGAGACGCACGAGCGCCTCACCGGCGTGTCCCCTGGCCGCGGCGTCGCGCGCCGCCGCGCCCGCTTCGCCCCCGACGCGCTCGATCGCAGCCTCCAGCGCGCCCATAGCCTTCTCGCGCGCGTCGCGCGATCCAGTGGCGAGCGCCGCGATGAGCCGCGGAACCAGATCGCGCGCCATCTGAAGCTCCTCGTCTCGTCTTCCCGGGGGGTAGCCCTTCTCCGCGGGCCCGCCGGCGACGTCCGGCCGGACCCAGATGTCCGTCGCGAGCGCGTGCGCGCGCTTGCGCGTCTTCTCGTCCTCGGCGTCGAAGAGCGCCGCGAAGCGATCGGCGCCCCCCGCGGCGAAAAACGCGCGCCGCGACGGGAAGTGCGTCCGCGTCAGCGACGCCAACGCGCGCAGAGCCTTTCCGCGACGCGTCGAGGAGACGGTCGATATCGAGCCAGACGAAGACGCAGACGCTTTCGCTTCGGAGTGATCTTCCTCGATGATCCCGACGGCGAGCCTGCCGAGCCGAGCCGCGACGCTCGCGCGCGCGGTGCGCGGCTCGGCGGAGGCGCACGGCACGTTCCCCGCGCCGTGCACGACGCCGTGCCTGTCGCCCGCGGAGCCGTCCCCCGCGCGCCAGCTGTGCACGAGGTCCGCCACCTTCTCGTTGTTGCTGAGCGCGACGGCGAGCACGCCCAGCGCGCCCGCGGCGACGGCGTCGGGCGCGTCGCCGTGGACGTCCAGCGCGACGGAGAGGAGCGGCGCGAGCGCGCCGAGCGCGTGCAGATCGTTGGCGTTGTCGATGGGCGCGACGAGCTCCTCCATCTCCTCCAGCGCCAAAACGCGATCCGCTTCCGACCGGCGCGGGTCCGCGAACATCTCCGTCGCCTGCTTGATGAACTGCTGCTCCGTGGGGTTGGACGCGAGAAGCTCGAGCGCCTCCTTGACGTCCTTGCGCTTCGAGAGCATCTCCTCCTGCGTCAACTCGCGGCGGCGCGGAGGCGAGTCAGGCGAAGGAGTCTTCGCGTCTTTCGACGAGGTCGCGCGCTTCGCATCCGCCGCGGACGCGTCGTCGCCCCCCTCCCCGCCGCGCTCGGCTCGCGCCGCCATCTCGCGCAGCGTCTCGGGGTCGGAGTTCTCGATCGCCCAGTTGAACAGGCTCTGCATGCTCTCCTCGGGGAGGGCCTCGAGCGCGCCCTCGGGATCGACCGCCGCGGCCGCCTCGCCGGCGGGGGGGGGCGCGTGGTCCACCGCGTCGCCCACGGGTCGAACCGCGCCGGCCTGCGCGGCGACGAGCCATCCGTGCGCGCACAGGAACAGCGCGGCGAGCGCGAACGCCGCGACGCGTCGCGGCCGCATCGCCGAGTCTTAAAAGTGCGACGCGAGCGGGCGCGCGGGGCACAGTGCGCGCGCGACGCGGCGCGTCAAATCCGACGAGGAAATGGTTGACAGGAAAAACACACGGCGCAACGTGTCGCAGCCAACCAAAACGCAGGAGCGAGTTCGGGCGCCCGCAGTGCGACGCCTCGCGCGGCATGCTCCGCCGGCTGCGGGATGTGGCGCTCAGCTTGCCCGTGGTCATCACCGTGAACGACTGCGTGGCGACCGTCGCGCGCGCGGACGCCGCGGACCTTCCCGTCGGCCGACCGGAGGCTGGCCGCGCGTCTGATGGCGCGCGCGGGGTGCCTTCCGGGGTGGGCCCGAGTTCCTCGCGGGGAGATGACGCGGCGTGGGTCGTCCTGGACCGCACCGCGACGCGCCTGCTGAACTTCGCGCGGGGGGACATGGTGTACCTGAAGACCCCGAGCGACCCGAGCGTGCGCGCGGTGCGGAGGCTGGTGGCGCTCGAGGGGGACTGGGTCACCGCCGCGGACTCGGACGAGGTGCAGAAGATCCCCAAGGGGCACTGCCGCCTGGAGCGCGTCGCGGAGACGCGGGGGTTCCGGGGACGCAAGACCTGGCACACGGGGACCACGGGGACGAGATGGCGCGGGATCGCGGACGCGAAAGCGGGGACGCGACGGGCTGGGGACGGGGACGGGGACGGGGACGGCACCGGGGACGGCACCGCGGACGCGGATGACTTCGACGTCGTCCCGGTGGCGTTGCTCGACGCCCGAGTGCAGGCGGTGCTTTGGCCGCCCAGTCGGTTCGGACTCGTCGCTCGGGAGATCCCGGAGGGACGCGTGCTGATGCGCGATGACGGAACCGAGTGACGCGGTGGCGGTAGATAGGATCGATATGACGTAACAAGCGCGTGCCGAACGCGCCGCGTACACTGGTACTTCTTCGCAGCTCCCAGACTTTCGGACACGAAAACCGCCCGGACAGCAGTTGGTCGTAACGTCCGAGAAAAACTAAACGCCTCGACTGTCGGATCTCGTCGCGCACAGACACGCGCGCACGACGCACGACAACGGCACCACGCGTGCTTCCCCGCCTACGATGGAATGCGTTACGTCGATTAAACACGACACTCGCGTGGATACCGTGGATACCGCCGCCGCGCCGGGCAGCTTCTCGAGCCTTCCCCTCGATGTGATCTCCACGCACATCCTTAGATTTCTGCTGGAGCCCGGGGACCTCGCGCGGCTCCGCGCGGTGAGTCACGAGATGCGCGACGCCGTGGACGCGACGGGGCGTGAGATACGGCGGTTGTCGGATCGTGATGCCGCGTTCCGTGGATACTTAAGCTTGCTGAAGGACAGGCACACGCGAGGTGTTCTGTCTTCTCGTCAGTGGTTGTGTGCAGCAGCGGCTAGAAACGGAGATCTGGAGGAATTGAAGGTGCTGGGCGCACACGGATGGCCAATCCGAAACACTTGGACGTGCGGGTTGGCGGCGGAGCGCGGCCACCTCGAGGTGCTGAAGTGGTTGCACGAGAACGGCTGCCCGTGGG
>ENA-OUOG01001038-OUOG01001038.1-marine-metagenome-genome-assembly--contig:-NODE-1038-length-33752-cov-5.504291_pt1 | contig 33752 bp, 17 predicted proteins | sample MGYA00248635_ERZ508505 | MGnify/ENA primary metagenome ERZ508505 (study PRJEB26176, sample SAMN06267871) | marine metagenome | isolation source: Saanich Inlet, British Columbia, Canada | place: Pacific... | reverse complement strand
GGGTGCTACAAAGTGATCCTCGATTGCTCGGAGGAGAACCAACCGTTTTACGAGAAGTGCGAGTTCAAGCGCAAAGAGGTGCAGATGGCGAGGTACTTCCGGGATTGATGAGCCGCGTCTTCAGTGTGCGGTGTATCTGCGCAGATGATGGGGGCTTTTGAGCGCGCTTGTAAGGAGACGTAGAGGCGAAATCGCATCCACTTGATGCGCATCAGTTTTGACGGTTAAAGACTTCTTTTCACACACGCACCGTCTACGACGATGACGTCTCACGTCGGCGTGAACGTCTCGGCGAGCGCTTTTGCGCCGGAGATGGACCACGTCTGCGACTGGTCGACGATGAGCCCGGTTGTCGGGTCGAGCGTGTACGTGGTGTGGAACTCGTAGGGGTCCACGCGCGGATGCCAGGGGAACCGCAGGTATCCCTCTAACGTCCCATCCGTCTCCACGGTCGTGGGGCTCGTGACCGAAATCGAGGTGAGTCGCACGAACGAGTCTTTCGGGTCGAACAGCAACCCGAGCGCGGTGAGATAGCGCGACAACCCACGGACGTCGTTCGTCGGATCCTTGAACCTGCAGTTGTCGTCGAACACCTCCCGTGTGAGGTTTCCGGTGACGAAGTACTGCCCGGTCACGAGGTCTTCCTTCAAGATGGCCGCCACCTCGTCCGCGGACAAACCGACGCGTTTCGCGCCCCCCACGGACTTCACCGCGCCCAGAGGCGCGAGGGGGAGCGCGTCCGCATCGTCCCGGGAAGGGAAGGGCGACACGGCACCGCCGAGCACGCCGAGCCCGACCGAAAGCGCGGCCCTCCGTCCGAGCAAGGACGGGGGTTTCGGGGCGGCGCGGCTCCGCGGCGCGCTCGACGCGCAGCACGTCGCGCGCGCGAGGCACGCCGACGCGCACGACATGCGTGTGGATGTGCGCGGGCGCAGTGTCGAGGAGGAGATGCTGACGTCGTTTTCGTGACCACGCCTTTTTGGCGACGTCGTCGCTCGCGGCATCTCGGTGGTCGCAGTCGACAGGACCAGTGTTTTCTCATTTTCGAAACCCTACTGTATACCGTGTCCAGAGTGAGTGGCGCGTCGCGGTCCGGAATCGCCGGAGCGACATGTCGGACAGACGCCACCCCCACGATGTCCGCCGAGGCTATGGCGGGCCCGGCGGGTACGACCGTCGTCGTCAGGTACGCGAACGCACTTTTCCCGCGCCCGTGGACAAATTTGAGAGCCTTCGATTCGCGCGCTCGTCGTCGAATGCGAGCCGGAGGGTGTCCCTCGCTCGACGTCCCTCCCGACGTTCCGCTGACCTCTTCTCTTCGCGCTTCCACCGAAACCCTTCATCAGGACGATCGATGGGACGGATACGACAACCGAGGCGCACCCCCGGGCTCGAACCCGAACGGCCCCCCGGGCGGCCCTCCCGATCGAAGGTACGATCATCGGTACGACGACGGAGGGTACCGCGGCCCGAACGATCGCGGCCCCCCCGGGCGGGGCGGAAACTGGGGCACCAGCCGAGGAGGTCCCCCAGGGGGGGGGTTCGACCCCAACGCGGGCAACCCCGCGGTGATGCACCGCCCGAGCATGATGCACGGCGGGGGCGGGTACCCCAACGCCAGGCCGAGCATGATGCACGGCCCCGGCGCGGGGCGCAACAGGAGCGCACCCTCGCTCGCGCCGAACCGCGACCGAGGCGGCTACGACGAGGGCGAAATCGGCGAGATTTCCGAAATGCGCGACGGCTCGGTCTCGCGCGAGCCCTGGGACGCCGGGAACCGGGACCAGCGCTGGGGCCAGGGGCGTTTCGAGAGGCGTGACTCGGGCGCGTACGCGGGGGGTGCCGAGGAGGATGGCGAGCTTCCCGTCGGCGGTGGCGGCGGCGCGCGCCCGCCTCTTCCCGCGGGGCGCCCCCCGCCGGACGCCTCTTACGCGCGCACTAACTCGCGGGACATCCTGAAGAGCGTCTCCGCGGCCCCCACGCCCACGATGGAGCCGTTCGCGGGGGCGGGGGCGGGACCCGCCGCGCGATTGGCCCGGCACGTCTCGGCGCCGGTGCCTGGGGACGCCGCCGGCGACCCCGAGTCGCCGGCTCCGAAGCGCAAGAAGCTCGGGTGGGGCCAGGGTTTGGCGCGGAGCAAAAGCACCGGCGCTGGCTTGGAAAGCCCCGCGTACCCCGACCGGCCTCCCTCCGCGCCCATCTCGGAGGAGCAAATGCGCCAGGAGGCGAATCGGACGCCTCCCCTGCCCGGCGGTAACCCGTTTCTGTCGGGCGACGACTCGCGGTCGGGCGCGCCGTCGCCTTCGCCGATGGGCGGCAACGCCGCGCGGGTCCCTCTCGTGGACCCCGTGGCGCGCGCGGCCGCTGCGGCGGCGACCAAGGCGGAGGCGGCGGCGCGGCGCGAGATGCTCGCCGGCGCGGAGAAGTCCAAGGCTGAGATTCTTCGCGCGATGGAAGAGACGGACGCGCGCATCGCGTCTTTGGAACTCTCCATCGCCGAGTTCGAGGACCGCGAGCGGAGCGACCGCGAGCAGATGGACGAACAGAGGCAGCACCAGGAGGCGCGTTTAAGACGAGAGCTGGAAGGCGTCAAGAGCGGCGTCGAGCGCGCGGAGAAGGCGTCGAAGCGCGCCGCGGCGTTTGCGCGCGAGCGAAACGAGCGCGCGGAGGAGATGCGCCGCAAAGCCGGCTTGATCGACGCCGAGGAGAAGGAGAAGGAGGCTAAGGAGAAAGGTGGCAAAAAAGGCACGAAGAAGAAAAAAGGTTCCGACGTGGACTCAGCCGCCGCGCGCGCCTCCGCGCGCGCCGTGCAGCGCATGCTCGCCGGTCGCGAGCCTCGCGTCGCGCTGGTGGAGCGTCTCCACAAACGCAACGCGCGCCTGGCGGAGGCGTCGCACCTGGGCTTAAAGACGACGTGCGGTTTAGAGCTGCCGCACGAAGTGACTCGCGTTTCCGTGGAGACGATCGCGACTGCGAACGCGTCGCGCGAACAGAACGACCCTCGACGCGCCGCCGTGCGCCGAGCGGTGACCAACGTCCTGCGCGCGCGTCGCGAGGCGACGCGCGAGAAGGCTTTGAATTTAGCGGTCACGTACCTGAAGCGGCGCGAGCGGTGGCGTCTGCACATGCAGCTCGAAGACCTGCGCGCGTTCGAGAAGGAGATGGGTGTTAGGCCGGGCGGTAAGCTCCCGACACAAGGCACGCGCGGATCGTCTAGGCACGCCGGCGCTTCGGGCGGTTTCGGTTTCGGCGGCTCGCGCGGTTCCTTCGGGGGCGCCGCGCGGTCGGAGTACGAGGAGCTGCAGATGATCCAGGAGCTTCAAGCGCGCGAGCGGCTTAAGACGCTGGTGAAACTCCCGAACCAGATTCTCGACCCCGAGGAGTTGAGGCTCAGCGCGTTCACGTCGAACCGCAACTCCTTGGTGGAGGACCCGAAGGCTGAGCTCGCGACGGAGAAGCGCACGCGGCCTTGGGTGGAGTGGGAGAAGAAGATCTTCCACGAGAAGTTTGCGTCGTACGGGAAAAACTTCAAGCGCATCGCGACGTTCATCGACGGACGAACCACCGCGGATTGCGTGGTGTACTACTACCAGCGGCAGAAGACGGAGGACGGGTTCAAGAGCCGGCGGCGCGCGCAGGCGAAGAAGCGGCGCGCGTACGCGGAGGCGAAGCGCATGACCGGCGGCGCCTGGAACGGGCCGGGCGGGCCCAACGCGGGGGGCATGAGCGCCGCCGCGCTCGCCAAGGCGAGCCGCGAGCGCGAGGCGGAGTTGCGAGCCGCCGAGGAGGAGCGCAAGGGGCGATCGGCGGAGGCGCGTCAGGAACGCGCCGCGCTCGCCGCCGCCGAGAAGAAGAAGGCGAAGGAGAAGGCGGCGCGCGAGAAGAAGAAGAGGGAGAAGGAGGCGGCCGACAAGAAGGAGGAGAAGAAGGAAAAAGGCGCGCGCGCCGCCGACGCGGAGGATGGTACCGAGAGCGCCGAGGAGGTGCGCGACGAAAAAAACGCGGCGGGAGCGGGAGCGGGAGCGGGACCCGCCGCCGCGCCCGCAGCGGGCGATCCCGCGGCGGCGGCTGCGGCGTTCCAGCAGGCCGCGGCGGCGGCGGCGGCGATGCTCGACCCGGCGGCGGCGGCTGCGGCGGCGCAGATGGCCGCCGCCGTGCAGCAGCCCGGCGTCGCGGCGGCGATGCTGCAGCTCATGTCTGGCGCGGCGGCGGCTCCCGCGGCGGCGGCGGCTCCCGCGGCGGCGCCTCCGAACGTCGCCGGCCCGTTCGCCGGCTCAGCCGAGCCGGCTCCTTCGGCCGGCGCGAAGCGCAAGGCTTCGGCTCCCGCGGAGGCGCCCGCCAAGGGCAAGGGCAAGAAGGCTGCGAAGGTTGAGCTCCCCGACGCGTCGCTCAAGTGGGGCGAGGGCGTCGAGGAGAAGAAGTGACGTACCGACGCTCGACAAACGAACCAACTTTTTTGACTGTTATACTAAAACGAGACGTATAGATAAACACGCACGTGCGTCACCGACTCCTGCGTTTTTTGCCGGAAGAAGTCTTCCTGCCCTTTCCGATGAACCCCTCGACGTCATCCGCGCCGGACACGCCGGCGCTCCATTTTTTTTGTCCATTCGCGTCGCGGACGCCGTCGTCGGAAGATTTTGTCGTCGCGCAGACGCCCTCCTCGGGCGCTGCGCCGAACTCCGGGTGCGCGGGGGGCATGGGCTCGTTGAGCTTGTCCACCCTTCGGAACGTGCGCGTGTCCATCCTGTCGACGTACAAAACGCCGTTCAGGTGGTCCATCTCGTGCTGCGCGATGCGCGCCTGCCACCCTCTGGCGACGAAGTCGACGGGCGCGCCGTCGCCGCCCAAGCCCTGGACGCGCACGGCGAGCCATCGCCTGACGAGCCCTCGGTATCCTTGCACGGAGAGGCACCCCTCGAAGAACAGAGCGGAGGCGTTTCCCGCGGGGGTCACGATCGGGTTGATCACAACCTTCTGGTCGAAGGGCGTTCGCTCGCGCGTCGCCAGGTCTTCCGGCGAGACGTCGCTCATGCCCTCGGCGTCATCCATCATCACGAACAAGCGGTACGGCACGCCGATCTGCGGCGCGGCGAGACCGACGCCCCGGCCCCGGCAGATGCTCAGCATCTCCTGAATCAGCTCCTGGATCTTCGCGCTCCCGATATCTTGCGGAGGAATCTCCTCGGCGATCTCGCGGAGACACGGCGTGCCCGCCTGCACGATCTCGCGCTGGCCCTTCGCCACGTTGATGAGCTTGCCGAACGTGTTTTGAGGCTTTTCGATCCAGGTCCCGTCTTTGCGGCTCTCGCCGTACGCGCAGCGGACGGGGGTGGGACGCCCGGGCGTCCGGGACCGCACGCGCGGCGAGCCGCGGCGACGCACGCCGCCGCCGAGCGCCGCCGAAAACGCGGAAAGGGCTGCGCCGCACGCCATCGCGCGACTGGATTGTGTGTTGTGTCTGGATAGAAAAAGCGCTTTTCGCGTCGGGAGGTTCGCCCCCGATCAAACCACAAAAAGCCCCGCTTACCTCGGTGCGAATCACTTCTACCGGCGCGAGCGCAAGCGCCTTAGCCACAGAGCGGTCGAAACGCGCGAGAGCACAAGGCTCCCGTCGCTCGTTTCGCGAACCGCAGCGCGCGTTTTCGTGACCTCGAGCGTCGCGTCTGAGCGCGGTCGCTCAAGCGTCGCGCGCGATCCGGTGAAGTCGTCGGAGACGCGAGATTCGCGATCTCCTCGTTTGGGGTGGATTTTCGTTCATTCGCCGTCGAGAGGGTGAACCGAGTGGCTCCGTGCGGTCGTCGACCTTAGGATTCCGTGCTTAGACGTTCTTGAACGTTCGTGATCTTCCAAACGACCAAACTCCGCACACGTCCCGTGCGACACACGCGCGTGGCCCGACCGTCTCGCGAGATCCGTCACCGCGCGAGGAGCCGATTCTCTCTTTTTCCCTCGTCGTCTCGAAATCGTCGCGGAGCGCGTTCGAAAACGAAGAAAACGGAAAAGCGTCGCCGAAAAACGGAAGAGCGCGGGAAGACTTGTGTGTGATTTAAACATTTGAAAACAAAGAGCCATCATGGGCGACGAGGAGATGGCCGAGTACGCGCTCGCGCTGCGCGAGCTGAAGGTGAACTCCAAGCCCGTGATCACGTCGCTGACCATGCTGGCGGGCGAGATCGCGGGCGGCGACGCGGCGGCGGCGGCGACGGTGGCCGGGCTGGTGGAACGGCACATCCGCGCCGCCGCGCCCAAGACGAAACTCACCGGGTTTTACCTGCTGGACTCTATCGTTAAAAACGTCAAGGGACACTTCGTACAGTGCTTCGCTAGGAACCTGCCCGACCTGTTCCTCGGCGCGTTCGCGACGCAGGACGAAGCGACTAAGAAGAGCATGGTGCGGCTTCTGGGCACGTGGACGAACGTTTTCCCGCAAACCACGCTCGGCGCCATTAAACGAGGCTTGCCGCCGGGCGCATCTCAGTCGTCGTCTTCATCCGGTGCGTTTCTCGGGGGCGCTTTACCTCCCCCACCGGGCGCCGCCGGAGGCGTTCAGCTGAACGCGGCCGCGGCCGGGTCGCTTCTCGCGTCCATGGTGCAGGGGGGAGGGGACGTCAGCGCGCTTCTCAAATCCATCGCCGCCGCCAAGGCGGCGCAGCGCGCGGGGTCGCCGGCGGAGGCGGCGGCGGCGCCTTTGCCTCCCCCCCCCGCGCCGCCGCGCGCGCCGCCCCCCCCGGCGACGCTCGCGGCGGCTGAGCCTCGGACGCCCTCGATCCACGAGCCCCCCGCTCTGACCGCGGACTTCGACCCGAGCGACGAGGGCGAGCTCCGCCGCCGCCGCGAGCGCGTCGTCGACGCTCTGTACGGCGACCAGCCGCACCAGTGCGCGACGACCGGGGTTCGATTCAAAACGCGCGCCGAGCTGGATAAACACCTCGACGCACAGGTTGTTCGGCGTCGCGCGAAAAGAGAGGGCACCTCCGGATCGAGCCGCGGCTGGTTCGTGGACTCAGGTTCCTGGATCAGAGGCGCCGCCGCGGAGGCGGCGGAGGCGGCTGGTCCGTCGTTCGTCGACGCGGTCGCGGCGGAGCGCGAGGCGCGCGAGGTTTTGGAAAATTGCAGCGCGCCCGTGGACGAGACGCAAAAGACGTGCGCTCTGAGCGGCGAGCCGTTCGAGACGTTCTGGAACGCGGAGGAGGAGGAGTGGCACTACCGAGGCGCGGTGGTGCTGAAAAAAGCAATCGGGTCGGTGCCCGCGGGAGCGCTCGCGCTCGCCACCGCCGTGCCGCGTGCGTCGGAGAATGAACGCGCCGCCGCCGGCGACGAAGACGAAGACGAAGACGCGACGCCGTCGCCGAAGAAGGCGGCGTCGCCCGCGAAGCGCAAACGGGCGCCGGCGGTCAAATCCGAGCCCGTCGCGGCGATCAAGGCGGAGCCGCTCGAGGACGAGGGGGCGCAGCCCGCGAAGCGGCGGAGCGCGAGGAGGGGGTGAGCGTTGTCGACTTTTGAAGCTTTTAAGCGTATTTTACGGCGCTCGACTGAACGACGACCAGCCGGTTTTCAAACGCGCGACGACGACGGTCGCGTCCGTCGCTCGCTGAACCGGTGCTCTCATCGACGACGGAACGACGCGAGACGCCACGCGTGAATGCGCTGCTCTGCGATTTCATGTACATAACAAGTAAAGAATAAACGAGCGTCGTCTCCGACGGCTCGCGCGACGAAAAAAGAACGCGTTCGAAATCGATTCCGCCGCCGCGAACGTCTACGTTCTTCACGCCGCGACGGGCTCCTCCACCTTCTCCGCCGTCTCGGTCTCTTCTTTCTCCGCCGCCTCGGCGTCCGCGGTTCCCTCCTTCCCGGCCTTGCCCGCCTTCGCCTTCGCCGCGGTCGCCGCGCGATTCTGCAAACTCACGTTCCGCGCCGTGAACACCGTCTTGATCCGGTCGTAGATGGTGAGCGAGCGCAGCGCAATCTCCGTCTTGGAGGCATCCGCCGCCTTCGCCCCCCCCGCTGTCGAAACCCCGGCGTGCGCGTCGTTCAGCTTCACGAAGTCGCGCTTCGCTTTGTCCCCGAGTCCCTCGAAGGTGGCGCCCGACTGCCCGCCGCGGTCGGACATGAGCTCGTACGCCTCCTTGATGGCGTTGAACTTCTCGATGCTCGCGTCGGGGTTGCGGTCGGGGTGCTCGGTGGCGATGAGGCGGCGGTACACGCGCTTCACCTCCGAAGCGTCGTCGTCGGGCGAGACGCCCAGCACGCCCGCGGCGCGCGCTCGTTGGACCGCGGCGCCAGCCTGCGCCTCGAGGCCGTCCACGGCGTTCTCGAAGCTGCCCCAGTCCTCGACGCCGAACTCCAGCTCGGAGACCTCCACGTTGCGCGCGTTCGAGCCCGCCATGGCGGCGGCCATCGCGAGCAAATCAGAACCGAGGCGAGGCACCGCGGCGCGAATCGCGGGCACGCCCTCGATCTGCTCCGCGGAAACCGTCTGCTGCTCCGTCTCGGGGATGTCCATGTTGTTCTCCTTGAAGAACTTGCGAGCCTGTGGGAGAGAGTGTGCGTGGTGTGCGGCGGGGGGATCAAAAGTGTCAGCGGCGGCGCGCAGAGTTACACGCGAAACGAAAAAAAACGGTGGCTTTTTCGAGACTGGACGCTCTCCGACGTCGTCGTCTGTCGTACCTCGTACTGCTGCTTGTCCGCGACGATGACCTCGCACACGGGAAGCCAGTCGCTGAGGACGGGCTCGGGGTCCGCGTCCCCGGCGGGGTTGTGCCTCACGGAGAGCACGTACTCGCGGTACTGGTCGCGGTCCAGCTCGCGAACCATGCGGTCGTACGCCTTGCCCTGCTTCGACACCACCTCGCGCATCGCGGCCGCCGCCTTTTTGCGGGCCGCATCTTTCGCCTGCTTGCTCACCGCGGGAGCCGCCTTCTTCTTCGCCGCCTTCGCCGCCTTCTTCTCTTCCTTGGACTGCTTGCTGCGGCCGGCGTAGGGGGAGGCCGCGGCGCGAGCGGGCGCGGTCTGTCGAGACGCGGGGGAGGGGATGGCAGAGGTGAGCACGCGGCGAATTCGATTGTCGCCTCCAACGCACGAGACGCGCGTGGGTGGTCGAGGCGCGCGAGAGCCTCCGCGAGACGCGCGTCGTCGGGACGACGCGGGGAAAGCGGCGGAGGGGGAGGCGCACCGCTCGCTTGGGGGCGGCGAACCCGGCGACGGCGCCCCACTGGTGGGTAACGGAGGCGGCGGACATGGTGCGCGCTCGGTAGAGCCGCGCGTGAAGTGGCGACGTGGGAGGCCGCCGCTGCTCCTCTTCGGATAAAAAACGCACTTTCAGCGGCTCGCCGCGTCCGCTTTCGGTTGAACAGATTAGACTCTTCGGACAAGCGCAAAGCGCACGGCGAAGCGGCCTCATGACTCGTAAACGACGGTTTAAATATCCCGATATCATGACGAGTCGACTTCTCGAGTCGTGACTCGTCACGACCATCGAGTCGTTTTCGCGAAAGTGCCGGTAAGAAGAGAGTGCCGAGAAAACGAGAATTGTGGCTTCGACGCATTCCGCGGCATTGCGTCGCGCGCGTCGACCCCATGTCGTTCGGCCGTGCGAACGGGCGCACGCCCATCCGCCCGACGTGGGTGAACTCGAACGACTGCTTCGAGTACCGCTCGAAGCAGCACGGCCAGTACGCGTTCGCGCATCCCGCGGAGGGCGATCCCACATTCGGGCGCGACCCCACGGACGCGTTCTACGAGGGCGTGCACATGCGGAAGTGGCACGGGCAGCAGAGCGTCAGCGGCCAGGACGTAGGCATCGGGAGGCACCACCCGCCGTACCTCTGCGCGGTGACCTCGCCGCACGCGTTCGCCACCGCGCTGCTGGTCACGGTCAAACCCCATCGCGTCGAAGATGGAGTGCACGGCGAATCCGTGCCGTGTCTTCTTCTGCCCCACTCCGTGCTGCGCGGCCTCGAGCACGACTTCGAGCTGTTGCGCGACGCGCTCGACGTCGTGACGCGCGTGGTGCCTCCGAGCACGCACTCGGCGCCTAAAAAAGACGAGTTCTACCTGACAAAGCTCACGCTCGATCCTTGGCGTTTCTTCGAGTTCAGCCCCGCGCCCGATCTTCGCCGCGGCGAGACGCACGACGAAAACCACATGGATTACGCGGTGGTCGCCGTCGACGCTTCCTCGCTCGCGCCGGAGATCCCGCGCGAGTGGCTCCGGAGCCTGGAAGACGCCGCCGCGTTCGGGTACCACCCAGCGCCGAACGCGCACAATCTGCTCGGCGTGGCGCCGAAGCGGTGGCTGGACCCGGCGTACGTCGCCGTCGGTAAAAACGCCGTCGGGATCAATTGGAGAAGAGGGCGCGTGGAGCCCTCTTCTCAGACGTCTACTCCACCTCTCGAGACTCCGAGTCAAGACTCGTCGAACGAATCAAACGGTGTGACGTCTCAAAACACACTTACAAGTACTCGACGTTTGGGTGTGGGTTTCCAGTCTGTTTTCGAGGGTTTGCCTCCCGCGCCCACGTGTTCTGGCGGCGCCGTGCTGGCGTGCATGATGGATGAGTCGGCGCGCGCGGCGGGTGTGCGCAACTCGATGGCGGCGGACACTAGGTTCGCGGCTTCCGTGCGTCCGTTCGCGACGCCGCCCATCGGGTACGGCGACTGGGGCGTGCTCGTCGGCATGCACAGGGGAGCGAAGGTCGGAAGGTTTTCCGACGGTGTTTCCGAGGGAGAAGCGAGCGACGTGTTGCGGATCACGGACGTCGTCGCGGACTTAAAGAGGCGGCGCGACGATGACGATGACGAAAACGATGACGAAAACGAAAACGCGAACGAACGAGTCTCGTCGCGTTTGGACGCGACGGAGGATGACGCCGTCGCCGCGCCCGCGTCGCCGCCGGCGCCGGAGAGGCGGGTCTCATGGCGCGTCGGCGGCGAGACGCTGGAGGACGCAGCCTTGCGCAAGCGGCGCCAGTGGGTGGAGGGGATGACGATCGAGCGTTAGTATGTCATAATACGTGAATGTGTCTTTTTTTGAAGTCACGACGCTCTTCTTCACGACGCCGAGTGCGTCACTTTTTCTCATTAGCCACGACACGCTTCGGCACGACCACGATGCGGTGACACGCGCGGCTCACGCCCATGGCCGAGGAAGTCTCCCGCGCGGCTCGCGCCGTGCGCGAGGGGCTCGACGCGCTGCGTCTCCGTGCGAGCCGCTGGGGCGCGCCGAGGCCCCGCTTCTGGATAGACGAGCGCACGACGAAATCCTGTTTCGAGTGCGGGGTGGCGTTCAGCCTGGTGACCAGGAAGCACCACTGCCGCGCGTGCGGCCGCGTGTTCTGCCAGAAGTGCTCGAGCCACGCGTTGCCTCCGCGAGACGACCCCGAGGGTCCCCCGGAACGCGCGTGCGACGTGTGCTTCGCGTCCCACGCCGATAAAGCCGAGCCCCTGAGGGCGTCCACCTCGAGCGCGAAGAAGCGCGTCTCCGCGAGATCCCCTCGCGTTCCCGACCCGGCTCTGTCCCGCGTCGCGTCCGAGAGACTCGCGGGGTCGAGCCCGACGAGCAGCGTCTCTTCGCGTCCCGCGAGCGCATCCGCGTCGCGGCGGGCGAGTACGGGCCCGGCGGGCTCCGCGGACGACTCCGACTCCGACTCCGAGTCCGACGAGGACGCGTCCGAATCGGACGCATCCGACGACGACGCGAGCGGCGACGCCGACGCGAATCGCGTTTCGGACGCGAATCTCACGGACGGCGCCGCCGACGTCCGGACACGCCGAGGCGCGCTTCACCGAAGCGCGTCTCCTCTCGAGACGCGATGGACGCACAAGACTCCGCGCGCTTTTGACCGAAGCGAAACCGGAACGGAAACCGAAGCCGAAGCCGAGACGCCTTCGGAGCGTCCGGCGAGACGGACGTCGCCGAGGCGGTACCGCGCGGGCAAGCCTTTGTACGCCGCGCACGCCGCGCACGCCGCGGCGCTTGTTGACGAGACCATGTGGGCGCCTCCTCCGCCCGGCCTCGAACCGCATCGGATGCGATCGACGGCAGGTTCGACTCTATCCGATGCCCCGGTGAACGCCGCGATCCTCGGACTGGCGGCTCGTTTTCTGCGGCGCGACGCGCGAAGCTCTTCGGAGGCGACGGCGAGCTCTTCGGAGTCGAAGAACGAAACCGACGCGTTGGTCGATACTTGGACGCGGTTCGTCGCGGCGCTCGCGCTGGAGTGCGCGCGCGCGGTCGAGCCGAGCCGCTTCGCGTTTTCGGAAACGAGCAAGTCTCCGAGCGGCTCGGACCCGAGACGCGAGCGCGATGACGCGCGACGCGATCGGTACGACATGGACCCCCTGTCGTACGTCTCGATTCGACGCGCGGCGGCGGGCGCGCCTTCGTCCTCGAGCCTCGCGCGCGACGCGTGGAGTCTGCGGCGGAACGTCGCCGACCGGAGGATGGCGAAGCGCCGAGGCGTCGTCTCCTCGACGTCCGCGGAGACGCTGGCGCGTCGACACTTTCCAGACCCGGCGCACCCGCGGGACCCGCGGGACGAGTTCTCCGCGGCGACGGAGTTCTCCGCTCGGGAACCGCGAACGGCGACTTTCCACCCGGAGCCGAGATCGAACGATGACGACGGCGACGACGACGACGCGTCTCCTGCCGTCCGCGTGGCTCTTCTCGGTGGGGCGCTCGAGTACCAGCGCGCGACGGATGCGCCTCGTCTGGCTTCGTTCTCAACGCTTCTGGACCAGGAACACGAGCACTTAAGAGCCTCCGCGGCGCGCGCGCTGGTTTCCAAACCGGACGTCGCGCTCGTCGAACGCACCGTCGCGAGGTTCGCGCGTGACTTGTTTTTGGAACGCGGCGTCTCGCTGGCGATCGGGGTGGGGCTCGAAGAGCTTCGCCGGTTGGCGTTCCGGTTCGCGCCGAGCGAGTATTCGTGGTCGCGCGCCGCGCTCGCCGCGGACGGTGGCGCGGTGCGCGGGACGTGCGCCGGGTGGTCCGTGGAGACGCTCGAGGAGACGCTCCGCGACGAGACCTCCGACGACGAGACCGAGACCGAAACTCACGCGCGTCGTTCCGTGTCTCCCACGACGACGTCATACATGACGTTTCACGGGTTAGCCCCCGGTTCGGGGTGCGTGTTGACGCTTCGCGGCGGCTCTACTAGTGCGCTTTCGGCGGTGGAGTCGGCGACGCGGAAAAGCGCGCGCGCGGCGTACCACCTGGACCGAGTCGCGGCGTTTGTCAAAACGGCGGCGTCGTCGCACGTCGGTCAAAGCTCCAAAGCTCGCCAAGCAAAGGTGGATCGTTTCGTGTATGCGCTGTTACGAAAATCGGTCGAGACGGAGTTCACGAACGCGACGGTTCAAATCGTCTCGCGCGCGTTTTGCCCCGCGCGCGTCGCGAGCGTCGCGTGCGACCCGCCCGTCGGGTTCCGGTCCACCTTTCCCGAAAAAAAATTGGATAAAGATAAAATCCCCTTTTTGGAGATCGTCCCCTACGGCCCGGAGGACCTCCCGCTCGGCGCCGCGCTGGCGCAGGCGGTGCGTGCGGAGCGGGGCTTAACGGAGTGTCCGCATTTAAAATGCGGCGAGCACCCCGCCGCGCACGTGCGCGTGTTTTACGTCGCGGGAGGGAAGGTGACGTTGCGCGCGAGGCGACGAGAAAAACACGAAAAGAACTTCTTCGGTATCTCGAACCAAAAAGAAAAAGGCGACGACTTTTTGGACGCGGACGGAGGTACGTGGACGTACTGGAGCCGGTGTCGTTCGTGCCTTCCGGAAGAGACGAGAACCGACAAAGACACGTTTCTTTCGCGACACTCAGAACACGGAGACGCGAAAAGACACTTTCCGTTTGCGACGCCGGCGTTTGGCTCGGCGTCTCCCGTCGCCGCGCCGAAGCGCGCGCTCGAGCTCAGCCTGGCGCGGTTCCTGGAGCTCGTCGGGGCGGCCGTGCCGGAGTGTGTTTTCGACGGTCTCGACGCGTCGAGACTTGACGGCGACTGCGTCCACGCGTCTCCGCGCGACCGCGCGCATTACTTCGCGTCCGCGCTCGGGACGGTGTGCTTCGCCTTCGATGAGACCTCGCCGCTCGCGCTGGTCGTCTCGCCCACCGGGGACTCGCCGAGCTCCAGTGAGCATTTAGTCGCGCGTTTGGACGCGCGCGACTTAGCCATGGAGCGTAAGGCGGCTTCGTCCGCGCGTTTCGACGCGCGATGCGCGGCGGCGGCGGCGGCTCTGCGTTCGGACGCGTACGAAGCGGCGATGGCGGCGTTCGGGTCGTTCCCGACGCGCGACGACGACGTTTCGCGTTTTTTCGAAAAAACGGTCACGTCCGACGCTGCAGCCGTCGCCTCCGAACACGTCGTCGTCGCCTCCGTCGGGGTCACGGCGTACTTCGCGCGGCAGTTCCGACAGGCGCGCAGAGAGTGGTGGACCGGATCCCGCCGGCGGATGACTCAAAATGATGACTCGACGACAATAACGGAGCACGACGAGGATGTCGAGGCGGTCTTCGCGAACGCTCTGTCTCAGTGCGCGTACTGGGACGTCGGCGCGCGCGGCGGGAAGAGCCGCGCGTTTTTCGCGCGGTCAAACGACGGGCGTTTCGTCGCGAAGCAGGTGTCGAAGACTGAGCTGGAGTGTCTCCTCTCCGCGGACTTCGCGGCGGCGTACTTTTCTCGCGTCTGCGCGAATCGCGAAAAAAACGCGTCTGGAAACGAGACTCGACTCGACTCTCTGCTCGCCGCGACGCTCGGCGCGTTCTCCGTCGCGCCGTCAAAGCTTTCGTCGCGGCGAGACGAATCGACGATATCGCCGATACCCTCCGCCGGCGCGTTCGATTTCGTCGTGCTCGAGAACGCGTTCTTCGGAGTCGGAGACGTAAGCTCTTTGAATCTGCGCGTGTACGACCTGAAGGGGTCGCTTCGGGGTCGGTACGCGGTGGGGTTCGCGAACGACGGCGCGGAGACGAAGAGAGACGCGAACGACTGTGTGACGCGCGAATACGCCTCCTCTTCCTCCGAAAAAGAAAAAGAAAAAGAAAAAGACGCGGTCGTGTTGATGGATGGGAACTTGGCGGAGACGTGCGCGATCGAACCTCTTCTGATTGATCGCGAGAGCTTCGTTTCGCTCGAACGTTTAATTCGCGCCGACGTCGCGTTTCTCGCGAAGAGCAACGTGATGGACTACTCGCTCCTGGTGGGGATCCCACTCGATTTTGATAAAAATCCCGGAGCAAACTCCGGGAGAGCTCCGATACGTGCGGTGGTCAAAATCATCGACTACCTCCGCATGTACACCTGGGACAAGCAGATCGAGAGCGCGGTGAAGTCCGGCGTGCTGTCGGGGGAAGAACAACCCACCGTGCTGAGCCCGGAGAAGTACGCGCGAAGGTTCAGGCGCGCGACGCGAAGGTACTTCCTCGCCGTGCCGGATGCCCTTTCGCGAGAAAGCTTTGAGAAATGAGGGTGTGAAGACACATAGATAGTAGATAGACCTTTCATAGAAGACTTTTTTTCTCTTTTGTAAGCCTACCACATCGCTTTCATGGAAACCGAGCTAGGCTCTGGCTAATATGGCTCACTCTTCGCCGCGGCGGTTGAAGTCGCGCACGAACGACGCCGAGTCGATGGACGCGGTTTCGGCGTCAAACGCGCGACCGGCGCGTTTGACCTGAGCGCGACGAGTCAGTGACGTTTTAGTCTGAAGAGCGCCGCGCCGCGCCGGCGGACGACCCTCTTCCCCTTCGTACGTTTGACGCCGCTGGAAACGGCCATCCTCCGCGCGCGCGAACCGACCCCCCCGACCCCCTCTATCGGGGTACCCCGCGTATCCGGACTCGGAGCGGCCGCGAAAAGTCTGCGAAGAGCGGCCGCGCCCGCGGTACCCCCCGCGACTTTGCGCGCTCTGCGGCGCTCTCTCGCCGCTGCCGTAGTTTTGCGAGTAGTACCCCTTGACGCCCGCGTCCATGCGCGCCTTGGCGTCCTCGTACGTCTCCAGCGTGGGCGCGACGAGCGGCCCGTCGAACAAACCGTCGCGGTCGCCCTTAGCGTCGTCCGTCTCGTCGAAGTTTTCGCGGCGTTGCACGTTGAACACGAAAAAGTCGCTCGCCGCGACGACGCGCGCGTCTCCCTTGGCCTGCGCGGCTTCGCGCACGAGCCCCTCCACTAATGTGAACTCCTCCTGCGCGGCGGCGCGCATGTCCTCCGGCGCTTCATCCGGAAGGGCCATGTCATCCTCGATGTCGTCCTCCTCTTCGAGCCGAGAAGAGCTCTCCGAGCCGTCCGTGCCCCCGCGCCGCGTGTTCGCCGTGCCGTACCTGTTCGAGAAGTGCGTGAGCAGCAGGTTCCGGGCCTTGATCAAACGCGCGAACTCACCCGCCATGACGCTCGTGCTGTGTCCCTTGTACACAGCCTCCTGGTGCTTGTACGCCGCGAACGTGCTCTCGTGCACCAAGACATCCGCCCCGCGCGCTAACCGCGCGATCCCGATACTGTCGCACGTGTCCCCGAGCAAACACAAGCGCCGTCCCGGCCGATCGCACCCGAGCACCATCGCCGGCGTGATGGTCTTACCCTCCTTGGTCTGCACGTCGAATCCAGCCTTGAGGCGCGCGTACTCCTTCCCGGGAGGTAAACCAAGCTCTATGCACCGCTCGGCGTCGATCCGGCCAGCCTGGTCCGGCTCGTCGATCACGTACCCGAAACAAGGCACGGGATGCCGGAGCGGCGCGGCGCGCACGACGAGCCCGCCGCTTTTACCGCCGCGCTCGCCTCCCGCGTTTCGCGGTTTCTCCCTGTGCACGGTCCAGTACGGGAGGGTTAAAGAGCCGTCCCACGCCGCGGACCAGCCCTCGCGGTCCTTGAAGTGCGGCGCGGTCGCCGCGCCGTTGTCGGGCCAGCGCTCGCCGAGAAACATCTTCTGACGCGCATCGGCGGCGAAGTGCGTCTGTTTGACAACGGCGCGCGGATCGGCGGCGCCGTCGTCGGCGCCGGCGCCGGGAACGCCGTTCCCCGGCGCGGTGAGCTCGGTGACGACGAGAGGCAATCCCAACACGGTCCTGCTGCACGCTATGGCGGCTTTGACGAACTCGCATATGCCGGGAGGCCCGGTGATGTACAGAGGGTCGGGGTCCTTCCCGTGCACGCGCCGCTTCTCCGCCGACGCGCCGGAGAGCGCGCATATCAAGCCTGGGAGGCCGAAGATGTGGTCGCCGTGCATGTGCGTGATGAAGATGCGCGTGATCTTGGAGTAGCGCAGGTTCGAGCGCATCAGCTGGTGCTGCGTGGCTTCGCCGCAGTCGAACAGCCAGATCTCGTCCGTGAGCCGTAGGGCGTACGAAGAGACGTTGCGCGTGAACGACGGCGATCCGCTGCTTGTGCCGAGAAACGTCAACTCCATGCCGCTGAAGTTTGTCACCGAGTCGGCGCCGATCTCGTCGCCGCCGGAGACGTTCTCGGCGGGGCGCGAGTTAAACATCGTTCTCTGGAACGAACCGCCACGAATAGTTTTCGAACGCTCCGTCTTGGTCTCGCCAACGGAAGCTCCGCCGAGAGACGAGGATGGTACGGGTTCGGGTTCAGTCAGGTACGTGGAGTCCTCGGAAGCGGCGACGCCTACGCGCCGCTTCGCATCCGACGAGTCGTCGTCGTCCTCGGCGGCATCCCCGCCACCTTCCTTGGGTCCGCTCGCCGCGCCGCGGTCCGGCTCTTCCGCTATCGCCGCCGTGAGCCGCGCCTGCAGCTCAGCCTTCTTGCCCGTCGTGGCGAGTCCGAGCCGCTCGAGCTCGGCTCTGAGCTCGGCAACCTTAAGCTTCGCCACCTGCGCGGGGACGAGCGCGCCGCCGCCGACGCCGTCGCCGGACGCGCGCGGCACCGCGCCGCGACGAGGGCGCGGGAAGGACGAGGCGAGGCGACGATTGCAGATCACCGCGTGCGTCCACGTGGTCACGCGCGCACCGCTGGACGTCGTCGTCGCTCCGGACGCTCGCGCGTCGGCCCGCACGCGCGGCGGCGGTGTCGCGCCCGATTGCAAGCCGGCACCGCGAATCCGCGTCGCGCGGTTGCGTCTCCCGAACCGGAACGCGGCTGGGATGGGTCTCAACACCGCCGAGCCCGTCCCCATCGCCATGTTTCCGTGTCGCCTAAAACGTCTGTCCCCGCGTCTGTTGCGCCGTGTCGACCCGGGCGACCTTTAGGAGTGTCGAGGGGGCTAAGAGCCGGGCGAAAAAGCGCAATTGTCTCGGAAACCGGCGAGGTCATGGTCGTCTCGGTCTTTCAGAGGTGACTTTTAGAGGGGGTACTTGTACCACGCGTCATTCGCGCGCTCGGCCACTCCGCGTCGCGCCTCGCCACCGCGTCTTCGCGTGGCCGGACGTCTCGAGTCGTCACGAGAGGGACCGCGTCGGTCTCGGGACACCCGCGTGATCTCCCGACGCGCGCACGCCGACGCCCCGCCTCGCCATCTCCCGACGCGGACGCGTCGATTCGACCTTCCGCGCTCGACGAAATGCGCTCCTTCCCCGACGACGCGCAGAACACGCTGGACGCGTCGCAGATGCGCCGCGCGGGCAAGCCTACCGTGACCACGAAGCGCGGCGCGTTGTCCACCATGGCGCGCCTGGCTGACCAGGAGGCCCGGCACAAGAACGTGCTTCGCCCCAAGGGCACGTCGTCGTACGACCCGAAGACGCGCGAGATGCGACGTCTGAGTGTAGTGGTTGAGAAGTTGGCGCTCGAGCAGCGTTCATCGCTCGCGGCGGAATCCGCGGCGGCGGACATTTTCTCCGCCGTATCGGACCGGGTCGCCGTTTTAGAGAAGGCGTTCGGGGACCTCGCGGACGCGGTGAGCGATGAATTAACCGCCGCGCGTTTGGAGCGGCAAAAATGGAGCGCCGACCTCGACGTCATCCGCGGCGTCGTCGACGCGTGCGACGAAAAGACAAACGCGTGCGTCGAGCGATGCGAGAAACTCCAGACGACGTTCGACGATCACGAAAACGCGCGGCTCGAGGCGCGCACCGCCGCGTCCGCCGTCGTGGAGGCGCGCGCGGTGCTCGCCGAAGCGGAGCGGCGCGCGGCGGAGACCGCGGAGCGACTGCAGAGCCTACAGGACGTCGCGCACGGCGCCGACGCCGCGCTGCAAGCGCAGGTTGACGAGATTCGCGAAACCGTCGTTTCGCTCGACGCAAGAGCGGGCGCCGTGTCTCCAAACGGACCGAGCGCCGATTTAACTCAATCGCCCGGCGCGCGCGTCACCACGCGCGACATTTTGCTCGCGGGCGCCGCTTCCGAGGCGGACGTCGTGGCGCTGCGCGACTGGACGCGGCGGGTCACGGACGCGCACGCCGAGCGCCTGGCGCGCGTCGAGATGAGCGCGGGGGTGGACGCGAATGCGACGAATGATTTGCCAAAAAGTGGGAAAAAGAAAAAGAGCGCGCGGGCCACCTCCGACGCGACGCCGACGTCGCGTCGACGCGCGGAACGCTCCTCGGAAGGAAGCGCATGAGGTGTTTTGTACAGAACATATAGACTGTGTACCATCGGCACGACAGAGACGCTCGTTCACAATTTCGCGCGTCGAGTTTGTTTAGACTTGTTCGTGCGCGGCAGGTACTTGGTGTGGCTCCCTCTCGCCACAACCTTCCCGTCGGCGGACGTGATGAGCACCTCCATGAACGCGAGGTTCGCGCCAACCTTGACCACCGTCGCGTCCACCTGGACCTCCTCGCCCGCGGGCCCGGGGGACATGTACGCCACGTCGATGTTCACGCTGACACCCGGATGGTCGCTCTGCGTCACGAGCGCCGCCGTCGAGACGACGTCGACCAGCGTCGCGATGCAACCCCCGTGCAGCGTGCCGTACCTATTCGTCTTCTCGCTCCCAACGGGAAAAGCGCAGCGGCACCGTCCGTCGCTGAACCGCGCGTCTCTCAGTCCCTCCAGCGCGGTTCGGTCGAAGGACTCGCTGCTGAGCAGCGTCTCGAGAAACGCGCGCGCGGCCTCGGGGCTTCCCCCGGCGAACGGACGAGCCGAAGACGCCATCGACGCGCGTCTCGTGAAGTCCGCCGCGTCGGCACTTTCGCGTCGGCGAAAAGGCGAGGAAAGTCGACATCGATGAGCGTGATGTTTCGAGATTATCATCTACGTCGGAGAAGCGGGAGAAGCGTCGGGAGCGTCTTCGCGATGGTGTCACGAATGAGAAAAGCCTCGCCACGAACGTTACAACGTTTAGTACGCGAGACACGATCCCCCGTTCGCGACGACGCGCCACCGGCGACGCGCGGACGGACACGTGTCAGTCCGCGAAAAGCGCCCCGGCGCGCGCGGCGCCGCCACCCGCAAAAAGCACCCGCCGATCGATAACCGACGACAAGACGTCTCGTGATACGCGAAACAGCGAAATTGTCGTCAACCGAATCGTTTCTCACTTCTTCTCGTCCTTCTTCTTGTCGGAGGGGCGCATGCGCTTCGGCGGCTCGCGGATGCGGCGCGCCTCGACCGAGCGCACGCGCACAACCTTGCTGTGGATCGCCGCGCTGATGCAGTAGTACACCTTGCGGTACAGCTTGGGGAGCACGTACGAGTCGAACACGCAGGATTCCTGGAGGTCGCGGATCGCCGCGGACTCCACGATGTTGCGCACCATGAAGCGCTTCACGGCCTTGTCCTTGGGGACCATCGAGCCGGAGGCTTCGCAGAACACGCGCTTCACCTGTTGGCGCAGACGAAAAGTCGGGCGGGGCGAGGGAGGGTGACGAAGGTCAGTCCGCGTCGTCTCGAAGAAAGAGGTTCGAAGACACTCCGCGCGCGCGTCGTGGGACGCGAGGCACGACGCGCGGCCGCGATGGCAGTTGGCGACCCGCGGGAGCCGCCTTTAAAGCCACCGCGAGGCCTGTGGCGGGAACGGCGACCGCTCGCGCGGTCATCTCCGGGTGGAAAATCATCCCGGCGCGACGATGTGCCTCTGCAACCCTAAACCACGTCCGTCCGCGCGCCTCCGGAAAGCGCACGCGTACGGCGGATGCGACGACGTGCCGCGGCGCACGCGCGCGGTCAACAACCACTCGCATGGCAGAGCACGTAATCAGCTCGATGTCCGCTCCGGGCGTCCTCGCGTGCGGCGCCGGGGCCCGCGCGATCGCCGCGCAGGTCCGCGCGTCGGTCCAAAAACCCTAGCGGTTCGGGTTCGGTCGCGCGCGCGATTGCTGTCGGAGAGAGACTCGGGGGGAAGGGGCACGCACGTGACCACGCGCGCCGGCGGGCTTGTTGCGACCATTCGCGCGTCTCTTCTTAGGCATGGTGTGTGTTTGGGTCCTGCGAGGTCGAGTGTGCCGTGGCGGAGGCGGAGAGGGTCAGTCTCCGTGCGCGATGAGATTTCGCGCTCGCGATGGCCGGTTCGCGCGAGGCCAAACCCCGTCGGGAACCGAGGCGCGCGGTGCGCGCGAGGCGCGCGCGGCGCGCGCGTCGAGGCCTCGGTCCGAGACCGGGGTCGAGCCGCGAGACGGAATTGGGGTTTCCCGCGTACCTGCTGCGTTGCCGCGACGAGGAAAGAGGGCGAGCGCGACTCGCGTCCGCGCCTAAGTTCATCTCGCCGCGAAACCAAACGCGAGAAATGCGTCGCGTGGTATCGGCTGATCGGACGAGGCATTTTATTTTGCACCTTTTCAGCACCTTCGGGTGATTGCGAGTTTCACTCGAGAGTGCGCGCGCGACGATGTCGGAGCCTCCCGAGCCGACCGGCCTGCGCGAGCTGTTCGGCGGCGCCATCACCGTGGATCTCCCCACGCGCATGGTGGACGTGAGCGACTTCCGGCCGGTTCCCGATAACCAGGAGGTGTGGACGGACGCGGACCGGGACGAGAGCGTCATCGTGGAGCTCCTCGAGCGGGTCGACGTCGGGCCTTCCGACGCCGAGGGCGCGGCGGCGTGGTTCTTCCGCGACCTCGCGGCCGTGAACGACGCGTCCGTCGAGTCCGGGCTCTCAAGAATCGTCCGCACGACGCGGATGACAACGAAAGACGCGTTGCCGAGCCTGAACGGCCCGTGCGAGCACGCCTCGATGTGCGTCGGCACGCAGAGAATAGCGAAGGGGAGGGACGGCGACGACAAACGAAACGACGTCGACGTCGTCGTCGTGTGCGTGCGGCTGACCCAGGTCAACACGGATGTGTTGATCACGTTGAATCGAACCACGCGCGTCGCGCCCGGCAGCTCCGCGGACGCGCCGAGGGCGGAAGAAAAGAGAAACGAAGAGCTCTCGGCGGCGGCGACGGCGACGCGCGTCGCGGCGTCGCTACGAATACGAGATTGGAACCTCTTTGGGTGATGCTTTTTTTTTTTACGTTTCTTTTACGTTTAGGCGTACGGGTCGCGAAGACAGACGACGCGCGTACAAGTACGGTAGAGTAGTCTAATACTCACTACGGAGAAGTCAACGAGAACCATAACGTGTCACATACATCACAGCGCGTCGTCGTTCCGAGGAGCCACCTCCTGCTCGTCGTCCTCGAAGTCGCTGAGCTCGTCGTCCGCCTCCTCCTGCTGCTCCCTCTCCTCCGCGGTGAGGGTCTCGGCGGTGACGTGCGACTTGTAGATGGTGGCGAAGTTGGAGCCGATCACCGTGATGGGCAGCGCGATGACGACGATGCCGAAGATCATCACCACCCCACCGATCACCTGCCCGAACGCCTGCGTCGGCACGACGTCGCCGTACCCCACGGTGGTCATCGTCACCAGGCACCACCAGAACGACGTCGGGATCGAATCGAAGGGGCTCTGCTCGTACGTTTTCACGCACTTCTCCGCGTCTTTTTCAAACGCGAACGGGCAGCGGAACATCGCCTCGCTCGGGTAATCGAGTGAAGGGTACTCCACGCCGTACGTGTCTGGGTCGATCCACACGCACGGCTCGTTTAATCCAGAATCCAGCGTGTACGTCAACGGGTCCTTCACCGCCGGTCCGACGTCCGCGGGAACCAACACTTCGCAGTACCACACGTTCGGCCGCATCCACATCCCGAGCGTCTCGTTCCACTCGCCTCGCTCGGCGTAGTACACCAGGCTGGACAGGATGATCGTCGCGATGCCGGTGAAGAACACGAGCATGTACAGCGGCTTCGCCGACCTCGTCATGGTCTCCGCGAAGATGGTCAAAGACCCCCGGCTCACCTTGAACAGCCGGAACACGCGCACGAGACGCACGACGCGGAAGACGGACAAACCCGGAATCTGCGCGTCGGCGAGAGCTAACTCGAGGTAAAACGGCGCGACGGCGACGACGTCGACGACGTTCATGCGGTCGTAAAAGTAATTCCTCAAGTCCGGAGTCGCGCACAGGCGCGCGATGAGCTCCGCGGTGAAGAACGAGATGCACACCGCCTCCATGACGAAGAACTTGTCGCTGTACACCGTCTCGTGCTGGTAGTACTGCGGTAACGTCTCGATGCAAAACGTAAACGTGCTGAAGACGATGATCGAGAGCATGAAGAACGTAAACGCCGTCGCGTACGGGCTCGAGGAGGGCTCGTCCAGGAACTGCCACGTCCGCTGCTTCAGCGTGAACGCGCGCCGCCGGTAATCCAACACGCGCTTCGCCCACTCCAGCGCGGCTTTCTGCTCCTCCTCGGTGATGGGGTTCTCCTCCAGGTCCAAAAGGGAACTCGGAGTTGCGCTCTGCACAGCGACGTCGCCTGCGTCGCGTCTTCGTCGGGCACCGCGCGATCTCTTCTCGCCGCCCTCGTCCTCGCTCATGTTGTCCCCGCTGACATCGCTCACGTCGCTCTCCGAGAACTCCGAGGGCGCTCTCTCGCCCCTCCCGGCGACCGGCCGCGCGTCGACGACGAAGTACTCGTCCGGGCCAACCGCCAGCGAAGCCTGGATCGCGCGCGCCTCGGCGGCGGCCGCCTCCGCCTCCGCCTCCAAGACGCAATCGCGAATCTCCACCACCGAGCCCTCCTTCACGAGGTGCAGCGCGAATCCCTCGTACGCCACGCCGTACTCCGGATCGCGAAGCATGAAGCTGCGCTGCGTCAGCTCGAGCTCCAGAGGGACCTCGCGGTTTTCGTCCAAGTAAAAGGCTGTTTTTTTGGTTTTGGTTTTTCGTGTAGGAGAACGCGGCGTGAGAAACGAGAAGCGCGTCGAGCGGGACGGAAGAAGCGGCGAACGGGAGGCGGCGGCGGTGGGGGAAGGAAGGGGTCAGCGACGCGGTCGAAGAGGCGCGCGGCGCGCGTGCGAAGACACGCCCGGGTCGATCGCTCCGACGCGGCTCTCCCGCGCGCGCGGTCGCTCGTCTCGTGCGCCGCGACGGTCGAATCCGGAGGTTTTCTTCGCGCCGAAGCCAACCAACCACCGGGAAAACGAACGTCGGACGACGGGGAACGGGCTCGACGCTCGCGCGACAATACGCGCATCCGCGCGGGTTTCTCCGCGCACCTTTCTTGTGCAGCGCGGCGAGGTCACCCCAGGTTCCTCCGGGGCCCTTCCACATCACCCGCTTCATGCGGTTCCCGCTCGCGAGGAAGATCGGAGCGGACATCGCGCCCGTACAGCTCTGCGCACTACGCTAACCAGCGTTGATTCGCGCGCGCGCTTCCGTGCCTAGCGCAAGCCCCCCAGGTTCCCCACCGCACAGCCTCGCTCTGCGCGCGCGGCGATCGCAGACGCGTCGGTCTCGACCTCGCCGCGCCCACGTGCGCGAACGCTTCTGCGTCGCCTAGGGGGTTCGCGCCCGCACACAAATCCGAATCGGTTCAACGGTATACACACGGATTTTATTCTGACTGAACGCTCATAGGTAAGATCGGAAAACATGTTATGCTGGGTGTGTGTGACTCATCGCGAAACAGCGCGCTTCCGCTCGTTTCGGAGTCGGAGTTTGCACGTCCGCGACGTCGCGTCACTCTTCGACTCGCACCTCGCGGTTCACCATGTCGACGCTCGCGGGCTCCTCCGCCTTCACCGCGCGCCCCGCGCTCCGGTCCGCCTCCGCCCGCGACGCGCGCGGACGCGCCACCTCGGCGCCGTCCCGACGGTCTCCCTCTTCCGTCGTCTGCCGCGCCGATGGGAACCCGTTCGTGGAGGGGTGGCTGGACCTCTCCGCGACCGTCACGGGCGGCGGCGCAGACCTCGGCATCAGCGAGCTCGCGGAGAACCTGGGGAGCGACGTGTACATGGACATCAACGGGTGGCACCTGTTCCTGAAGGATGCCAAGTACCACATCCCCCTCGCGCGTATCGTGTCCAACCGGATCGCCGCGGACGGCAATCGTTTCGACGAGCAGGCGGTGTTGCAAATCCTGAAGGACTGCCCCGTCAAGGTGGGCGGCGGCAAGAGCACCGTGAAGCTGTTCGACCTCATGCCGAACATGTGCGTGCAGGACTTCACCAAGATCGTGGAGGACTACGTGGACGACTTGTGAGTGCCACGGTACACGCGCGCCGCGTCGGCGAAAGGGACGCGACATCTCGTTGTTTGCCAACCCGAACCGAGCGCCACGTCGGCAAAACTTTGCAAAAAAAAAGAACCGTCATCACCGCCTCGCGCCTCGTCCCCGAAAGCCACTCCGCGCGCGCCCGTATCGTCCCGCGCATGGGGAAACCCCCGGTGGCGCAGGTCCGCGCGACCGACCGCGAGCGCGAGGTACGTCTTCTGTGTCGCTGAGTCTCACGCACGCCCCTCGCGAGGCTCGACTGACGTCGTGTCCTTTCCCTTTCCGACGCGCCCGCAGCGCCTCCGCGATGTGATCTTGTCCGTGCTTCGCGCACGCGGGTGCGACAAGTCCATGTGACCCAGCGAGGCCCCGCGGTTGGTGTGCGGCCGGGGCTCCGAGCGGTGGCGCGAGCTGATGGACGCCACGCGAGCGGTCGCGGTGGAGCTCGTCGAGGAAGGCGTCGTGGAGATCACCCAGAGAGGAAAGAAAGTGGACGTGACATCGTTTCGCGGGCCGATACGTGTGCGCTTGTCGCGACCGCGCGTCGAACCCTCGAGAGGCGAGGTGTTTGGAAAAAAAGAGACGAAGGAGAAGGCTGTGAAGGTCGAGAGAGGCCCTGTCGCGAGCCCCTGTGGAATCGCGGTGAGCGTCGACCGTTTAATGACGGAACCGAACGTCGCGGCGGAGAGCGAGCGCGCCGCGCTCCGCGACGAGGCTCCAAAAAAGCGACGGAAAACGAAGCGCGACGCGTGACGCGTGACTCGGACGCCGGCGCCGTCGGCGAACGTGACGAGACTCTCGGCGAAGCGTCGCGGGTTCGAGCTCCCGCGCGCGCGAGAGTTTTCGATGCGCCGTCGGAGCGGGCCGAGGCTGAGGTCGGCGTACGGTAGAAAAGGGTGGAGGGCCCATCGATGTTGGAACGACGCCGCGGTGCGCGAGCGCGAAGCTGACGAAACGCCACCGCCGCGAAAGAATTTCAGACGTCACTGCAAAATCCACGAACTCACTTCGCGCGCCTTCGCCGGGATCGAACCTTCTTCTTTTCACGCGTTTTCTCGTCGAGCGGAGCCTCCGGGCGGTCATCGCGCGGGACGCGAACGAGGACCGCTCGCGAGAGGAGGCTCGCGGTCGACTCCTCGCCGCGCGAAGCGAGGTGGACTCGCGCGCGTCGTTCGCGGCGTCCGCGGAGGAGGTTCGGGACGGAGGGTTCCGCTGACACGGCGCCGAGAAGGTCCGAATCTTCCTCGCGAGGCGCCCTCCTCGTTCGGTTGACCCTCGGGGACGATGTCGAGCGCGTGCGCGGCGGCCGCCGCCGCGGGCGCGGGCTTGCGCGCGCGTCCGGGTGCCCCCGTGCGCCGGGTCCGACCGGTCGTGGCCCTGCGCCAGCCCACCCGCGGGCTCGCGCGTCGCGGGTCCCCGACGCGCGTTCGCCCGAATCTCGTCCCTCGCGCGTCGCTTCGCGCGTGCCAGGGGCCGGTCTCCGAGGACGCGCCCCCGCGCCGCGGCTTCGCCCCCGCCGCGGCGACGCGAGGCGCGCGCGTGGTGGCGCGGAGCGCGCCTCCCGAGGACGCCGGGAAGGCTGGCCCGGGAGACGGCGACGAGCGAGATGACGCGAACGAGCAGACGACCGAGGCGACCGATCCCGACGCGGCGTCGGCTTCGGCTTCGGACGACGCCGAGCCCGCGGAACCGCCCAGGGAGGAGATCAAGTACAAACCCCCGGGCGTGTCCAAGCGTCGGTCCGCGACGAAAGGCGTGCCCATCGTCGTTAACCCGGTGCCCCCGTCCGAGCGCGTGCCCGGAGGCGCGGGCGCCGCCGCCGCGGCGGACGCCGCCGCGGCGAGCGACGGCGCGGCGGAGGGCGCCGCGGCTGTCGGCGCCGGCGCCGCGCCGTCGGCGGATGTCGGCGCCGAGACGCGCGCGGGGGAAGCCGCGCCTCCCTCTGCTCCCGCGCAAAACGCCGACTCCGAGAGGCTGGTGGAGGAGATGGTGGCGGAGGCCGAGACGGCGGCGCTTCAGGCGCTTTCGGGCTCGGCGGCGGAGCCGAGCGCCGCCGCGCGCGAGGCTTTTAAGACGGCGAAGGACGCGTTCAAGGCGGCGTCGGCGGCGCTGGACGCGGATGCGAAGACGGCTTCGGGTCCGAACGAAGCTTCTTCTTCGTCTTCGGATCCGAACGAACCCTCGGGCGATGGTTCGTCTTCCGGTTCAATCGCCGGTGACGACGCGCGAGACAAAGACGCGTCTTTGAATTTAAAGTCGTTGCGGTACATCCCCGCGGACGCGGACGTCAAGTTGGACGACGACGGCGTGCCGTACGTCGAGTCGGACAAAAGCCTGGACGAGCTCGAGCCCCCCGGGAAGTGGCCCTCGGAGAAGGATCTCGGGGCGAAGGAGAAGGAGGAGGCGAAAGATTCGAAAGAGACGCGATTGACGGACGACGACGACGCGATCGACGCCGATTCCGAGCGGGACGCGGAAGAAACGCGTTCGGTGGACGACGCCGCGCTGCTCACGGCCATCTCCGCGGTGGTCATCGCCGAGAAGGAAGCGGAGGTGAAGGCGCAGCAGCTGCAGCTGTCGCCGCCGCCGCTGCCGAGGGAGGAGCTCCCCGCGATTTACGCCGCCGCCGAGGGCCAGGGCTTCGCGTCGGAGCAGGCGCCCAAGGTCTCGAAGGGCATGGCGCGCGGCATCCGCAAACCGAAGGTGGACCCGGAGAAGCAAGGCATCCCGCCCTCCGAGCGCGTGCCCGCGCCGAAGCCCGACGTCGCGCCGGAGGAGAAGCCGGAGGTTCCGGAGCGCGACGGCGACTTCCCGGGCGAGACGTCGGAGCGCGAGAAAAAGTCGGACAAGAGCGATACGGCGGACCCGGCGGACCCGTCCAAGCGATCGGACGAGAGAACGTCGGAGAGCGACGAGAAGACGGAAAAGACGGAGACGGAGCTCAAGGAGGAGGAGCTCGCCGCGAAGACCAAGGCGAAGGCGGCGGAGATGGCCAGCTGGACCACCGGCGTCGATGGTCCCGGGGCGAAGGCGAAAGCTCCCGAGCCGGCGAAGAAGGAACCGGCGGAGGCGAAAGCCGGCGGCGGCGGCGGCGATTCCGGCGGCGGCGGGGGCGGCGGGGGGGGAGGAGGCGGAGGCGGCGGCGACGGCGGCGGTGACGACGACTCGGAGGACGACGACGACGAAGTGGACCCCTCCGATCTTCCCGTGCCGCTCAGCGCGGTGGCGAAGGCGGCGTGGGCGCAGATCCTGAACCAGGCGGAGCAAGTGGTGAAGGGCGCGGTTCGGCTTTGGGTCACGCGCGACCCGACGATCACGGGTCAGCTCTTCTTCTTCACCGCGCTCGGCGTTCTTTCCATCGCGGGCGCGAACTTTCTCGGGCCCCAGAACCCGCTCGAGTTCGGGCGCGACACGCTGTTCAGCACGGTCATGGGCGTAGCGCCGCAGTGGGTCGTGAACCGGGAACAAGGCCCGGTGCAGGCGACGTTTCTAGCGTCGGCGTGGGCGTGCGTCGCCGCGGTGTCCAAGATTCGTCTCGGCAGCAGGATGACCCCGCTGTCGCCGTTCATGCACGGCGTCTTGGGCTTGCCGGTGGGTTTCATGTTAGTGTTCCGGTGGAACAACGCGTACGAGCGCTGGTGGAGCGGAAGAACCGAACTCGGCCTGTTGCTGATGCACGCTAAGAACCTGGGCGGGCAGTTTTGCACGTGGGTCGCGCCGGAGGATCAGCAACTCGCGACGCGCGCGCTGGCGTTGATTTGCGCTTTAAAAGAGTGCGTCGCCGATCGGCTCAACGGCACGGTGTTAAAGGACGGGACGGTGATGCTGAACGCGACGAGCCTGTCGACGCCGCTGCACCCGGCTGATTTAGAAGGTTTGTTCGCGGCGGAGAACAAGGTGATGTTCTGCCTGGAGAGCCTGCGGCAGTGCATCTACCACGCGTCCAAGCAGGGTTTGTTGCCGCCGCCGATTCTGGGGGGCATGGTGAACGAAGATTTGTTCGGCATAATGGAAGCGTACGGCGAGTGCGAGAAGGTGGTCAACCAGCCCCCGCCCGGGTGCATCATCACGCACCTCAAGAGCACGCTCATGGTGTACGTGTGCACGTTACCGTTCATCTTAGTGCACGAGGTGGGCATACCGCTGGTGGTGCCGACCACCGCGTTGCTATCGCTGGCGCTCTTCGGCACGGAAGCCGCCGCCGAGCAGATCGAGCAGCCCTTCGGGAACCGCCCGTACCACCTGCCCGTGCGCGGTTTGATCATCAACAACACGCGCGACCTCGGCCAAACCTCGCGACCGGTGTTAGGTTTCGCGGGATACGTCAACAGCCCGCGAGACTTCTCGCAGCAGAACGGCGTCGGCGGCGATTTCTCGAACGACGCGTATTCCAAGACGGAGTCGCCGTACGGCGGAAGCTCCGCGAGCGGCGACTCCTCCTCCGCGCGCGTCGCGTCCGGTCCTCTGTTGTTCGGCTCGGCGGACGCCTGGGAGCGCGACGCGGACGCGACGCCCGTGCTGGCGTCGCCCAGCGGCGTGAACCCGGATTTCGACGCCGAAGACGACGAGACGCAAAACAACGACGACGTCGGCGACGTCGTCGAGAGGCGAAGGGGAGAGAGCGGATCTTCTGCGTCTTCGTCGTCCGACTCGAATTCTCGACCGTCGGAGAAGATTTCTTTGCCTTCGCGGCCGTACGAGGACGACGCCGGCGTCGTCGAGATCGGCGGCGGGGACGGCTGGGTCGGCGACGGGCTCACCGGCTGGGTGGCGTCCGCCCGCCCGCCCAACACAGCCAACAGCGCGTCCGTCGCGGCGGCGGCGTCGGCGGCGGCGGAGCGGAACCGACCGACGGAACGAGCGTCACCGACGCCGTTCGGCGGTTTTAAAGATTCGAAGAGCGCGGTTTCTGTAAACGGCAAAGACTCGCGCGATCCCGTCGCGGCGGACGGGCCCGGGTCCTGGTACCCGGGAGCCTCGTCGGGCTCATCTCACAAAGGCGCCGGCGTTAATTCAAACGGCGCGTTCATGCCCAAGTGGAAGGCGCAGACCCCGATTGAGGTGTTTGAGGACAACGACGTTTCCGTGGACGCGCGCAGCGGCGCCGAGAGAATCGGGAACAAGCACAGGTACCACGTCGGGGACTCTTCTCGACGTAAGTCCATCGACAAAGCCGGCTTTCGTGATGACACCGCTATTGAAAGCGGGAAGAACTCTTCCGATAGTTCGTTAAGAAACGGAAAGTTCGGAGGTCCGTTCGGCGGTCTCGCGGGCGGTCTCGGCGGGTCCGTGCCGTTCCCGAGCCCGTTAGGTTTGGCCTCAGTTCCCGGCTCGCCCGAGAAGGTTGGCGGCGGCGGTTTGGGTTTTTCGATCCATCCGCTCATGAGACAGAGCTCGGCGGACTCCGCGGATTTAGTGCGCGACTTAACCGCGCCGCCGCCGTCACCGTTCGTCACACGACGCGACCGAGATAAGACGAATGGTTTTTCGACCGTCGGTACGGTCGGTCCCGGGTCGCCTCCGCGCTCGCCGACGCGCGCGCGGACCGAAAACCCGTTCCGAGGCGAGACTCTCGACGAGCACCCGTCGAGGCCGTCGTCGCCGGCGTTCGGACGCGACCGGGAGGAGAATCCCGATTCCGTGCGCACCTGGGGCGCGAGCGAGGGGCGGAGGATGAATAACGGCGGTCCGGTGACGGTTCCAACTCGTCCCGTTCCCCAAAAGGCTCCGTCACGGCTTCTGCGGTCGCAGAGCATGGGCGCGTTTGCGGATGACGCGTTTGACGAGGCTTTTTCAGATGTGAAAACGTCGCCGAAAAGCGACGCGAACGGTTTAAACGGCGACGTCAACGGCAAGGCGCCGAGTAAGACGAAGGCACGTAGAGGGTCTAACGCTTCCGTCAACGGGCGCGCCGACGCGTATAATGGCGCGGAGAGTAGGCCGGCCATCTGGGAAGTCTTCGGCGGCGACCGCGACAAGGGGGCGAAGAAGTGAAGCGGTGAAAACAAGCATTCTTTTTTTTTCGTGAAGCTCGTCGTCGTCACGTTCGATTCGTTCGGGATCGGTTTCTGACCACTGTCGACGTCGTCATCGACAGTTGTCACTCTCAACGCGCGCTTCCGGTCGCGCGCCGCTCTCGCACGATACTCGCGCGCCTCACGATGTCCGCCGTTCTCGCAACGCGCGCCGCCGCGCCCGCCGCGCACGGCGCCGCCGCGCGCCGGCTCACCGCCGGCCGCTCCGCGTTCGCGCGCTCCGCCTCGCCCTCGATCGCGCGCGCGTTCGCGGCGCGTCGCGCCTCCGGGTCCCGCGCGACGCACGTCCTGACCACCGCCGGTTGGAACGACTTCGAGTGGGGCACGGCGACCGTCGTCAGCAACGAGCCCGCCGCGAAGGAGGGGGGGCTGCGCAGCGTGAAGGTGTCCGTGGCGCAGTCCACCGCGGAGGCGTACGGCACGCCGGGCCAGTTCGTGCAGATGCGCACGGCGGAAGACGGGAAGCCCGCGTTCCTCGCCATCGCGTCGCCGCCGCGAAGCGAACCCGCGGGTATTCTGGAGCTGCTCATCAAGTCCACCGAGGGCACGGCGGGCGAGATTTGCGCTTTAAAGGAAGGCGCCACCGTGGACGTCTCGCCCCCCATGGGCGGCGGCTTCGACCTCGGCAAGGCGCCGATTGCCGAGTCGCCAAACGCGTTGCTCTTCGCCACCGGGTCGGGCATCTCGCCCATCCGCGCGCTCGTTAAAAGCGGAGCGCTGGACGGTCGCTCCGTTCGTCTGTTCTACGGCACAGCCTCTTCCTCTACGTGCGCGTTTCTGGAGGAGTTCGATGAATGGAAAACTACGCATAACATCGCCGTGACGCACGTGCAGTCGCAGGTGGGCGGGCCGCCGACGTACGTGCAGGATGCGCTCAAGGACGCGATCGCCGACGGTACGGTGGTCGCCGCGAAAACCTGCGCGGTGCTCTGCGGGCAGAAGGAGATGACCGAGGCGGTCATCGCGATCCTCACCGAGGCGGGCGTGCCCAAGGAGAAGTGCATCATGAACTTCTGAGGATGGCGACGACTCGCGCGGGTCGCGGTTCCGTAGTACGCGGAACGCCGCGAAACGAAGAGACGACGTTCGATAGACTAATAACGCGTAATAGTTTTTGACAACCTATCATAAAACGAACTTTTTCTACGTCCTAGATACCTACTCCTCCGGTTTCCTGCCCAGGAACTCGGGGAGCATCTCCCCCTTGAACTCGGGTTTGCGTCGCTTCCGCACGAGCGGCTCGGCCGCCAAGGCGAGGCGCGCGCGGTCCTCCTCGGCGGCGCGGCGCAAATCGCGCGCCGCGCGCGCCAAATCATCCGGCGCGACGCCGGAGGCGTTTTTCTTCTCCTCCGCCGAAAAGACGCTCTCGGCGACGAAAGCCGTCGACTTTTCACGCTTTTCGTCTTCGTCTTCGTTTCGTGTTCCGACGACTCCTTCACTCTCCTTCCCCCATTCCCCGTTCGTTAACGAAACGAGCTCGTCCTTGTCCAGCGACGGACTCGGCAAACCGCTCGCCCACGCGGCTTCCTCCCTGCGCCGGGCCATCTCGAGCGCCTCCGGGCCGAGCCGAACGCCCGCGATGGACGCCACCTTGATGGCGAAGGGCCCCTCGGGCTCCACCTCGCCGCCGCCGGCGACGGCGATGCCGAGCCCCACCACTCTGGACGCGCGCATTTCGTGTTCGTGCTCCATCACGCGGCCCCGCCACGTCTTCAGGAACCGCCGCATCGGCACGTACACGTCCGCCCATCGCCCCTTCGGGGAGAAGAGGAACGCCTGCCACAGGTCCTCCTTCTGGCCGGTGATCCAGTTCTCCGTGCGGATGGACGCGACGTACTTGCGTCCGTCCGAAAACACGCGGTACCGCAGCGCCGTGAACGCGTCCAGGTCGAGGTACTCGCCCACGGGGAGGTCCAAGGTCGAGCACCCGGCGAAGCCCGAGCGGCGCAGCTTCGAGCGCGGCGCGGGCGCGTCGTTTGACTTATTTTTCGAAAAAAAAGCGTTTTGCGAAGCGAGACTCGGCTTCGCGGCGATCGCGGCGAGCCGAGACTCGTACCCTGACCTCGAGGTCTCCTCCTCGGTGAGCAAAGACTCGGGGTCCTCGGGGTCTTCGTTCGCGTCGGCACCGGTGAGGCGCTTCGGTGAGGCGCTTCGCCCCGCGTCAGTCGCCGACGCGGAGGCGTCGCGCGAATCAAACGCCAGCGGCGCCTTGGTCTTGGTGCTCAGCACGCCGCGAAGGAACAACGCGCCGGTCCTCCTTCCGCCGTCGCTCGTCTCGGAGGCGACGCC
>ENA-OUOG01001037-OUOG01001037.1-marine-metagenome-genome-assembly--contig:-NODE-1037-length-33782-cov-4.788132_pt1 | contig 33782 bp, 45 predicted proteins | sample MGYA00248635_ERZ508505 | MGnify/ENA primary metagenome ERZ508505 (study PRJEB26176, sample SAMN06267871) | marine metagenome | isolation source: Saanich Inlet, British Columbia, Canada | place: Pacific... | reverse complement strand
CCTACATGTCAGCCATTAAGGTGTTAGAACTAGCGGAAGCTACCGAGGGAGGCTCGGACTTCTAATGACTGACTCGCATTTTGTTAAACATGAGCCATGCCCATCGTGTGGCTCTAAGAACAATCTCGCGAGGTACTCCGATGGTCATGCCGTCTGCTTTACAGGCGGTTGTGACCACTACGAGAGGGCAACAGGCGAGGTTATAGAGAGTAAACCAAAAGCGAACAGGACATTAGAGATGACAGGAGTAGTAGCATCAATACCCGATAGACGTATATCAGAGGCAACGTGCAAAAAGTTTGGCGTTACAGTTGAGTACGATACAGAGGGTCAGATAAGCAAGCACCACTACCCATACTTTGACAAGGACACAGGCGCGCAGACAGGGAACAAGTCACGCATAGTAAGTAACAAGGCATTCTATGCAAGCGGTACGTTTGACAACGTAGGTCTGTTTGGTCAGCAAGCGTTCAAAGGTGGTGGTAAATACATAACGATTGTAGAAGGAGAAGCAGACGCTCTAGCAGTGTCAGAGATGTTTGATGGTAAATGGGCTGTAGTGTCAATACGCTCAGGTGCATCAGGCGCAGTGAAGGACATTAAGCAGAACTTGGAATGGCTTGAATCATTCGAGAACGTGGTCATCTGTTTCGACAGTGACAAAGCAGGTCAGGAAGCATCACGCGCGGTGTTGGATTTGTTTACACCGAACAAGGCGAAGAACGTACAGCTATCTGCAAAGGACGCAGGGGATATGCTCAAGGAGCGTAACGTACAAGGATTCATCAGGGAATGGTGGAACGCTAAGACCTATCAACCAGACGGTATCATTGCAGGACTAGATACTTGGGATTCAATCGTAGCACAGGAGGACGTTAAGTCCATTCCGTATCCGTGGTCATGCTTGAATGATATGACCTTCGGTTTCAGGGAGAAGGAACTTGTAACAATCACCAGTGGTTCTGGTATGGGTAAGTCACAGATTGTCAGAGAGTTGGAACACTACTTACTAGGTGCGACTGACGACAACATTGGCATACTCGCGTTGGAAGAGGACATACCAAAGACTGCTCTAGGGATTATGAGCATCGAGGCAAACCAGACTCTACATCTGAGCCGCGACTTTAGCAGGGAAGATAAGAAGGTATTTTGGGACAAGACATTAGGCACAGGACGTATCTATATGTTTGACCACTGGGGTTCTACCAACGAAGATAACTTACTAAGTCGCATTAGGTATATGGCGAAAGGTCTTGATTGTAAATGGATTATTCTTGACCACTTGAGTATCGTTGTGTCAGACCAAGAGAATGGTGACGAACGTAAAGCCATCGACAGTATCATGACTAAGCTACGACAGTTAGTACAGGAGACAGGTGTTGGATTGTTCTTGGTGTCACATCTACGTAGACCATCGGGTAAAGCACACGAAGATGGTGGACAGATTAGCTTGGCTGAACTACGTGGCTCTGCCGCAATTGCACAGCTGTCTGATATGGTGATTGGTTTGGAACGTGACCAACAGAACAAAGATGCACAGATACGTAACACAACTACAGTACGTGTACTTAAGAATAGATACGCAGGGCTAACAGGCGCGGCTTGTTACCTGTACTATGACAAAGATACTGGTCGTATGATTGAAACATCATGCCCTGTATCGGACGACAAGCAGGAGTTCTAGTGAAGAAGATTGTTTTTGATATAGAAGCTAACGGACTAAAGCCTACAAAGGTTTGGGTAATCGTTGCTTGCGACCTATCGAACCAAGAGACAGTTACGTTCTCAGGTGATACGTTGCAGGACTTCAATGCTTATATCAAAGATGCTGAGGTCATTGGTCACAACATCATTGGCTATGACGTACCAGTTCTTGAACGCTTGTTAGGTACAGACTTTAGTAGTTGTAAAATTACAGATACATTGGTATTGTCAAGACTTACTGACCCATCACGGGAAGGTGGTCACAGTTTAGATAACTGGGGACAGCGATTAGGTTTCCCTAAAGGAGAACACAGTGATTGGACTACGTATTCGCAAGACATGGTGGAGTATTGTAAGCAAGACGTGTTGGTTAATGTCAAAGTGTACCACGCGTTACAGGGCGTACTGGCTAATTTTAGAAGCGAAAGCATTGACCTTGAACACAACGTACAGAATATTATTACTCGCCAAACAGAAACAGGTTGGTTGTTAGATGAGGAACACGCCTTCCTATTATTAGCACAATTAAAGGAGAAGAAATATGAACTTGAAGACATGGTACATGAGAAATTCATACCACTACCTACGTATGTTAAACAAGTCACCCCGAAGTATAAGAAAAGTGGCGAAGCGTCTGTGGTCGGTCTTAAATTTGCAGGAGAGCAGTGGCGGGATTATGTACAGACGTTCTCGCGCATAGACTACCCAGAGTTCAACTTAGGTTCACGTCAACAGATAGCTAGATACTTGCAGTACTTTGGTTGGAAGCCAGAGAAGTTCACAGAGAAGGGTCAAGCTATTGTCGATGAGTCTGTACTATCTAAAGTAACTGGTATACCTGAAGCCAATATGATTGCTGAGTACCTAATGGTTCAGAAGCGTATTGCACAGATACAGTCATGGTTAGATGCTGTTGCAGATGACGGGCGTGTACATGGATATGTAAATGCTAACGGAGCAGTGACTGGTCGCATGACACACTCGTCACCTAACCTCGCGCAAGTTCCTAGTTCAAGCGCACCCTATGGCACAGAGTGTCGTGCTTGTTGGACATCACCCAAAGGCTACAAGATTGTAGGTATGGATGCATCGGGACTTGAGTTACGTATGTTGGCTCACTACATGAAGGATAAGGACTATACTAATGAAATACTCACTGGAGACATTCATACAGCAAACCAACTTGCTAGTGGTGTTGACACACGAAGTCAAGCAAAGACTTTCATCTATGCGTTCCTCTATGGAGCAGGGGATGCAAAAATCGGAAGTATCGTTGGAGGAACTGCTAGAGACGGTAGACGACTTAAGGAGAAGTTCCTTACAAACACGCCATCTCTTAGAGACTTACGAGAAAGAGTTAGTGTGGCATCTCGAAGAGGTTATGTTCTCGGATTGGACGGGCGAAGGGTCTCAGTACGCTCAGAACACTCAGCACTAAACACTCTGCTACAATCAGCAGGTGCTATTGTTATGAAGAAGGCACTTTGTTTGTTGGATGAGTACGCTACACTGTGGAACTTAGACTACAAGTTTGTCGGTAACATCCACGATGAGATACAGACAGAGGTTAAAGAGAGTGAGGTAGATACATTTGGTAGGCTTGCTGTTTCCTGTATGGAAGCGGCAGGTCAACACTTTAACCTTAACTGCCCACTTGCGGGCGAATATCAGATAGGAGATAACTGGAGTGAAACCCACTAAAGCGGACAGGAAGAAGTTTGACCTCGACTTGCAGTACGGAGAAGTCAGGGAGGACAGGGTGGCTGAGATGCTACAGGACAAGAAGATTGAGGTTAAATCAGAGAAGGACTTATGGCAGAAGACAGGTAACATCTGTATTGAGTATGAGTCATGGGGTAAGCCATCAGGCATTGAGGCTACCGAGTCAGACTACTGGTTTCATAACCTCTGCATAGGTGACGATGAGTACTGTACATTAGTATTTAAAACACCAGTGTTAAAGAAGATTGTTAACAAGCTAGACACATTTAGAAGCGTATCAGGAGGAGACCATAACGCAAGCAGGATGCACTTGGTTAACCTTAAAAAGTTATTCTCAAGCGATGTCATTAAGGCATTCAAGGACATAGAAGATGAGTAAAACAATACATACATTAGTAGATGATATATACCGACTGATGGAGACAAAAGAGGCAGAAAAATCTGTAGATGTAGAAGCAGAAATTGAGAAGTTTGGTGAGAACATGAAGACTCTAATGCGTACCGAGTTCGGACGTAAGCGCATCAGAGACAACCGAACACTACGCCTGTCAAACATTGGTCGTGACGATAGAGTACTTTGGAATGTTGTTAATGGTACTGAGAAGGAAGCTATACAACCCGCAACCTACATTAAGTTTATGTATGGTCACTTGATTGAAGAGATGTTGTTGTTCCTTACACGCATGGCGGGACACTCGGTAACTGACGAGCAGAAGGTATGCGAAGTGGAAGGCATCAAGGGACACATGGACTGTAAGATTGATGGTATTGTTATTGATGTTAAGTCCGCTAGTTCCTTCGGGTTCAAGAAGTTTAAGGATGGTACACTGGCTATGGATGATGCCTTTGGTTATGTTGACCAGATTAAAGCATACGCCCATGCCTGTGGTGAGACTGAGTTCGGTTGGTTAGCTATGGACAAAGCCAATGGACATCTCGCGGTACTTAAGTACGACCTAGAGGATACTCAAGCACCAATCTATAAGTACATTAAGGGGGACATTAAAGAGCGCATACGCCACGTAAAAAAGCTAGTAGGCTTGCCAGAGCCAGAAACCTTCTGTACCGACTCTGTACCAGACGGAAAATCTGGGAATATAAAATTGGGTATAAAATGCTCGTACTGTCAATACAAAAAGCACTGCTACCCAGAGGTAAGAAAGTTTGCCTACTCATATGGTCCAAAGTTCTTGATAAATGTAGAGTACGAACCCAACGTACAGGAGGTCGAAATTGAGCAAGAAAAGCGGTAAGTTCAGGTCGGCACTGGAGAAAGAGTTTTCTAAAGAGGTCAGGAGTAAAGGGTTCAAGTACGAACCCTATGGAGTCCCTTACACAGTATACAGGACTTATATGCCAGACTTTGTACACGAAGAAAAGAAAGTCATGGTGGAGGTAAAAGGTTTCTTTCGTGTAGGAGATACCTTGAAATATAAGTCAATTCGTGATACAATATTAGAAGATGGTTACGAATTAATATTCTTACTGTCCAATGAACACAAGAAGGTACGTAAGGGCGGTAAGATTACAATGGGTCAGTGGTGTGAGAAGGAAGGCATGAAACACTACACACTACATACCGCACAGGAACTTGTCAAATATGTTGAAGGAAAAGAATGATGTCACATACATTGGAGGAACTCAAGGAAGCAGTAGCAAGGGACTACGATGCGGTATTGGTTGTCGAAGCATTAGACATATCAGTTGAGGACTTGCTAGAGGCTTTTGAAGATAGATTAATTAGGAACAGAGACTTATTTACGGAGGATGATTATGAGCATTGATGATGCAACCCCTGCTGATTGGGACAGGCTGAGAGACAAACACCCTGCCCTAGTTAAGAAGTATGAAGACTATCTGGTAAACAACCCAGATGAACAGACAGAAGATATGGTTAACCACCCCAAGCACTACGCTTATGGTAGTATAGAATGTATCGAAGCTATTGAAGAGTCAATGACAACAGAGGCATTCAAAGGTTATCTCAAAGGCAATACCATGAAGTACCTATGGCGATATGAACGCAAAGGTAAACACGTAGAGGACTTAGAGAAAGCCCAGTGGTATTTAGATAGGCTGACCAGTGTAGTAACTAAGGAGGTTAGGTAATGAAAGGACAGACACACGGAGGCAAAGGGTCGGCACAACGACCCGCTGAAGACTCCAAGAAGTTTGCTAGTAATTGGGACGCAATCTTTAACAAAACACAACAGAAACCTAAAGACAATAAGGAAGTTAAGAAATGAATCAGTATCAACAGTTTATACACAAGTCCCGTTACGCACGTTGGCTACCTGTCGAAGGTAGACGTGAGACATGGGCAGAGACAGTACAGCGTTACGTAGACTTCTGGGATGGTCGTGGTCAGATAAGCAAAGCCGAAGGCAAGAAGTTATACAATGCTATATACAACTTAGAAGTAATGCCCAGTATGCGCTGTATGATGACAGCGGGTGAGGCGTTAGATAAGGACAATGTAGCAGGGTTCAACTGTAGCTACCTACACATTGACTCACCACGTAGCTTTGATGAGCTTATGTACGTACTTATGTGTGGTACAGGCGTAGGGTTCAGTGTTGAACGTAACTTCATTACCAAGCTACCAGTCATCGCTGAGTCATTCCACCAGACTGACAGTACGATTGTAGTAGCAGACAGCAAGATTGGTTGGGCTAGTGCATTCCGTGAGTTAATCGCTATGCTGTACGCAGGTAAGATACCTAAGTGGGACATGAGTAAGGTACGCCCATCAGGTGCTAGACTCAAGACCTTTGGTGGTCGTGCTAGTGGCGCAGAGCCTCTTGAGGATTTGTTTAACTTCTGCGTAGGTATATTCCAGAAGGCACACGGACGTAAGCTAACGAGCATTGAGTGTCACGATGTTGTATGTAAGATTGCAGACATTGTAGTTGTTGGTGGTGTACGTAGGTCAGCATTGATTAGTTTGTCAAACCTATCAGACCCGCGTATGGCTAAGGCTAAGTCTGGTCAGTGGTGGATGGATGAAGGGCAACGTAGACTGGCTAACAACAGCGTAGCGTACACAGAAAAGCCAGACTTTGAGTCATTCCTTACTGAGATGCACACCATGTATGATAGTAAGGCAGGAGAGCGTGGTATCTTTAGTCGTGTGGCGGCACAGAAGATAGCCGCTAAGAACGGACGGAGAGACCCTGAGCAGGACTTTGGCACTAACCCTTGCTCTGAGATTATCCTACGCAGTAATCAGTTCTGTAACTTATCTGAGGTCGTTATACGTGCAGACGATGACCTTGTTAGTCTTAAAAAGAAAGTTGAAGTAGCTTCCATCATCGGAACTCTACAGGCTACCTTGACTGACTTCCGCTACCTACGCAATGTATGGAAGAGAAACACAGAAGAAGAAGCACTGTTAGGTGTAAGTTTAACTGGGATATGTGACCATTACTTGTTGGGTAAAGATTCGCCTGACCTAGATAAGTGGTTGACGGAGATGAAAGATGTTGCAATCAAAACTAATAAAGAGTGGGCTGACAAACTTGGCATTGCTCAGTCTGCGGCTATTACTTGTGTTAAGCCAAGCGGTACTGTGTCTCAGCTTGTTGATTCTGCTAGTGGCATACATCCCCGTTTTTCTAAGCATTATATCCGTAGAGTGCGTTCAGACAAGAAAGACCCGCTTGCTCAGTACATGACAGCCGCAGGTTTCCCTGTAGAAGATGACGTAATGAGTAAGTCCTCTCTGGTCTTTGGCTTCCCTATCAAGTCACCCGACAACAGTACTACAGTAAAGCAGGTGGGTGCAATGGAACAGCTAAAGGTCTGGAAGAAGTACCAAGATTACTGGTGTGAACATAAGCCAAGTATCACTGTTTATTATACAGATAGTGAGTTCCTGCAAATAGCACAGTGGATATGGGATAACTTTGATAGTGTTAGTGGTATTAGTTTGTTGCCTGTGAGTGACCATGTTTATCAGCAAGCCCCTTATGAGGACATAACCGCTGAGAAGTATGAGGAGTTACTAGCGGCTATGCCAGTGGATATTAAGTGGGAAGACTTAGAAAACTTCGAGAAGGAAGATAATACTACAGGTTCGCAAGAACTGGCGTGTGTCGGAGGCGCGTGTGAAATAGCATAGGTAAAACTAAGGGGGCGCAATGCCCCCTTTTGTTATTCATCGTCTGATAATGCTGTTGCTAAACCTGCTGTCAGCATACCTCCCGTTCCTACTGCCATGCCTAAATTCTTAAGTGCTTTTGCTTTATCTTCTTTAGATACGATGACGTTCGATTCCAAGATTGCTCTACGTACAAACTGTCTTTCTGTCTCTCCCTTCTTACGAGACACGCCTGTCATTTGCTCTACATTAGACACAGCATCTCTGGTTTTCTGTTTAGAACCTTTAGCCGCAGTTGTGTCGGCTAATCCTGCTCTCTTACCAAACTTACCTGCCGCGTAATCTAAAGATACTATAGGCTGTACTGTTATCATGTTCTCGCCCTGAATAGGGTTAAGACCGCCTATGTCGTGTTTGTCGGAAATACCTACATACGCTCTCTGTGTTTTAGGGTCAACAGATATGAATGCGTTAGCACCTCCCAGTTCTTTTTGAGATGATTTAAAGAATTGTTGTAGCGTTAAGAAGTCACCATCTTTGACATCTCCAATCATGTCTAAAGAATCGTTACTTAGTAGATTACCTGCATCGTCTCTAACAGCCGCAAGTCTTTGACCTGTGTTTTTATTTACAGGCATTTTATTAAAAGACTCTAACGCTCGTTTTTCTTTCTTACCTAAAGTACCGCCTCTGGCTACTTTGTTTCTTGCTCTTGCTAAAGAAGCTACAGCACTTGTTACATTCTCAAAACCATTCTTTTTAAAATACTTGTTAAACGCTATTGGGTCTAAAGCACCAGATATTTGTAAAAACTCTACAGTTTGTTTTGGTGTCAAAGCCTCTTGACCCAGTTCTGCTAAGTATGCTTTCCTAGCGTTGCCTTGTAGTGCTTTAACAGCCGTAGGTGCTACAGACTTCTGCCCTGCCGCCTCGGCTTGCCCTGCACCGCCACCTGCTCTTGGGTTTTTAACATTTACCAACCCTTTGCCGTCTACTTGCGCCTGAGCGTGTCTAGCGAACCTTAGAGCCGTTTTCTCAGGTACTTGATGTTTAGTCTTGCCGTGTACAAACTGAGTAGAAACAGCATCAGAAAGGCTTTTAGTGTCAGACACATCCATGTTTGTAGCTAAATATGTTTTAGAGGTTATAGGAGATAACAGGGTAGGTGACTTTCCTTTCGATATTTGACTAGCCATTAACTCAGCAGTCTCGCTTGCTCCTTCAGCACCTGCGGCAATTTCTCTAGCCTTTACAGCAGGAAAACCTGTTGTTCTTTCAAAAGCTATGTCTTGGGGGTTTATTTTACTTCTGAGAGTAGTACCTAAAGCACTCAAACCCTCACCCACTGTAGATACACCTGTCAGCATTGGCGTGTAGTAAGGCAAGCCCGCGCCTTTAGTCTTACCACTGCTGTGGGGTATTTCTTTAGGTTTTATGCCCATTTTGCTTTGAACAGCGGGCATCTTATCTAAAGCATCACCGATGAACCCACCGCGTACATTGGTAGGCATATTCATAGCTACATCATTTATAAACTTATTTACACCTGTAGCTTGACCTAGTTTAGATAAACCTTTCGTTATAGGACGTATACCTGCGCCTAGAAAAGGAATAGCACCTACCGCAGACAACATACCCATGCCAGTCCTGCCCTGCTCAAAGTAGTCTTTAGCCTCTTTAGCCGCTATAATTTCACCACTGACAGGAAGAAAACTGGCTACGTTATATGAGGCATCTAGTTGTTTCTGTCGTTCTTCTTCGGGGGTCAATTGTACTCTCGGACCACCTCTAGTTCTTTCCCTAGCAAGTTTGTCATAAGGACTTGCAGTATCTAAAGCATCACTCATCGTCATCCGCTCCTTCAGGTGCTGTAGGTAGTTTCATTAACTCGACAACAAAAACACGGTCAGCTTTTATAGCCGCACGCATCTCTTTGCTTAGTTTACTACTTAACAGTTTGTCTGTCTCTCTGAGAGATTTTGCTAAAGCCTTACGAAGTGAGGGGCTTATAGAACCACGATAGACTGCATATCCTATTGTCCCTGCTCCTATACCTGTAGCCAAGTAAGGCAACGCACCTAGAAACCCCGCACCGCCAACGATACTTGTTGCTAGACCAACAGTAGCTACTTTGCCTAACATAGTCTTGGGAGGTGTAGTCCCTGTAGCGTGGTAAAAATTATCAATTCTGCGACCTAGCTTTGTGTCAGCCTCTTGTGCGGCTTTGGGTCTAAGCCTATCTTCAGCGCGTAGTAACAAATGTTGTTTACGTAGTTTGTCCAACACAGCAGTTTCAGGTACAGCATCAGCTACTTTTGTGTTTAGGAAGTCACGTACAGCACGTTGTGCTACTGTATAGGCATTCTCGTTACCATCAAAACTGCCTTTGCCGCTTTTCTCCACCCACTTGTCTAAGTCCCTACGTACTTGCATAAGTTGTGCGGGAGACCCGTCTGTTTTTGCCATAAGTTGCTGTGCTTTGTTAAATATTCTTTTAGCAACTACTGAAGCATCACCAACAAGTACAGTATTAGTTTCCTGTAGGTCGTCTACAATTGTTTCTAACTCGGTGTTCAATTCTTTCTTATTTAACTTGACTTTAGATTTACCTAGTTGTTTGACCAAAGAGTTATGTGCTTTACTTACTTCTTTTTTTAATATAACCATGTTACCGACTAAACTATTGTCAGCGTTTATTGGTGTACGCTTTAAGACGTTCACCATCTCTATTTCTTCCTGACTGGGATTATAAACATTACGACCCTTATCGTTCTGAGTCATGCGTTTTACACGCTCTTCGTCATTGGCTTTAGTAGATACAGGCGTAATAAAATCTTCTAAATAGTCTCTACGTTCCTTAGTCTCCAAGTGTTTAGCGCGGTCAAGCTGTTTGTCAGCCTGTGTACGAAACATAGTTTTATCTGGAATAGGCTTACGCTTAAACGAAGGAGCAAATATTTCAGCTACGTTGACAATACTTTCCACACCCATAGCATCATTAGGGTTTTCTGACTTCCACTGTAGATAGGACTGGTAGCCTTCGCCAATTGCTTCTAGCGCATTCTGGACAGTAGGTATTTCACCTAGCTTTTTAACTGTGTCAGTAACACCGTCAACAACTTTCTTTTCTACACTGTCGGGTATAAACTTGCTGATTTCTCTAGCTGAAAGACTTATACCTGTCCCTACCAAATCAAGACCAGTACCTAGCCTACCTCTATTACTTAACGCACCATAAATACCACGTTCTCTGTTGGACAACGTACCTGCTTCTTCCTTCTGTTTTAACTCTTCTAAAAACACAGGTAAGTCATCTACTGTTTTACCTGCGTCCGCTAGTACTTTTCTGTAAGACTCTTCGGAAACAAACTCTTCAGGCTGATAGCCTTGAGACTTATCAAACTCCTCAAGCATACCAGTGATTTCATCAACCGCCTGACTTGCCTTTGTAATATCCTCTGGTGAAGCATTGGGCATTTGTGCCGCTTGGTCAGCCATTTCTAAAGCGTCAAGCAATTCATCTTTTGTATAATTTTGAATTTGCATTATAACTTCCTATTGAGGTACTTGTTGAGTTCTTCTGTTTCTTGCTTGCTCTAAATAAGTCTGAGACGCTTGTGTCGGCACATAGCCTGTAACTGAAGGCTCTGGCATAGGCACAAAGAACGTATCTAATAGAGCAGAGTCTTCGTCTGCACCAACATACTGCTTCATTACTTCTAAGCGTGAGTTACTTGTAGCAATAGCATTCCTAGCGGCTCGTTCTTCAATACGCATAATACGTGCTAAAGTTTCTTTATTAAGCGTAATTTGCTGACCTGCCACTTCCTTCATAAACTTCACATCATTATCCGAAATACCAGTACCCGAACCAACGTCTCCTGAGCCTAATAACGCAAGGACTTGCTTGCCTCGTTCAGCCATAAATGTTTGAGTAGCTATTAACGTATCTTCAACACCCTGAGGTACAATGCCTAACTGTACACCAATACTAGCCATACCTGCTAAGAAGTTAGCACCTGCACCTGTAATAATACCCTCCTCCATCAATGAACGAGAGTTAGCATTAATTCCTAATATTTTCTGAGCAGTCAGTGCTTTTTCATTAGCAACAAAGAAGTTATCTGTAGCCTTGTCTTTTAGTTTGCTAGATATTCTATCAGCATCAGTAATTGTTTTAGTCAGCTGTGCGGCTTGTGTCAAACCTAACTCAGAAGGCATAACCCATTTTTCTGTAGTTTTATTGTATACTCTACCTGACTCATTTACACGGAATGGTTTTGCCTGACCGCTAGAATCTGTATATACTTTAAGTGTTGCTTTTTCACCTGTAAGTACTTTCATAAAATCTTCGTTGCTTAAGGAATCGTAGTCACCTTTTGCTATAGCTTTAAGCATAGGCTCACCTACGTTACGGTTATTGGCTATTGCTACTTTACCCTTACGTCCTTGCTCATTAACAATTTTAGTCTCTTGTGCTTTGCGGATGTCTTCAGCGGCTTTGTCTAAACTACCGCCATTCTGTAACAATGTAGAAGTTTCAGGTAAATTTAAAGAGTCTGCTTGTGTAATTAAAGCCTCTCTTCTATTTCCTTCAGCTGTTTTTTGTTGATTAGACTGTACACGCGAAGCAAGCTGACCTGCAAGCCCAGTCTCACCTGCCGCCTGTAGTTGATAAACTGCTTTCTTTTTTTCTTCTACGGAAAGATTGTCAAAATTAGCTAAATAGTCTGCTCGTTGTGCTTGCATCTTTTGTTCTTTAGTTTCCCTGCCGAAAGCATTTGCCATGCCTTGTCTAGCTGAAGAAAGTAAACCACTATGCATAGCACTTCTTTGTTGTGCTTGTGTCATTGTTGTAGGGTCTATTGGCTTATTGGAAATACCTGTAAAAAGACCTAATATATCGGGTTGTTTCATGCTAATTTCTCCTATAGTCCTAGTAAGTCTTTCCACGTTTGCCATCTAGCGTTGTCAGCAGCTACTTCTTTGTCAAGAACTTCGCCACTAGTTTTGATATATGGGTCAAAACCTTTCTGAAGCATGTTTATATACTGCTGTGCGCCTTCTCTTCTACCTAAATCAGCTAACTGAGCAACATTTGTACCTGCGCCCAATAAACCTATTGCTTCTGAAGATGGTGTATAAGCTCCTGTAAGCATTTGAGTACCTAGTTCACCGAAAGTACCTAGTTCTGATATTGACTGTGACCTAGCGGCTAAATTTGCTTTAAGCATAGCGTCTTCCTTTGCTTGGGCTTGTGCTAACAGTTCTGGAGTAGCACCACCATAGGCATCAGAACTGAGACCTAAACGTCCTTGAGACAACATACGCTCTTCTAAAGCTAGACGGTCACGTTCTTCTTCAGGACGTTGTACGGCTCTTAATTGTTTATATAGCTCTTGTTGTGCTATATTGGGGTCAGTCATTGCTCTATTAAATAAACCACCCGCTCCTGACATTAAAGAGTCTTGTAAAGCCTTTTCTTCAGGAGATAAACCAATAGTAACGCCTCCTGTAGCGTCTGTGGTTGTCGTAGCTCCTGTTCCAGAAGTAACAGTAAACGGTTTAAACTCAGCCATTTCTGAGCCTGTTTGACCATATCCCTCTGCCATGTTTAGAAGGCCCGTCCCCTGTTCTTGGGTCATCTCGATTATATCTTCGGATTGCGAATAATCACCGTATGCTGAACCTGCCCCAATAAGAAAATCAATAACATCTTGTGTTGTTACGCTCATTATTTATTCTCCAGTTCTGCTACACGACTGCGTAGCGATTGTACTTCTTTAATTAGCATAGGTACTAACTTACTGTAGTCAACACCCATCATATCTTCTTCAGCATCACCTTCAGATACAGCTTCAGGTGCTACGTTAATTAACTCTTGAGCAATTACACCGTAGTCCTGATGTGAACCATCAGCCTTCCAGTCAAACTGTCTAATCTGTATAGCATCAACCTTGCTACCTGCATCAGCAGAGTCTGTAATGTTTTCCTTTAGTCTTTCATCAGAGCTAGTATTGTAAGCTGTGGCTGACGATGTTACGGATATAGACCCTACGGTTGTGCCGTCTTTGTAAAAATTTAAAACTGAACCATCATTTGTTAATCTATTAAAAGCGGCAACATTTGAACCATCTCTGGTAAAAGTAGCCAATGAAGCATTAGTTGTGGGTGAACCTCTTAAGGATATACCTTCTACCTCAAAAGCATCAGAAGTTTTACTCACCAACAGGTTGCCCGCGCTAGTAACTCTTAAAAGATTGTCGGTATTTAAGTTTGCATTTGTACCTATAACAAAATCTTCTGATGTTGATGCAATACCTGTATAATAATCCTGTGATGCACCATCATATTTAATAGAAACATTAGAAGATGCTCCAGAGTCACGCTGTATAGTTAAAGCTGTTGAGCCTGAAGAATCAATGTGTAACGCACTATCAGGACTAGTAGTACCTATACCTACGTTGCCTGTAGAGTCTATAACCATTCTGTTTGACCCATCGCTTGTTGACGGGTTGGTACCAAACACTAAAGATGTTGCATTGCCACTAGAGTTTGTAGCATAATCTGCACGTATGTAAGCAGACCTAGTATCATCACTAGAATTTTCAAACCGAATACTTTGTGTGTCAGCGTTTGCTGAATCACTACGTAAAATTAAATCCCCGCCAGATAATTGTGCAGAGCCAGTAACGTCTAACTTATAAGCAGGACTATCAGTACCTATACCTACCCTAGCCGTAGACACGTCCACGAACAATGTATTAGTATTGACAGCTACGTCAGCACTAAAGTTCACCACACCAGTAAACGTATCGCCCGCAGTGTCAGCCTTAGTATTTACTGCTGTTTTAATATTTGTAAATTCAGTTGTAAACTCAGAGCCTTTAATTACCTTACCCGCATTTCCAGAAGGAAGACTATCTTTTGCCCCGAAGTTCGTTGTTATAGTATAATCACTCATTAAATTAATCTCCCTAGAAGAGCGTGTACATCTATTTGTTGTATTGAATAAGGTGCGCCATTAATATTAGACTCAATGCCTATAGTTACTACAGTTCCACTACCACTTGTGTTAATCTTAGGACGTTGTATGTCCGTACCTATTGTGTATTTAGAGGCAACGTAAGCAGTATCTACAGTATCTTCCTCTACCCAAGCTGAACCACTCCAGTAATATAGCTTACTATCCGTTGTGTTATAATACAAGGCGTTTACTTCAGTAGTTGTAGGTGCGGAACTAAATGCTCCTAAGTAAGTACCTGTACTACTTGGAGCAATAAGGGTTGTTGTGTTATCTCCGAACTGACCTACGTTAAACTCAGATATAGGACTGTTAGCTAATTCAGTACTAAAGGCTTTCTTAGTAAACCCGCCCTCATAGTCATAACCCCAAGCTAATGTAGTCTGTGCGGCTACGTTACCAATAACTGTAATGTTAAACTTCTTAAGGAACTTAAGGTTAGTAGAGTTACCAAAGTTTAGTGGGTTACTGTAGTACGACATTAAATAAGAAGAACCGTTATCCTGATAGCCTTCATATTTAAATATACCATCTTCCCTACCAAAGTAAATACTACCGTCCTGTAGTATCGCTAGGCTACGAGGGTTAACACCTGCCCATGTGGTTACTCTATTAGCACCGTCAGGTAAAGTATTTCGCATATCAAAGCAATATACAGTCTGACTGTCCTGTAAAGACAACAAGTAGAATGCTTCATCTGCACTGTAGATAGACTTAATAGGATTACTTTGCTGTCTAACTGCTAAAGTTAACTCAGTACGTACATTGTTACTAATGTCACGCATAGGCATTGACTTTTCCTGTATAGTACGACCAAGACTACGTAAACCGTCTTCAGACAGGAATATAAAATCAGTACCCGTGTGCTGTACCGAGTCTCTAGCAATACAACCAACACCTTCTATTGTATCTGCTAATTGCATTGTAGCAGGACTTTCAGCACCAGAGTAAATAATAATCGAACGCTTACAGAAAATAATTAAGAATCCGTTGTGTGCCGCTAAAGCTACAACTTCATCGTGACCCGTGGGGAATACTGTGGTCAAGTTTAAAGAACCTGCTGTACCTCCTGACCACTTATGTCCTTGTAGTGTGTCACTCCAGTAAACAGTCCTAGTGTTACCAGATACATCAGCCGCCCATAGTCTACCGTATGCGCCTATAACTTCATTAGCCTGTGGCGGTGTTGTTGCCCCGCTAAAAGAACTATGTCTAGCTAATACACCAGAACCACTAGAGTCTGTATAGATTAAAGGCTCATGTCCTCTTTGATAAAAATACGTATGATTATTAAAGCTAACAATCTTCCAGTTGTTTGCTGTAATTGTTGCTCCTGCGGGTGTTATGTCAGATGAAAAGTCAAGACCTGAATATATTTTATTGTCAGCCGCAGAGAATACTACTTTGTCACCACTAGCGTCTAAGGACTCAAATACAGCCTCTACGCCACGACTGTCTGTGGCAAAGGAAACATTAGAGGATTGCTCCGTATAGCCCTTACGCGCCCCTATACGTCCATATTCATCAATAATACAGTTACTAGCGGTAGCCGCAAAGGACTGGTCAATGGATACAGGTGAATCCTGACTGTTAATGCCCGCAAATCCTGGGGCTTGTACTGTAATGTTCTGTAGTTGTTGTGCCATTAGCAAGGTGTCCATACAGTTTCAGAAGGGAATCTAGCGGCATCAAACGCTACTGCATCTGCTAATGTAGTGTCCGCTAAGGCGAATAGTTCCATTGAAGAAGTACCGCCTGTCTCTCCACGCTCACGAGAGGCTAAGGCTACTGCGTACTGCACTACTGGTGATGAAGGTACAACTAGTTTATCTGCGTCAAGAGTAAATGGGTCTGCTCTATCAACAATGTTAAATCGTAATGTATATGCTTTGTCAGGCTTAGGATATAAGTCAACTAAGGCATTGCCGTTAGCGTCCACACCGTTCCAAGAGTAGTACTCAGGTGAGCCTTTAGTAGGCTCTTGGACTAGGTATGCGTTGTTCATCCAAGAAGAACTAGCAGGACGCATAAAGAAGTTTGACGTGTCGTTAATTACGTCCAGTATCTTAAATGAGTTGTTAGTGCCCGTCATGCTGTAACTAAACAGATTGTCTTCTGTAGTTACTGTGATTGTACTTCTAAGTGCTGACCAATCCCAAGCATCTTCTACGATACGCCTAGCATCGTTGACAAACTCACCTATTAGTTTTACATAGGAGTCAGTTGTGTTTTCAATGCTTGATACTTCGTCTTCACGAATCCTACGTAGCACGCTGTTTACTAATTGTAAATAAGTCATTAGACTCTCTCTTTTAACTATAAATTAAACTTTATAAAAATAAACGGTTTATTCTTTGATTAGCTGAAGACAGTAACCCATCGTGCATATTTTGTCTTTTTCTTGCGGCAGTCTTTAACTTCTCTTCTTCTGTATTTTTAGGGTCTGTAAACAAAAGAGAACTTATAGAGTTTAGGTTTCCTGTATTTTTATTTTTTTCTTTATTCAAAAACCCTGCAATTGCTTCATCGCTGAATATCTTGTCAGGAGACTGTTTAAGCGGTGTTTTGTATATTTCACCTTCAAATAAACTCTCTGTCGGGGTTTTTGCACCGCTTCCTTCACTCGCAAAGTATCCTTCCAACAAACTTTCCCAATCAACAAGGTCGTCAATAACATATCCTGCTTCTTTAAGCAAGTCTTCTCCTTCAGACAACACATCTGAACCTGCTTGTAACACAGGGTCTACAACCTCTTCACCGAATGTATCTAAAGCATCATCAATAGGGTCTATCACTGTATCGTCAAAAGCACGACCTGCGTCTAAGATGTCATCCTCAACATCAGATGTAAAGTCTGAAATAGGTTGTACGGCTTCCTGAACTACATCAACTCCTTCTTGTACTGCGTCTACTACAGGTTCTACTCCTGTTTTTATAGGCTGTAATACTGCGTCATCAAAAGCACTACCTGCTTCTCTTACAGCACCCACTATAGGCTCAAGAGAATCACCGAGGTCTGAAAGAAACTGAGACTCAGGTAGGTCTATGTCAATGTCTATAGTATCTGCTACTGCACTCAAAGCCGCCTTTCCGAAATTATCTAATAGCGCATCTGTTCCAGATTCTCCTGTTAAAATATCGGATTGCACGTCCATCATTCTGTCTGAAAACTCAGCGGCTTCCATGCCAAGTAAATCAGCGTCAATACCTAAAGACGCGAAACCATCCTCTACTATGGGAATGTCAATCTTTTTTACGACTGCCTGTGTCGCTACATTTTTAACTACGTCTTTAATGTCTCCACCTGAAGCTACAGTTGCCACGGCAGTAATCCAAGGATTTCCTGTTAAAGCACCTAAAATACTTAAAGGCTTACCGAAACCTTCAGACGGTGGTCGGAAGCGAACAGTGTCGTAAGAACCCGCTTCTGAATCAGGAGAAGCATGATACTGTTCATTTCTTTTAAGACCATCCTCCCAATTAATGTGGGCGGCTGTTCCTGTATTTAGATAAACACCTTCTCCCTTTAAGCCGTCTACACTCGTTCCTTCGGGAAACTCTACAAAAAGAGGAATGTTGTTTTCATCTAAATAATCTGTCATTACGTCTGCTTGTGCTTCTAAAGCCTGACGTAGCGGGTCGCCTGAGTGTATCCATAATTTATGGGGGGAGCTTGCCATCCTCCCTTCTTTCTTCTGAATTAACTCAAAATGTGTCTTGTCATCAGAAAAATCTAAAGGACCTGCTTCAATTCTTTCCTGAGCCTCTACGTAGTCATAATAACCTTCAGGTACAGCCCTTCTGGTAATGTCGTCTCTTGATGGAAATTGCGTGTTGATTTGACCTGTTCGACGGTTATACCTTTCAGTTTTAGGTTCTCCTACTAAAGCATAATCTTCATCTTCCCACTTGCTACTAATCTCATTGGCTCTATCGTACCAGTACTGCATGTACGTTTCATCAGCCGCTTGTTTAGCTTCAGCAAAAGACGTAGGCTCTCCCGCATCATAAGAGTCTCTATACGTAGCTATTTGTTTTCTACCTTTGTCTGCAAGAGAGGCTATTCTTTGACGCTCTGCTTCTTCTTTTCTTATTCTTTCTTTACCCGCAGGAGTATTGTCTAAAGTTTCTTGCAACCTGCCCAGATTCCACGTAAATCCGCCCGTTGATAAACCACCACCGAATCCCATTATCTATTCCTCCCTACGCCTTTGGTCTTCTCTACGGTACGCATAGCACCTAAGCCAAGCATACCCATAAGTACTGGCATCATAGTAGCCATATCTAGTACAGGGATTTCAATGGTAGAATCGGCAAGAGCAAGCGTAAAATTTGCCATCGGGATAAGAATGTACTGACTCGCAAGTCCAATACAACAAGTCCAACCAACAGCAGGTCTCCACCCCGACACAAATAAGCTCTTATGTGCCGCTTCTGTCTTATTAACTTCAAGTTGCGCTTTCGCAAGCTCCTGCGCATGCTTTTCAGCCATTGTTGAAAGTTCAAAGGCGATGGCATTCTTCTTGTCTTTATCCTCTATGAATTTGTCAAGTAGTCCAGTTACTGGTCCGATTAGTTGTTGTAACATATATGCCTCACTTAAGGGGATTTGAGAGGTAGTCCATACCCTGCCACAAATCCTCTACCTCTTTAGTTAATGTCTTGAACTTTACTTCTGTATCGCCAATGTCATTAATAATAATCTCTGCTGTAGCTACCGTAGCTTTCATAGCTTCTATATCGTTAGATAGCTTAGAAACGTCTGTATTCAATTCTAAGAGCTTTTCTTGTTGACTTAGTAGCGTCTCTAACCTTGTGCCTAAAGTGGCTAGATTCTCACGTATGGGGCTTATATCGGGTATCTGTTGTGCCTCTACTGCTTCCAGTCTTGAGTACAAACTAGAGGCTGTCCATACGCCACCGCCTATAGTACTACCTATACCAAGTACGATAGCAATCCATACGCCCTTGAATGATGTGTCACCTATCTTAAGTTCTGTACTTTCTAAACTCATAGTTCAACACATCCCGTACCGTACATGAAGCAAGAGTAACCTAGTTGAGTTGGTCCTGTTTGAAAGAACTCTGACTCGCTACCTGCGGCTAATACATCAGTCTCTGTTACGTATAAGTCTAAGCCTATACCATCAGTACCGTTAAGGAATACAGCAGTTAGGTTTCTAGTAGTAGGATAACCCATAGACACCCACTGTGCGTTAGCATCGTAGAAGATGTTAGTCTGTTCCGCTGTAGTGTTAGCATTCTCAATGCCTTGCTCTAGGAATGCTACAGCTTCCTCTGAGTTAGCTACAGCTAGATAAGCACTAGCATTGTTGGCGTGAGTCTCAATGTCATCTACTGACTGGTTATACGTGTCAACAGTCTCTTGTTCAATCTGTAAAACCTCTACGTTGTCTACTACAAATGTCTGCACTTCAGCTTCTTGGTCAGGAGTACTAGCTTCTTCTACTTTCTCAGCTACCTGTATTGCTGTGGACATGCTTACTATTGCTTCAGCAAATGTATCGATAGCATCGTCCATAAGCTCTAGTTCTGCTACGGCTTTGTTCTCTAGTACAGCCTTAACGTCACCGTATGGCTGATAGTTGTTAGCAAAGTTAGTTAAGGCAGTGTTGTAGGCTTGTACCTGTGCTTCCTGTATGTGTGCTGTTGTAGATAGAGTGCCGTCAGACAAAGCATCACCCTGATGTGCATACTCCATACCTGCACCCACTAGGAGGATGCCAGTGTTAATCTGGTCAACTATAGCAGTACTTGAGTCTAGTAGCGCGTCATATTCACTTGACTGAGCTACGGAACTTAGCACTAACAGAGATAATAGTATCTTCTTCATCTGTGTCCTCTCCTCCTATGTTTAATACAGTATTGTACCAATCTTTTGTTTTCTTGTTGTAGTCAGGTATGTAAGTCTCTGGTTGACGCTTCATGACTAACATAGCACGTTTACCTACGACTAACTTACCGTTGTTCAGTATGGGACAAGGTGTGCCTGATATGAACATTGCCTTCCATACTTCAGTGCTTTGACACATACGAGCTACTGCACTTACCTTCATACCTAAGTCAGCTAGTACCTTAGCGTCCCTACGTCTATTACATTCAGGGTCAACATCATAAGTACCGCTACTGAACCCTACGCCTACTGTCTGTAATGAACCGCCTGTACCCTTAAGGCAAGTGTCCATACCATTACTCATGTAGCTAGGAGTGATTGCAGAACCTACTGGTATTTCACTACTGCTTCCTGCTCCGTTGTACGTATTACTAGTTGACGTATCTGTAGTCTCATTGTTACTATTAGTAGTTGAGTTATTTCCGTGGTACGTATTCAAACTACCTTCCTGAGCGTTCTCTGCCAGTGTAACCCATGAGAACATCATTAGTAAACAAAAGAACTTTCTCACTTCTTAGGTAACAACTTCTGTACTGTCTCTGATTCATAGATACGAATACCTAACCAGACAATAGTAAATAAACTAGCAACAGGAGGCAACCAAGCCGCTAGTGACATCACACCTGTGGATGCCGCGAATACGTCTACAGCTTGTTTTGTTTCTTCTGTTACCATAATATTATTCCTTGTTACGATGGGTTTCTTTGTTTGTCAGTTGGTGGTATAGAATAACGCACTCTAGCCACGTACTCGGTTTCACTAATTGGATAGCCCCTAGATACTTCTAGTATGTTATTACTGTTACCAACTAAACTGTCAGCTAATGCTATTGCGGCTGTATGCGCTTCTTCCCTTGAATCGTGTTCACTATGCTTTACTTGTTCTAAACGCCCTTCAGAGTCTACTTGTAAATACCCTACATTCATAATTTAATCCTCAATCTGAGTTATAACCCCGCCAAAGTTTCTAATGGCTATGTTGTCTGTAGTACTTGAGGTTTCCTTGCCACGTAACTGAATAGGAACTTTACTTTTAAAATAACCAAGATATACACTAAAGTCCCTTCTTGACATCTTTTGAGAGTTATATACAACTTCGTCTATTTGAATTGTACTTCCAATTATATCTGTTCCACTGTTTTCCCAGTCAAAAGGATGTAAATATACAGTTTGGTAAAGTGCTGGTCTGTAACTTTGATATAGATTACAACTTATAGTTGTTATATTAGTATGCGGGTTATAGTAGGCATTGCTTCTTGTTTGACCATAAAGAAAAGCGTTAGAGCCATCTGAATTGACTGACATTCCACAATAATCTGTTAAATGATGTGTAAAATCACCAACCACATCAAAAGAATATCTACCAGTAGAAGTATTTGTTACAGGGTTACTTGCTGTACCTAAATATACAGTGTCTTCATTAGTTGGTTGAGGGGCAGTAACTACAACTTCAATATGCCCATCGTTATTATCATAGTAATCAGCACAAGTAGTTCCTAAATAAAAATCTAAAGTGTTTTCAGAGCCTGTAGTTGATTTTGTATATACAGGTGTACCAATATCAGCAATAGTATTTGTTAGATATTGAAATGGAAAAGCTGTTGCGTTTCTTTCTCTAAAACGTGTTCTGTAAAATCTTTCTAAAGTATCTAATCTAGCACCATCTGTGGCTACGTCTCTGCCGTCTACTGTGCCACCTACAGTAACATTACCTTTAAGGTTAATGGTGTTTTCGCCATCTCCTGAAGTAGTCCCATTGCCTATGTTAAATATATTTTGTGCGTTAGATGACTGACTGCCCATGTTAATGGTTGTAGAAAGCCCTGCAAAAAAACCAGTACCATAACCAGTTCCTATATTTACAACCTTAACGTCTGTTGCATTGCTGTTATTACCACCTGTAGCAATATTAGTAGTAACACTGCCTGTTGTACTTATGTCTACGTTAGGTGCTGTGATAGTGCCTGTAAACGTAGGAGACGAAGCTAACATAGCCGCACCTGCGGATGTTACATTGGTTGTGTCCGTTACGTCTGCGCTTGCTTCGATACCGTCTAGTTTACTGTGGTCAGCATCGGTAAATGCGTTAGTATCTGCCACAGCTTCATAGGCTGACTTTATCTCTGCGCCTGTTTGGTCAGCAGTAGCGTTAGCCTCTATACCATTTAGTTTAGTATGGTCAGCATCAGTAAAATCATTTGTTGTTAAACCACCATCACCTACAATGTACGTTGTGTTTACGCTATTGATGGTAAAGTTAGGATATGTGCCAGTTATTGTAGTAGCACCTGTACCTGTTAAGGCTACTGTCTGGTCTGGTGAATCGTTGGTAATAGTACCATTACTCGCTATAGAGATACCAGTGCCGCCTGTAAGGACACCAGTAACATTAGCGGCTGTTACGCTTGCATCAGAACCCGCAGGACCTTGCGCTCCTGTAGCTCCTGTTGCACCCGTAGCTCCCGTTGCGCCTGTAGCTCCTGTGTCTCCTCTAGGTATTGTTAAAACACCTGTAGAAGCATTATAGGACGCACTAGAACCTGCCGCGCCTGTAGCGGCTGTAAGCGTGAGTATAGAGTTTGCTGAGGCTTGTGCAAGGACTGCGGAAGCACTAGCGGCATTCGCCTGAGCAGTTACTTCCTGTAGAAAGGAATTGTCCGATGAATCTCCTGAGCCACCTACACCTCTGAATATAGCCATGAAACATTCCTATAGTTAAAAAAAAAATAAAAAGAATTGTATAAAAAAGAAAAGGGAAAGGGGCTTCCGAAGAAACCCCTTAAGTACTACTATTAGCTTACGCTTAGTACGAAACCTGCTTCAGGACGTACTACTTGTGTACCGTACAGAGTATCAGCAGTATATAGAGTAGCAAGGAAGTCTTGCTTATACTGAGTCTGTGAACGAACACCTTGTTGCTCGGCAAGAACCATAGCATCTTTGTGGAACAAGTATGCGCCCTTACCACCATCAAAAGTAGTCGGGCAGTTGTTAGAAACAAATACGTCAACACCGTACAAGTTACCAATCTGACCATTCACTACTGTCTGACCGTTTACGAAATCGCTAGACGAGAAACGCTCTTCAGCCATGATTGCGTTACGAGCAGAAGGTGGAATAACCATGCAACGACCGTCCATAGGTACGTCAGCTTCATCCATTTTCTGAATGATAGAACGGAATGCCGCGTCAGTGAAAACACCAATAGTGTTACCAGTAGTTGCTAGTGCAGTAGTACCGTTAGAAGCAAAAGAGTTACTGTGTACAAAGTCTTCTGTACCAGTAGCACCGTCACCAAATAGTTTACCTAAGTCAAACAAGTCAGTATCAACTTGGTTAGCTAGAGCGTAACCTGCGTCACCAGTATAGAACTGACGAAGAGATGCAAGTGCTTGTGCTTCAGTAATGTCTTCGATTAGACGTGAGTACTCGAAGTGCTTGTCAATTGTTACTAGTACTTCTGTCTCAGTGTCTGCCTGAATAGTTACTGCTGTGTTTGCGGCTTTAGCGTTAGCTGAACCACGAGTAGGCTTAGGAATGTGAAGGGTATCACCTTTCTTGCCAGTCATAGAAAGTTTCTTAACTAGGTTAGCTAGTACAAGATTCTTCTGATAAGAGGCAACAACCTCGTCACTCCAGATTTCTGGGATAAAAGTTGCCGCGCTAGTGTTATCTACTGCTCCGCCCATTCCGGGATATGTTGATGTAGCCATTTTAATTCACCTTATAAATAATATTAGTTTCGTACCCTCCCTTCTGCATACGCTTGCATAATCTCATTTGATAGTGCTTGGTATCTGTCGGGGTCAGTACGCATTAGTTTAATAATGTCTGCGCGTCTGTAGACCTTCTTGGCTCTCTGTTCACCACTACCACGGGCATTGCCTGTAGATGCGGATTTAACAGATTGCTTTCGTTGTTGTTTCTCATTGGCGGCAGTTTGAGTGACAACCTGTTGACGTTCCTTCCATAGGGAAAATAGTTCGTCAGCGGCATCTACATCATACTGTTGGTCTGCCTGTGCAAAGAGCCGTGTCCTAATCTTTGAAGCCTTAATCCAATCAGCGAACTTAGCGTCCTGCAAGATTCCCTGCATCTCAGGGTGTTTGTTTTGCAGTGTAGCCATAGCCGTTGACTGTCGATACTGGTTGCTGATGTTCTCAGCTTCCTTAATCTTCGGATGATTACTAATTGCTCTTTCGACTGCCTTGTCGGGGTCAGAGAAAAAATCTACTTCTTCGTCAGCATTTGTTGTTTGTGTTTCAGTGTCGGTGAGTTGTGTCTGAATGTAGTCATCAACAACTTTGCGTAGGTCACCCACTTCAGAACTTTGTTTACCTAAAAGTTTCTCAGCCTCTTGATGCATCCGTACTATCTCGGCTGTACTCTTTCCTTGATACTTCTCAGGTATGTCTGACTCAGGTTCTTCAAGAGTTTCCTCTAACTGAGGGTCTTGTTCTAGCGTTGTGTCAATGTCGTTCTCTTCTACGTCTTCTGGACGCTCATCTGTTAGTCGTGCCATTATTAAACTCCGTGATTAATATCATTATGGAGGTGTATTAAATGTAAGGGTTCTATGGTCAAGAGTTGCCCTTACGTTATAGTGTTACGCCATGCTTCCTTTCATGCTTGATTTGTTTCTCCCGCTGTTTAGCCCATCTTTCTTTGCCCGCGGAAGAGTTCATATCTCGCTGTATTTTTACAGGTGTAACAATCTTTCTAGCCTTCAACTCACAATTAGGACAATCAACTTCTTCTACGTCTGAGCTTCTAAGAAACTCGTTGACGTGTCCGTTGTCGCATTGAAAGTCGTATAAACGTCTCATTCTTCCGAGTCGTCTTCTTGTTGTTGTTTAGCTGTTTCTATCTGTGACTCTAGGTTCAGCATATTAGCCATGACTACAAGTTGTCCCTTACGAAAGTTAAGGTCTTTGTCGTCTTTACAGGCTTCTACGGAGTTGACCTGTTCTGCACTTCCTTTAAAGTCTTGCATTAAGTTCTTCCAACCATCTGTACGGAACATCTCTTCAAAGGAACGATAGTACTTCTCTAGTTCTACATCAGTCATCTACTGTTTCTCCCTATAGGACAGCTTTAATTAATAATTTAAATAACATACTTAATGTATATTATAGTAATATTATACCATAATTTACTAAGAAAGTCAAGCTATTTCTTAGGCTTTTTCTTAACTGCTGTCTTTTTTTTCTTTGGTGGTCTTCCTACTTTACTACCGTATGTACCTTTACCGTATGGCATAGTATTCTCCTGATTACCATTTAACTTTATCAGCCCAATAAGCCGCAGACATCTTACCCTTAGCAATGTTCTTACCGTGTCTGGACTTGAAGGACTTACGTTTAGCTTTCATTTTAGCGGACTCACCTGACTTAGGTTTGCCCGCTGTGCTTGCGCCCTGCTCACCAAAGCGTATGGTCTTAATCTTGTCACCTTCTTTAGCCACTACTACATGAGACTTCTTGGCATGACTAGGTGTGCGCTTTGGTTTGTTAAAGCCAGAGACTCCTGCTCTAGCTAGTCTTGGGTCTTGTTTTTTTGTTGGCATTAGATTTCTCCTCGCGGGATTCCTTGAGGTCGCGGAGGTCTGCTTCCAATGCCGCTAGTTTCTGGTCGTGCTGTTGGAATGCCTTGTTCACCTGCTCCAATGCCTCGTTGAATTGACGGGTTGTTATCATTTGCTTTTCCTTGTTGGGTTTCTTTAACAGCTACTTCACGTTCCTTTAGTAACTGCTCTGATATTTTAAGACGCTTCTGGAACTCTTTGTCATCCGCATCACCTGACTTAAGGTTAGCTGTAACAGCCTTGATACGGTCAATCTCAAGCTCCTGTGGTACAACACTAGCCTCTGCCGCCAGTTTCTGCGCTCTAGCCTGTGACTCAAACGCTTGACCTTGTAGTGCCGCAGTCTGTGACTTCTGGAACTCCATCTGTGCCTGTTGCATAGCTTGTTGTGCTTGCTGTGCCTGTGGGTTAGGCTGATTAGCTTGTTGCAACGCAGAGATAAGTTCTTCACGGTTAGACAAGTTCATGTTATCAATGATTGACATAATCAACTGTGAGTACATTGGGTTGTCTTGTTGCATAGTCTGTAGTAACTGTACAAGCTGTGTAACCTCATACTCACGGGCAATGATACCTAAACTGCTAGACGTATGGAACTTGTAGTCCGCTACAGGATAACGCTCAGGGTTAAACTGCATATAACGATGTGCGGCTTTAGTTACGAATGGAATAAGGAATGATTCTTGGAAGTTAATCAACGTACGCTTATGACGCTTGATGATAGCACCAAGGCTCATAGAGATGCCTGAAGCTGTTGACTGACCATTGATAGAGCCAGAGATACCCGCAGAGTCAATAGCACCTGTGGCTGTTTGTACCATCTTCTGTAGTTCAGCGGCTTGTCCGAAGGTAACTTGACTAACATTACCGAAGTTTAATGGCTGTAGGACTTCAGCAGGGTTGCCGTTGGTTAGGATAGTCTTACCCGCACGTACCTCTGCTTTAGCACCTCTAGGCATACGTGTAGCATCAATAGCCATCATTGGGTGGATAGTAAGGGCTAAGGCATCGATTCTAGCGCGTAGTTCTGCGTCTAACGCCTTTTGAGAGTTATACCCTTTCTCACATACTCCTCGACCCCAGAAACGGCTAGGAACGACATCCCACGGGAATGCAACGACTGGTCTATCACCCATCATGTACGGGTTCTCTTCAGCCTTAAGTAAAGTACCATCATTAGCAATAACAACGACAGCCTCTACGTAGTATGAATCACTCTCTTCATTAGCGACTAGTTCTTCTACTTCTTCATCTTCTGATTCTTTTTGAGCCGCTTTTAATAAATGACGAGGCACTAAACCATAGTACTTAGTTAGACGTACTTTATCGTCCTCAAATACTGCTAAGTCTTTATCTGGTTCAATGTCAAAGTCTGATGGTGCGTCACCTACGTATACGTCACGATAGACTCCTGATTCCTGTAGTTGCTCTACAGAGTGCATAGGAACAAACTCATCTACTGCACAACCTAACGCTTCCTCAATGGAAGTAGCCAGTGGGTCGATAAGGAAGTTCTGTGGCATTACTGGTCGTAGTTTTACGCAAGTCTTATCTACGATGTTGACACCAACCGCTGTTAAATCCCCACCCATAACAGGCTGTGTTGCAGGTTGAAACTCTTTCTCTTCTTCTAATACTACTTCAGCGATACCTGTACCGAATACAGCCGCGTTGATAAGGCACTCAGCTACGCTCTTACGGACTTTATTCTTTTTAAAGTCTTTGTATAGGACTTCACGTAACATCGCTATATCACGCTTCTCGTTGTCCGCTACGTCATCCTCAATGTCAAACCACTTGCCACGACCAAAGGTAGCTTCCTCTAGTTCCGCAACGGATGACTCAACTGCTTGCTGTAGCGCAGGGGAAATAATACGTGAGCGTTCCGACTCTCTGGTCTTGTCCTCTGCCGCCCACTGACCACGCCATAGGCGATAGTACTCATCAAACTTCTGTGAGTAGTTGGATTCGTAGTGATTACGCCAACCTTGACATTTATCAATGACCCAATCCTCTAGGCTTTGCTCGAGTGTAAATTCTTCCTTATCTTCTAGTAACATATTAGTACCCTGCGTAAGTATCTAAAAATTCAAATTCTTCTTCCACATAGTCCGAGGTGTAGGCTATGTTAGCCAACTGGTCTATGTAAGCGAGTGAGTCAATCAAGTCATCGTGTACGTGGTGACTAGGGAATTGGAATAGTTCATCTAGGAACTCTGTATTCCAAGCACCCTTGTTAAGTGTAATCTTACCGTGTTCAAACCTACCCTGCAAAGCCCACACGATTCTATCGGTCTTCTTCTTGTTGCCATGAGTTAGTTCCTCAATACGGAAGAACCTATCATTAGCCTTCATCAAGTCTGAGATGTATGGAAGTACAGCGTTCTTTAACGCTCCTTTCTCAATCCCGACAGATACTGGACGATAGTCTCGTACAGCTTCAAAGATTTTACGTGCAGTTTCTTGCACACCCCAACGACCATGAATGATGTCAGCAACGTACCAACCTTCTTCATTTGCTTTAACAACCGAGATAGCCGTTTGGTCAAGTCGTTTAGTTTTAGTTGTAGCTTTTGCCACATCAGCAAACCCCGCCAAATCGACAGCAATATAATACTGACCACTAGTGGGTTCTTCTTCAGAAAACTTAATGTAATCTTCTTTAAATAATTCACTGCCCTGTGCCTCGAATGATGCCATGAACTCCTGACGGAAACTAAATGCAGACATAGACTTCTTAGCCGCTTCAATCTCTTCAGGGTCTAGTAGTGGATTATCATAGCTTGTAAAGTGATAGCCTACAAAGGTCTCATCCTCGGCTACACAAGCATAGGTATATAAGTCATAGAAGTGATTACGTCCCATTGGCGTACCAATGAACAGGGCATCTCCCTTCTGGTCAGCTAGTGCAGGTCTAAGGATTTGCTCCCAGACCTCTGGCTTCATATCAGCATACTCATCCATAACAAGAAACTTAAGACTGACACCACGCATGGTTTCTGGTCTATCTGCACCCTTGAGTGCTATGGTTGCACCATTGACTAGCTTTATTTGTAAGTTATTAACGTGACTGGAGGAGATTACAGGATTGCCTATCTCCATCAATACCTGCCACATAATGTCCCTAGCCTGACCCTGTGTAGGTGCAACGTAAAAGACATGACCCTTATCAGACTGTAAAGCCCTGATGATTAACATCCATGCGGCTAAGCGAGACTTGCCTGTACGTCTACCTGCGGCTATGACCTTGAATCTAGTTGTGTCCTCAAAGACTTCCTGTTGCCACGGTAGTAGCGATACGTTAAGTTCTGTAGTCATTAAGGATTAAAGTTATCTAGTTGTGCATTGTCAGGAAATATATCAAAGGTGACAATAACTGAGAATTGACTAGAGGCTTCAGTTAATACCTTTAGCTTATCGCCCTGACGCATTACTAATTCAATCTGATTTAGATTATATAATTCACCTACAGTAAATGTTTTATCATCTATTAAGTATAAGTCATGGGAAGCATCATGCCCGTGTTCCCACCATAGGTCTGCTGTTTTATTATTACCCGAATGGTTTGATATAAAGATATTAGTAATAACAATCTTCTGATGGTCAGGTACTTCAAACACTGTAGTCTCTGTAGCCGCTGTGGGGGTGACACCTACACTAAACTTATTCATATTAGTAAGTCCACATTACATAAGGGGTTGTATCGTCAGGACTGCGGATGTCAACATGGACGAAGCCACGAGCAACTCCCACGCCTGTGAATCCAAGCGCGATAGCCTTCTCAACGATACGAAACCGTTGGTAGCCGTTAGTGACTTTAATATCCGCGGCAATGCCTTGTGCATGAGTTCCTGTTCCTGGTTTTGCTTTCTTAGCTTCAATGGGGTGTGTTTTATCTCTAAATCCTGACGTAATTACAAAGGGGAAACCACAGGCTTCTCTTAGTTTATCTAGCTTCTCAATAAACTTATCTTCAATCTCGTTGTTACCTGTGTACTGACAAGCAAACTCATCTCTATCAAAGTACTTAGCCATCTATGATTTCTCCATCGTCTATGACATCCTCTGCATTACCTGACACCACTGTAGTCTCTCCTCCAACTCCAGTAATGTTTATCTGTATCGCTGACTTACCCGCGCCCTTAATGACATCATTCTCAAATACAGCTGTGGGTAATATCCTATCCATGACTAACTTCCATGCCGCGGCTTGATTCTTATGGTCATCGTTAAGTGCCGCATCGAATATAGAGTCTAGGACTTTACGAGACTTAGGGGATGACAACATCCTGCCCTTGTACTCGTTAATGATAGCCGCATCACCCTTCGGGCGACCCCTTGACAAACCAGTAGTGCCTTTTTTTCTTGACACCATATCTGATTTCTTAGGTCTGCCCCTTCTCCTTTTCGGAGTAGCTGTATCATTTCCCATTGTATTCTCCTTAAGTTATCTTAAGTATACTTAGGGAAGCGTTTAGTATTTAACTTTAAAGAATAATCATTAAAGAATAATATCTAAGACTACTTAAGTACGCTTAAGGCTTTAAATTAATCTATACTATAAGTATATTATAGCATATTTACAGCTTAATGTCAAGTACTTTATTAGCTTATTTAGACCCGCGAGCCAACTTTTTAGTTCCATAACTAATAGTAATTAAATTGCCCCTTTATATGAATATTTGTCATACTTAAGTATACATAAGAATACATAAGGAAAACAAATACTTAGAGGATAAACTTCGGTTAATTCTTTTTATTGAATATTGGCTTTTTTAGTATACTAGTGGGTACACCTATGATGAACTCAGGTCAGCCCGCCCCCCCGTCCCCCTTAAGCATATCCAAATGGAACACTCAAGGACTATGGGTGACTGGGAGACCTGAGATAGTCACAAGGAAACTTGACAGGACAGGTGTGTGTGTGCTTGCGGATACCTATAGACTACACCTGGTAAAAACACTTGACAGCCAATCCTGTATGTGATACTCGCGCGTGCGTGCGTGTAATAAAGGAAGAGACAAGGTCATTACTTGTATGCATATAATTAATTGAGGTCATGCATATAAATCATTGTACAACAGGCTCGACTTCTATATACTGAACCCATCAGCGCAGAGAACAGCGCATTAACTAAAACGCACCAAAACAGGGCAAAGACTATGACTAAGACAGATATTTTCAACCAGTTAAAGCAAGCTGAATACAAGCTAGACATTGAAGCAACACAGGCGTTAATATGGGCAGAGCAGTCATACTACGTAGACGGACACAATGACTGGACGGCCAGAGCAGAGCGCAAGCAAAGCGAAGCAATGGGAATGTTCAAGGCATTGAGGGAACTATTACCAGACACATCAAGGCTGAAACTAAGTGAGGAGACAGTTGCGCTAATGTGGAAACACGTGGAACTTAAACAGGAACTCAGAGAAATCAAAGAGAACTTACAGAAAGAGGTGGCATAATGAGACAGATAGAGAAAGACATAGTAGGAGCATTCATTCGCGGAGAAGATGCGCGTAAGGACAACACAGTAAGCGAGGGAGGTACGTTGTATTTACACGGCAACGCCATTGCCAAACACTTTGACGGGATAATTTTGGTATCGAACGCAGGTTGGGAGACGCGCACCACACAGAGCAGACTTAACGCTGTGCTACAACTGGCAGGTAAAGAGGCGCGGGTCTACACGAAAGACTGGTCAATGCATATTGAACGCAACGGTAACAAGGAGGCAATGTCGAGCAGTTGGTACGCTGTGAAATAATTAGTTGCAATCTGGTTGGGTATTCTGTAGAGTACCCTTCTAAATTGAAATTAAACAAGCCCACGGAGGCATTGAGCATGAACAACGAGAAACTAGCGGAAGAATTACGAGGGAAAGAAATTGAGGACTGTTTGTGGACTGCCTCTTGTAAACTGGAAGTATTGAAAAAGGAGACAAGCAACGAGGAAGCCGCGGAAGATTTGTGGAAGTTTGAACAGCGCCTCGACAGACTGCGCGAGGAAATCAGCGAGCTGTCATTTTGGCTAGTAGAACAGGAGGGCGAACAATGAAAGTATTTAATCTAGCAGAACAACTAGCAGACTTGTATCTGGAATGGTTTAACAACTATTTGACTGTAGAAAAGTTTGCAGAGCATTACCAAGTGACGGAAAAAGACGCAGTCAATCTGTTAAACTATGGCAGACGATACCATGAGGAACGAGTAGAGAGGGCTAAAAAATGATGTATACAGTTTGGGTGGGAGGCGTAGAGGTCGCAGATTACTTTGTAAGGCGTGAAGATGCCGAAGATATAGCGGAGGTGTGGCGTAACATTGGGCACACTGACGTAGCCATTGAGGAGGTTTCCGTTGATTTCTCTTGGACGTAAACTCTGGCGGCTGTGGGCGTTGTCTCTTGGTGAAAAACTAGGAGACAACAACAAAGAGGCGGATATAGTTGCACTGATGCGTTCCGCTGTGGTAGTATTAAACTTGGTGACGTGCCTATTTATTATTGCGGGCGTAGTCCATAACTGGTAGAGAGGTGATAGAATGAGTAAAGACGCGATACAGCAAGCACAGCTTGAAGATTTAGCAGAGAACACGTACAATATGCAACAGTATTTCCAAGAGTTTACAGACTTGGAGCGTGGTGAATATGATGGGGTCAATGGCTTTAACTGTGACCCAGACGGCAACGAATCGTACCAAGAGGGATACAGGACAGGCTACGAGTACGCACAAAAGATAGGAGCAGAACAAGATGACAGGTAGAGACTATTGTAGGGTCGATGATGACCCTAGTTACGACTACAGCGATTATGATGAAGGTAAGGGATACTACAAGCCCTATGACAACAATGACGATTATGACGATGATGACTTAACAGCGAGAGAACTAGACAATGATTAATACAAAAATATTTGACAGACTATTGACAATTGAATTGCGGAATGGCGTAGGACTAGACTTAGAGTTCGTTGACTCCAAAGCAGTATGGGTGTATAATCACCTGACAGAGGAACACAGCACAATGCCCTTCGAGGGCGTAGTAATCCTGCTACCGTTCCTATCAATAACCTATGGCAGACCCTACACGGAGGCTGACGAATGAGCAGATGCAAAGCCTGTGACGTTATACTGACTGAGGCAGAGTTACGCAAAAAAGACAGAGTGACTGACGAATTTCTTGACCTATGTTCTGAGTGCCATACGGCATCGGAGGAGGCGATAGAAGAGAACTGGTCAACAGCAGATGAACGTGATATAATAAGGAGTAACAACTAATTTATATAAATAGTTGCAACCAACAGTAATACATGATATAATATTTATGTAATCTAAAGGATACTTAGTTATATATATTAAAATATATTCTAAAGTATCCTTAGGATACTAAAGTAATCTTTAATTAACTATAAAAGGCAAATTACAATGGCAGTATTAGAAGGTAACGTAGCGTTCGCAAACCTTGACGAACACGAAGAATATCAGGGTCAATCAACAGGCAAATACTCACTGGTCTTATCATTAGAACCAGAAGATGCAGACAAACTTGCTGATAAGGGTGTCAAGCTACGAGAGTACGAAGGCACAGCACAGCGTAAGTTTAGCACCAAGTACGAAGTACCGATGTTTGATGCAGATGGCAAAGACTTTGTAGGTCGCTCCAACCTGGAAACCACTCGAGCCACCGTAGGGACGGTCAGTGTCGGAGTTCACGGCCGTGGCCTCGATTCCGGCACCG
>ENA-OUOG01001035-OUOG01001035.1-marine-metagenome-genome-assembly--contig:-NODE-1035-length-33815-cov-4.777462_pt1 | contig 33815 bp, 35 predicted proteins | sample MGYA00248635_ERZ508505 | MGnify/ENA primary metagenome ERZ508505 (study PRJEB26176, sample SAMN06267871) | marine metagenome | isolation source: Saanich Inlet, British Columbia, Canada | place: Pacific... | reverse complement strand
TCTCAACGCACGCAAAATTTTTTCTTTTTCAGGAAAATGAAACTTTGTTTTGTTACAACTACTTTGTGTTCGATTCTGAAAATGAAATTACAAATTGTGTTTTGAGACCTTTATTTTTCTATGCTGTCGTGTTTTTCATACATATTTTCTATTTTATTACCATTATCAGTCTGGTAATAAAAATGTGTTGTCATAAAAAAATATTTTGAGGTCTCAAAATCGAAGAGACCTTTTTCAGGAATTAGCATTTGTTATAATTCGTCACGCCATCCCATACAATACCATAACGCTCACACCAAGTTTTTATTTGGCAAATACCACCCCATTTTACTTCATCGAATTCAATCATATTATCTTGGAATTCGGAAGTATTAGATGTATTTAACAAAAGGTTATCATCGGAATCGTAGATTTGACCCACATTTGGATTGCCACTGTCGCCTCCCGGTAAAGGAACTTTACAAAATATTTGGTCTTCTTGCCTTACTGCATCCCAATAGTCCGGACAACTGCCATATTGCGGAGGAAACGAAGCACTTGTTGTGTAGCTACGATTACCCATAGTAATTCCAATATAGGTTAATACTAATATTAATATGATAACTGCCACCATGATTGTGATTTTATAAAAATAGTCCATGTTCTCTTATATATTATCTAAATATATTTAGTGTTCTTTCTTTTGAATTATTCTCTAATCACAAAGTATAGAACCAAATGAATAACAATTTATGGAAACCAAATAATTATAATCAAGAACATACAATATTGCCTATTCCCACAAAAGCCAATGGACGTGTTGATATTATTCCCGAAGCTTCCCACGAATTACGATTTAAAATGCAAGAGAAAATCGCTTTAAAAAATAATGCGACTGAATACCGCGAAGCGCTTACCGGTAATTGGGAATCCACCATCCTATCCAGAACCTTCTTCTCCGCAGAAAATATCCAAATATTACAAAACGGCATCCGAGCTGGCGTTCATAAGGAATCCGAAGGCAAAATATTAGTGCCTCCACAAAACGTCGATACACTGAAAATCATTATGAGAAGCACCTTCTTACAATACTCCGAGAATCGCGAAGACGATATTAAAGGACAGATTGTTCGATTAAATAAATTAGTATTGGATCACTGCGTTCCCAGTGTCTACCAAGAAGCAGTGGGTTATGTTAAATATATTCGCGACCAAAGCACATTGGTGGTTCCATTGGAACGTCCTAAAAATAACGACCGCGATTATAAAGAATTAGAATTCAGACAGTTCATGTAAGTAAATGAAAAATATAACATTCGTGCTGTTATATTTTTACAGGGGGGTCAATTATTGAAATTATAGTATGGTTTCTTTCGGGAGGTTATAACTTACAACTGGAAAGAAATCATCTGATATTACATTTACCGCATTCGTATCAGTTATGAATTGTGAAAGGGTATGTTTCATTGCCGTGGACATATTCCGTATAAGGGTATTCTTTATAATCGCTTCTTTTTCAGAATGATAAAACTTATAGTAATATCCAATATCATTGTTTTCTAATATACCATTATAATCATAAATATACACACGAGATAAGATCTCTTTCTTCCACTCAATTTTATCCTTCTTGGAATACTCGTTCACTCGATATACGTGTGGGTCTTCAAATACAAACACTTCGTTATCTTCACGACGTGTCTGTACTGCCTTATAGAGTGAACTGTCGTTTGAATAATTTCCTCTCGCCTTCCAAATAACCTTATTACTCCTTTTATTCACCTTTTCGATGAAATAATGCTCACCGTGTATTAACTCGTTTTTTGTTACCAACTTCATAATAATAACTGTTTTGCTATTATTATGTGCAATAAAAACATTTCAATTTTTTGTTTTACTTTACTACTAAACCTATTCATTTTTTCGTTCAAGTAAATGCATTAAATGGTATCCGAGTGCAGCAAAACCGAGCATTACAGTAATTGGATACATACCTATAAAGGTCTCTTTGTTTGCATAACCAATGTAAAATAATACTGGAGCATAAATAAAAGCGTGAAGAAAGTAAATCCACCCTACTTCTAATCCTAAATTATATGCTTTGAGACCGTGGTGTAGGAAAATCCCTATTCCAAGAACCATTAATAAGGGAAACATCCAATCAGGCATATTTCCATATGAACGACCCACGTAAATTAGAAAAGGAGCCACTACTAAAATGTGGAACAACGAAATGATTGTATGCTTATTGAATTCCATGTATACAATAACCATATTTTTTACGCGGTTCATTTTTTCAATTTCAACACTTGTACTTCTTTCTTTGTATGTTGGTTCTTCGCTACCATATCGCCATTCGGCATATATCTGGAAACATAAGATGCCTTAAATTTAGCTGGGTCTGTCCTCGCTAATGCGTTCATTGCATCAGAACACATCATACAACACGTATGTAATTCATATTTTTTATTATCATAGGTCAGCGTTGTTTTTTCATTTGTAGCACGATATCGCCCCTTTTCATCTGGACCCATATGTGGACAACAACCCGTGCTGCCATTTATTCCACAATCTTCATTACGTGTATTGATAAGACCTTTTCCTACTCGTTTCTCTTTTGATACACTCTTTGACTTCTGCGTTCCTTTGGATTTTCTTGATTTTCTCGATTTTCTCGATTTTCTTACTCTTCTTGTTCTTCTTCTTTTTCCTCCACCAAACTCTCTCATATATTCTGCTATATCTGTCACTGCTACTGGAAGTAAAGGTTTTCCATCTTTGCTACGTGCACCATTTGTTATAACCTTACTAATCCTTAGTTTTGCAGATTCAGCACTTGGTTTAGGATGGTGATAATTTTCATTGAACATCGACGTCGTATCAGCATCTGGTATATACCAATTACTAATGTCTTGATTGAACGAATCAGCTCTCAAGAACATAGATCCCATATTAGTGACATGGGTTAATGTAGATGTAGTGGTTGCTTCATTTACTCCCCTAATTCTTTCCCAGTTTGCAAGAGGCTGGTTGAAGGCAGAGGCACCAGAGAACATATACCCCATATTAGTCACATTGCCTACATTCCAATCCTCTATAGGCTGGTTGAAGGCAGAGGCACCAGAGAACATATACCCCATATCAGTCACATTGCCTACATTCCATTCCCCTATAGGCTGGTTGAAGGAATGTGCATAAAAGAACATACTCTTCATATTAGTCACATTGCCTACATTCCAATCCTCTAGAGGCTGGTTGAAGGCAGAGGCATTACTGAACATATACCTCATATCAGTCACATTGCCTACATTCCAATCCTCTATAGGCTGGTTGAAGGCAGAGGCACCATTGAACATACCCCACATATTAGTCACATTGCCTACATTCCAATCCTCTATAGGCTGGTTGAAGGAACGTGCAAAAGAGAACATACCGTTCATATTAGTCACATTGCCTACATTCCATTCCCCTATAGGCTGGTTGAAGGAATTTGCATAAAAGAACATACCGTTCATATTAGTCACATTGCCTACATTCCAGTTTGCAAGAGGTTGGTTGAAGCGAGAGGCACCAGCCAACATATACTCCATATTCGTCACATTGCCTACATTCCAGTTTGCAAGAGGTTGGTTGAAGGCAGCGGCACGATCGAACATACCACGCATATCTGTGACCTGTGACACATTCCAACCACTGATGTCATCGTTGAAGTATCTCTTGTCTCTAAATAGGAACCTCATATCCGTCACAGAACTAGTGTCCCACTCTGAGATATTACCATAATCGGCCTCGGCCGCCTCTGGATCTGCATACCAAGCATTGACAGCTTTTTGAATATCACTATTACTGCGAATTAGTTTCGATCCTACTTGTTGACTTTCAGGACAAAGCGTACCCACACAACTGCCGCCACCACTCTTTTCTTTATAACATTGCTTAAATGCATACGGTGCGAAATCCTGTTTCAATTCTTTTTTGAATTTCTTATGGTTGGCTCTTTTCATTGCCATCATTTCTTTTTTCATTTCATTATAAGTTTTCATTTCACCAGAAATATGCTTTGGGTATAAATCACCAGATTGTACTTCTTTAATTGTCATGTTCCCCATAGCAACCATCATTCCTAAATACAAGGTCGCATAATTTGCACCAATACCACCACAACGAGCAGTAATCAAATTTTTCAAACCATCATAGTTAATCGACCCTGAAATCTTCAAAACATCAAATACTTTGTCATCGGGAATAAAAAACTTAATACTACTGTAAAAGTAATCGTGATGATTACGAGGAACACAGTGCTTTACGTCTTCGTCGCGTAGTATATGCTCGTCAAATAACCCTCTGGTTTTCCAAAACGCAAACCCGTGCTTTGTGTTTGAAATGGACGTTGGTTCTCCAAACATTTCAACACATTTAGGGTAATACGATTTTGGTCTTTTATGGTGCCATTTGGATACAGCGTTCATAAAGTATATACAATGGATACATTTTATAAATATAGAAATCGCTATGCTAATTTACTCAGAGTAATCTCTTTCAATACATTTCGCATAATACGTTGATTGAAGCGTGTTGATTCCTCGCTACTACCGCCTCCTAAAGAATTACACGCTATGTCCATAAACAATTCACATTCAGGAGTATCTGTAACTATATGGTTGGGATTTTCACGCTGCCATACTGGTAGTTGCAGATAATTCTTTTCAGCTATTTGGCTTACAATAGACTTTAACTTTTCTTTTTGCTCATTGTCTTTTTCCCATTTATTGTCCTCCTTAATATACAGTGTTTCTCGTTTTAAATCTGTACAATGCAATGGTCTTGAATACATATCCAATTCATTTAACTTATTAATAAATATACGGGAAATGCCTTCTACATAGCCCAATCGTCCAGTTTCTGCTATATCAGATGGGTCTAAATGTAGTGAATCGATGAAGTCGTTAATGTTCATTGCATCTTTACATTGCTCATTCAAAAAGAAATTCAAATTAAACTTTTGATTGTTATGATTGGTAATATGAGTTGTATTTCCCATTCGTCCATCATTCATTGCTATTAATAATTGGGATTGTAATTGATGGTTATCTTCCTGTATTTGTTTGATTTGTTCGGTTTGCTCCATAATAAGCTGCTTAAAATCATTGTTATCTTTTAATAACTCAACAACAATGTTGGTGTTTTGTTCTTCTTTATCACTCTGATTGAGACTTATAAAGCAACTTCGTTGATGCTTCCATAGACCACTACGCGTTGTATAAGTCTTCTTACAACATACACATTGATGATTTTTCGTTTTTTTTTCGTTTTTTTCGTTTTTTTTGGTCAAAATGACCTCATTTTTTAATTTACTAAAATTCCTCCCATCACTTACATTATGCTGTTCGTTTTTGGTATTATTTTGAACCTTTGCTTTGGTTTCCAAAATGTTTCCATTCGCACCGAGTATGTGTTTCCGAGTGGAACAGTGTCGTTCAAAATCGGTCTTTTTCGCTGTTCCATACAGACAAAATTCGCAATAATATTTTTGGTTCATTTTTGCGTTTCCAAATTCTCTTAAAAAATGGAAACACTTTTTTTTCACTAAAAAAACGAAAAAAAAAAAGTACGCAGTCAAAATTTTTTAATTTTTTTCAAAATGACAGCAAAATGCTGTGACCCACTTTTTTTGCAAAAATTGTGACAAAACTTTTTTCAAAAAAAAAAAAATGGACATTTTAAAAATGTCCAAAAAAAAAATTTTGAAAATACTTTTGTCACAATTTTTTGCAAAATGGCTAAAAATCACTCATTTTACTATCGAATTCTCTGTAATCTTATATTTTTTTTACAAGATTCTTAATTTTAAGGGGGTAAAAAAATTTGAAAAAATTTGCCAAAAATGGAGTTTGCTGGTATCCCCTTGATTTTCAAGAATGTTGTTTTTGAGACACAAGAATCGGTAATTTAGGGGGGTAAAATATTTGATTTTTATCATCATAATTAGGGAAAATACGTATTTTTTTTACAAAAATGAATGATTTATGGGGGTATTTTTTTTTTTCAAAAAATGGGTTTTTATTTACTATGCTATTTCACCGAAATCCGTTTTTTTCTGTCAAAATACGGCAATTTATGGGGGTATTTTTAAGAACTTTTCATTTTTCTTAAAAAGAACAGCGACACCTTTTTTTGAACTTTGTTATAGTAGAGCATAACAAAATTTGAACTTTTTTGAAAATAATGAAAAACAGCATTTTTTTTTGAAAAACGACCCCCCTAATTTGACGAATCTTGTGTCAAATTTTCAAGAAATGGATAAATAGCATAGTAATTTGATTTTTACTACCCCCCTGAAATGGGTAAAACAGAACGACTAATTATGGAATTATCCATTTTAGTAGGGTAATTTATAAAAAAAAAAGTTCTTAAAATATTTTACCCCCCTAACCTCCCCAAAACAATATAACCTTCTACAAAAAAGGTAGTATTTGACCCTACGATTTTCGCAAATATTGAGGAAAAAATTATGAATTTGTTGAATTTAAGGGGGTCAAAAATCGCAAAAAATCCGAAATTTCCGAAAAAAATGACCTCAAAAACTCCATTTTCGGGATTTCGGTGGGAATTCCGTAAAAAAGTGGATTCACCCCCCAGATTCGCCGAAATCCGTAGATATGCCTACGAAATTACCCATTTTAGGGGGGTGGATGCGTTCATAAGATATATTCTTCTAATTCTGCCAACTGTTCTTGCGTATTAACACCTCGTATTTGGTGCTGATTGGCTGGATGAATGACGTGTAAATGGATTGGTTCCCTTTCATGAATGCGTATAATCTCAATAATATCGGTCAAATAATATTCTTGACTGGCATTCTTATTGGATAACTTTGACAAATGGGAAAGCAAATGAGAAGCCGCGATACAATAAACACCCGCATTAACCATCTTGATACGTTTTTCATCTGGTGATGCATCTTTTTCTTCTACAATTTTCTGAAATTCACTGTCGATCGTTACGATTCGTCCATAACCAAATGGATTTTCCATCTCCGTTGTTACCAATGTTGTTTTACATTCATTGTTCACCAATTCTTTTAGCATATTGGTCATTATTAATGGAACATCTCCCGACAATATTAAACATTTTGCGTCTGGGGTTTTCTGCAATTCGTCTTGACAACACATCAATGCGTGCCCTGTACCCATAGGATTCGTTTGTTCTACATAACACAATGTAGATGTATCACTCACGTACTCTTTAATCGTTTCTTGAATAATGGCACGATGCTTACCAACAACAATAATAATCTTACACGGGTTTAATACCATAGTGCTTTGTATAACACGCACAACCATAGGCACACCCACGATATGATGTAAAACCTTGGGTAACGGAGAATTCATTCGCTTCCCTTCACCGCCAGCTAATATGATAGGTACTATATCCATCAGGTTATGTATATAGTATAGTATAAGGACAACATTAAATCATTTTTTTGAATATATTAGGCAAATTATTCTGTTGAAAGAAGACTGAAAACCGTGGCAAATTGGTTTTATTAATGATAATATCGGGTAGATCCAATTTTTCCACAATGTTTTCACAAAACGCAATTTTCTGTGTAAGATATTCATTTTTGGTAGGGTTTTTCAAGACCTGAATTGACTTCAAGTTCCAATCCCGTATTGCCAAGTATTTGTTTTCAATCTCTAACTGTAACATATCGTTTTCCTTTTTATAATTTTCTTCTCTTTTCTGAAGGAAATCAAACGTAGCTGAACCCATATTCAAACGATTATATACATACATGTAGTATTCGTCAAGGAAATATACATTATACTTGTGTGGGAACAATACTGCACACTCAAATATATTCATAAAAAAGGTTAAGTCATCATACCATTTGAATGATTCCTGGTAGCGTGCACTCATAGTAAGGGCATTACGGGAAAACAAAACCAATCTACCGGGTGTATTTACTTGTTCCAATGGGTAATCAAAGGGAGAGAGTTTACCCTCGTAAAACTGGTTCATCAATTTGATTTCTTGAATGTTCACATTTAAATAACATTTATTTCCAATAGGACAATGGAGCGAAGGATTACAATCCCTTGTAAGAATATCACTGAATGGAATAAACAACACATCGGGGGAATACGGTGAAGCCATATAATGCTGTAATCGTTGTAAAAAGAATGGATAGATAAAGTCATCGCCGTCAATAGGTATCAAATAGTCATATTCGGGGTGTTTTTCGAAATACGTAAGTAAGCTATTGTGACCCTTACCTGGTTTGCCATTACTTTCAGTGCGTATAATAGTAGCATCTTTGAGGGCAGCACATTCACATACGTCTTTATAAAAGCTATCATTCAGTGTATTAATCACAATACAGACATCGTAATCAATATGGGTATTTTGCTGATTTTTCGCACATTCATATGCCAATTGTAAATAGAGTAAATCACTTGATGCCAATAAGGTAAGCAAACATTTACCCATGTGTATGTCAATGAATACAATATATGATACATAGTGTATTCCTTTTATATCTTTGTTTTTTTACGATACAATTAACATTGTAGTGATTAAGGATTGTAACATAACAATCATTTTACAAATATTGGTCGTAGGATAAATGTCTCCATACCCAAGGAGTGTTGAAGTAATCATGGAAAAGTAAAAGCGGTCAAAGAAACGTTGATAAAAAGGAGTCTCGATCTTTTCCGGCGTAAGTTCTCGTTCTTCTACATCTTCCTTAACTTCCTTGGTAGCTTCACCCAATGTTTTCTTCACTTGAATATCGGAGAACACTTGATCCCAATAAGGGTTTTCAAAAGGTTCTATATTCTTTTTTAGATTAGGTGTTTGACTAATTTTTTCTTCAACCTCCTTCTTAATGACTTCCTTTTTAATGGTTTCCTTGATAATATTTACACCACTAAAATGCTTATCATCCAAAAAAAAGTATATTACAGAAAATACAAATATAGCGACTAATAGGGTATAAATTTTTTGGTAATGAATATTTTTAATATATAATTCCATAGAACACAACACTATACATTATACATTTATTTTTTCTTGGGTGCCCTTTTCTTGACAACCTTTTTCTGTGTACTCTTATTGCTGCCATTTCCTAATTGTAATTGTTCTCGATGAGTTTTATATTTTCCATATTCCTTTTCCAATGCTTTTAACTCATTCATCCACATCTTCTCCAAACTGGTTTTACGCAATGTTTCCAACTCTATTTCGGTATCAGCCTTTTCTTTCATAATGGTTTCTACACGTTCTTCTGTCACTGAATCCATTGCCATCTTTGTTAAATAATTAAAGTCTCCATTGATTCGAACATATTCTTTTGATTCTAATAGTTCAATCACTTGTTGCATCTTCTTTTTACGCAAATCAATGCTACCGTTTAGATTCTCCTGAATATACTTGGCTCTGTTTGAAAGCAACACCAATCGTTGTTCTAACTCGTTGATTAAATACAATTTACGTTTCTCGTAAAAGGCTATACGCACCCCGTAGAAATCGTCAATAATCTCTTCAATGGAACCATATTTGTGAAGCTTACAGTCGGCATTAAACATATGCATATTGGTATTACTAATCGTAGTAGTCAGTTTCAACATTTTGAATACACCATTGCAACCATTTGCGTCTATTTGAGCTTCCAACTCCTCTAATTTACCTTGCGGAAACACAACTTCAAAATCCACATTAACTTCCGTACACGTGGAGGTAAAGTCCCGTAATGATGGCGCAACTTTCTTTCCAGACTTGTCGGTTGTTCCATCTACTAATGATTCCAAGAAGCTGGTATAAGGCATCGTCCACGTTCCAACAGGTAATTCAGTAATACGAATTTTCTTGTCGTTTATTTTTTCATAACATCCTTTCACCAAGAACTTGTGATTATCTTCCAATGGAGTGATTGTCCCTTTAAACCCTTCGTAATAAGGAATGAACGATACACTGGAACGCTTGTTATCTAATTTGTCTTTCAAGTATTGAACCACGTCCATTGGGTTATATGCCGGAATAGAGCAAGAGAATCCAGTTCCAATGCCACTAATACCATTCATTAACACAAATGGAATAATGGGAACGTAATATTCCGGCTCTACCAAGGTTCCATCATCATTTAAATAATTCAATATCGCATCATCGGCCTCTGGAAATAAATAGCGGGTTAATGGATTGAGCATAGTAAATATATATCTTTCCGAAGCACTGTCATCACCACCGTGTAATCGTGTTCCAAACTGTCCATTAGGAAGCAATGTATTCACGTTGTTTGACCCAACATAGTTTTGAGCCATATTAACAATCGCACCATTCAAACTGGCTTCACCATGGTGATACGCACTGTGTTCTGAAACGTATCCTGAAAATTGGGCTACTTTAATTTCACTGGTTAATTTACGTTTAAACGCTGAAAACAATATTTTTCGCAAACTGATTTTCAATCCATCCACCATATTCGGAATCGAGCGAGCACAATCATATGTGCTGAAATGAATCATTTCGCGGTTAATAAAGTCTTCATATAAAACGGTCTTATGACTGGTATCTAAATATGCTTTTTTATCATAATTTTCCAACCATACTTTACGGTCATCACTTCGCTTTTTATTGAATATTTTATCAATAACGTCATCACTATTATCCTTGTTATACACAAAATCAACGGTTTTTTTATTTGCAAAGTATTCTTTGAATTCAGTTGAAGTAGACGTTCCCAAACCTTTAAAATATTTAATAGTCCATCCCTTGGCTCCTTCTTCTCCAAACGAGGCTTTCCACTCTTCATACTCACCTTCATTGTAAAATAATTTTAACTGATTACCTTTCTTTGCACGTAAGATGGGTGTATTCATAAAGGATAAGAATCCAGGAATACGCACGAGAGAAGCCCATTCACTATGAAACATATTAATGCATAACCCTTTGATATGCGAACCATCCAAATCTTGATCCGTCATATACATTATCTTACCATAACGCAAACTCTTATGAACTTCTTCTAATGTAGTATATTCCTTACCCGATTCCAATCCAAGGATTTTTTTAATATCGTTGATTTCTTTGTTTTCACTGATTTTTTTTAATTGCTCTCCACGAACGTTTAATAACTTACCTTTCAGTGGATAAATACCAATCAGGTTTCGGTCATCGCTCGATAATCCAGATACAATACCTGACATAGCACTTAATCCCTCGCACAAAATGAGGATACAGTCTTTTGAATCTTTTGTCCCACTTAGGTTTGCATCAATAAAGTTAGCAATACCACGAACAGATTTGGTTTTGGAACCATCCGTTTTCTTTGCCAGCTTATTTTCTTTTGCTTCCGTTAGACTAAGTGCTGTATCCATCACTCCCATCTTGGCAACTTTTTCAATGAACCCATCGCTTACACTACATGATGAACCAAATTTATTGGAAGGCGTATTCATATAATCTTTGGTTTGACTATCAAATGATGGATTTTCAATATCACACCGTAAGAACAATATGAGTTGCTCTCGAATGGAAGCCGCATTTACTTTCAGTTTCTTTTTCTTTTCAATGTAATCACATAGCTTACGTACGATTTGATTCATAATGTAATCCACATGCTTCCCTCCTTTGGACGTACATATACCATTTACAAACGATACTTGTAGAAACTCGTGTCGTGGACTCAATGCAACAGCATATTCCCATCGGTCTTCCGAAGACTCAATAATCCGTTTGGTTGTATCTCTACCACCAATATACAAATCAACATATTGAGGAAAATTTTTAATAGGAATTAAGGAATTATTATAATTTACTTTTATTTTTTTAACAGAATGGTCTGTGACCGCAGCAATATCATATACACGTTTTCGTAATAAAGCAACCATATCACTTGTTAATCCATCTACACCTAACCGTTGATAGTCAGGACGAAAGGTTACCTTTGTATATGGTTTTGTATTCGATGCTTTGGTAATCTTCGGTGGGTCCAATGTATCCAAGTTATTGTGAAATTCCTGAACATATTTCAAACCACGGACATGATCTACCGTTTCAACGCGACCATACAACGACCAGATTAATACCAATTTAAATCCAAAACCGTTCTTACCACCTACTATCTTTTTCTGGGTTTTATCATAATTCGTAGAAGTTCGCAAATGTCCAAATATCATCTCAGGTATCCAAATATTGTATTCAGGGTGCTTTTCAATATCAATACCATTACCATCATTGGTGAGCGTAATTGTTCCGGACTCATCAATATCAATATCAATATGTGTGACGAATTTTTTGTTTAATAATGGAGATTGAATCATACGAATGACGTGATCACGACAATTTACAATACCTTCATCAAATAATTTATACAACCCAGGAACATATTCAATGTCGCGGTATTCCATTTTAGACTGCTGTTCATCATACACCCATAAGGTTGCATCGACGTTTTCCACAGAACCAATATAGGTATCTGGGTTGTCTAAAATGTGTTGTTTGTCGGTTTTGCGTTGGTATTGCTTTGCCAAGTCAGCGGATGTAGAGGAAGACATAATATAAGTAGATATACTGTGTTGTCTTTTAATGGTTTTTGATGGAAATTCAATTTTTCAAAGGGGGGGGACTATATGAAAATACCGAAAGGAACAAAAATGACTTAATTTTATTATATTCGTATTGTATAAGATGGCAGATTTGTTATATCAACCAGATAGTAATGTAAAGAAAACCATACTCATTAGTGAATGCAATCATCCTCGATTAAAAAAGGATACTATATCTGAACTAATTAAATGTCGTCCTTTATCTGGATTGGACGACGTTTCAAATACAACCATTTTTAACAATCTGAAAAAACCTATACAAGAAACCATAGGTAATATGGAAAAAAAAGAAGACAGATTAAAACAAGTATTTAGAAACGCTGAATTAAATTATATCGCTTCTGGTTCCTATAATGCAGTATATAGCATAGAAACGTATGACGATATTCGTATAGGCAACCCATTTGTGTTGCGAATGACAAAACCAAAAATCCGTGAAAAGGAATATATTTACGGAGGCGTTAAACGACAAGTACCATATCCTAATCCCCGAGAATATAATGAGTTAATTGGTCTCAGGTATCAAGCACTTTTTTCAAAAAGTGAAAGGGATGGTGGGTTTGGATGTCCAAACATAGGCAAGGTTTATGACTTTGGTGAGTATTCAGATTTAGACCTGTTTAAAGGTCAATTAAGTGAAGATATGCGTAGAAACTTTAACGAAGACAAACAATTAATATTAACCAACATCCCAGATTACCCTGCGGATCAATCGGGAGGTTATTTCGACGCACCTTATATAGAAGGGACATATGGAATAATAGAAAAAACAAACGGAGGAACCTTAGCTGACAGAATGGATACTCAGATATACGCAACCAACTCCGTATTTATTAAAAACATTATCTTTAATTTATTAGAGACAGCGGACTGCCTACATAAGAATAGGCTTGTACATTTAGATATTAAACCTGAAAATATTATGCTTGTCTATGATGGTCGCGCAAATATGCGTGATGATGTAAAACATACAACCATAAAGTTGGTCGATTTTGGACTTTGCGGAAAAGTAAATGAAACTATCGACCACGTTGTTGGAACACCTCTTTTTACTTCTCAATATTTTGTTGATGACATTTACTTAACTGATGAGAATACATACCAGGATCACCCAATAGCAGGTAGGACACATACAATCGATTATAAAGATGATATATGGTCAATCGGCGTGGTGTTATGCGAATTAAGGCTTAATGCCGATTCACTTAGCGCACTTGAATTTTTAGATCATACACCCATAAATAATAGGAAGTATAGTATACGACCAAATGACACGTTCGCAGAGGCATTGGGTGAGCGTGACCCCGACTTACTAGATTTTTTTAAGTGCATTTTTCGTAAATATATGGATCCTAACGATAAATCGCCAGTATCAACAGCAGAGGAATTATTAAATCATCCTTGGTTAGATGAAGTTCGTGTGAATAATGCTGGTGGAAGGAAGAAAAAAAGAAGTACCAAACGTAAAACGAAACGCTCTAATAAAAAATCAAAACAAAGGAAACCGAAATCAAAACAGAACAAAAGAAAGGGTTAAAAGTAATTACTACAAATGATATGATGCCTAATAGATATCATATCATTGTGGAGGTCTGTTAGATGTAATCAAATGATTCAAGGTCTTTTGCATCAAATTTGGTAGCCTTAACACGCTGTCTTAAGTTGCACGCTTTTTTTACAGAATCAGGTATCTCGTTGATAAGGTCTCTTCTGGTTTCTGCGAGAACTATATTTTTGTTGCGTATAGCTATCATTTCTGTATGTATTTCTCGTTGTCGGTTCAAGTTCGCCATATGATTTTCATAGTTTACATCTCGATTTTTTAGGTAATTATCGTACCGGTCATTTAACATACTTTTATGTGAATTAATTATTGAACGGTTTTACATCAATTTGATGTGTCAATTGTAATACTTTATCTATATGTTGCTGATATTCAGGAGGACAATCGTACGGACCTCCCCCGCCTTTTTTATTTTTCTTCTTTCGCATAGTTTTACGTTTACTTTTTTTTTACTTTTCCATTTTGTAAGGCTGTTGTTTTTGTTTTTCTAAACGAGACAGTTCTCTTTTGTTTTTTGATAGTTTTCACCATTCTATACTATACTGATAAAAGATTGTAAAAAATGAAACAAAGTTTAATCGCATAATAATAAAAGGAAAAGGAAAGAAAATGATAACATTGGAGCAACGAATTTCTATGTTACCTATTGAATTACAATACTATATCGATGAATACAATGTGGAACATCGTGCTAAAATGCGAATTGTATTTGACGAGTTACACAAACATACGAAACAAGAAGACTGTGATTTAAGTTTTTGTAATAATTCTACGCCATACTACAAATTGTATTGTGTTGAAATGTATTATGGATATTATCGATATTGTAGTTGTGATTGTATGGTAAATGGGATTGAAGAAGTGGATGCATTATATGACTATAATCAATACATTTTGTAGTATGCTTGAAAAGAAATAAACGTTTTTTTCTATACACCCACTATATAGCAATGCCCAGAATGCAATTATTTGATATAGTGAAATTTTGTAATAATAAGCGATGTGAACGCGAAATAGAATATAACCAAATAGCAACCGGAGGTAATGACCCTACACAATCACGGGCTTTAGCTTATTCGCATTATGTGAAATATAATCGAAAGAAGAACATATCCAAGGAGAAATACGACCAAATTATTGAAAGTCTATTTTATAATACTACTACTACTACTACTACTACCACGTCAAGTGGAGGTGGAGGTGGAGACGGTGAAGGTGAAGGTGAAGGTGAAGGTGAAGGTGAAGGTGAAGGTGAAGGTGGAGGTGGAGGTGGAGGTGGAGGTGGAGGTGGAGGAAAATAGGATGACGCCTAACTCGTTTTATTTTCTCAATGGTGTATAAAAAGATGCGTAAAAATATGAAATTGCTACCCGATGGCGGTATTCAAGTGACCCATAAAGAAGGACCGAATAAAGGAGAAACGCAGAAATATAAACAACGTGTAGGAAGTCGGGAACAAGTATTGAACGAAACTGCGTATGAAACTTCGGGACGGTTAACAAAAGACAAACTTACAAAAAACAAACACGGCTACATTGTATCACGCGTTAAACAACAATTGGGACACACACAGAAGAATTTAGGGAAACACTTACAGGAAAAAAGGTCAAAAAAGTTTGGTTCTCGTGTAACGAAAAAGAGAAAGAGTAAAAAGAATACCACCGTGGATAATGCGTAGTCTATACGGACTATCCATCCCACACTGTAAATAATATATATCCAGTAATATATATTATGGATTTAATCGAACACAATTTAGGCAGAATCGTAGGTGGGGCTACTTTCAAAATTAATGAAGGTTCCAGAAGACAAGTCTTCAATGGTACTGCAAAACGTACTTCTGGTGGTTTAACAAGAAAAGACCTTATGAAAAACAAACACGGTGAAATTGTTTCAAGGAAGGCAAGCAAGTCCGCCAAGAAGACCAAGAATTTGAAGAAGTTTTTACAAAAGAAAGGTTCTGGTGTATTCGGTCCAAGAACTGCCAAGAAAAACAGCCGCGCAAAGAAAGGTAAGAAATAAGCAGTAGGACATAATCTATAAGTTTTCCCACATATGCTCAAAATAGACTTTACTAACAGGTAAATTAGGGAGTTTAATATTTTTATGATATTTGCAATAATGCTCGTAAGCATCATAAACATTCATATTATGCGTTCCAAGGTCACTCTTGATTGCGTCTAATGCAATAATCATGTCGGTTTGTTTGTTCCATAATTTGTTTTTGTATCCGTGAATATATTTTTCTTCTTGCCATTCTACATTCGGGTAATAAAATTGTATAAGTTCAACTAAACGTTCATTCTGTATGACTTGATTCCCGTTCGTTTTACACCAATCATTGTATAAATATGCGATTTCATCAATCTCCATATAGTTTTCAGAATCATCTTGTATCATAGTACCTTGCCAGAAAGAAAGGAAACACTGTACGTTAGGCATTAGTTTGCTGGTAACACCAATAAACGTATCATTGGACTCATCAAAAGAAACTTGTGTTCCTTGTGTTTGGGATTGTTCTTCCACATATTGGATTAATTCCTGTTTTAGAACTTGCATAAACATAATATTAGGTAATGTATGTGATTCTAAGAATTGCTTCCATAAAAATGTTATATCTTTCCACGTAATAGCAGTGGTTTCATTGTCTTGGGAATCATTCTCTTCATTCACCAAGTATTCATTATAAAATGATTTGGTAATGTTTCCTTGCGAGTTGTCTTTTAAATACAATATGTGGTCCTTCAAATCAAAGTCGGTTTGTAACGTTTCCAAAAATTGGTCTGCTGACCCATAACGATTTGAATAATGACACGCTACACATAAAATATCTAATGCACTGTTCTTAATATTATTCTTCCAGTATTGTTCTTGTTGAACACACGGTAAAATAGTAATTAAGCGACAAGCTTCGTATAGATGGTCATGATGTTTGTGTTTGAAAGTAGTGCTACACGCCGTTGAAAAATAGTGATTCGAGTAATATTCTAAATCACGTAGTAATGTCTTCGCCTTACTGTCGATAAAATGATAACAAGAAGTGGTTTGCTGGTTAGATACACTATATTTTTTAAGAATGTTGTCTCCTAATACACACAAGAAATACTTGGCTTCATTGCGTTTAATAAAAAGAGAAGGGTGTAATAGTTTCAATACGTGTTGGATAGTCTCAGACTCTGGAATAGCACGAGTAATAAACTTATCCTTTACCCTTTTTAAGATATTCATTTTTGTTTTTTTACGCCAAGAAGATAGGTCGCTGCTTTCAGAGTCAATTGTATTGCTAATTTTTTGGGTAATATTATCTTCCGTAATGTGTTTGAATTCCCGACCATTATACGAGAAGAACTTTTCATTTTGCGGGTTATAAAAATGAGTATGCCGTCTTAGAAATACTTCGATAAATGCGTCGTGTTCTTTTATCAGCTCTTCATTACGAGTAAGTCTACGTTGTTGGTCCGTTTTCCATTGTTGAACCTGATTAGGTAAATGGTCTAACATAAATTTTTGAAACTTTTCTTTGATATATTCATCGTCCTTATATGTATCCAATATAGTGGTAACTACGCCTATTATATCATCTTTCATAACAATATGATATAATATATGTATTATTTTTTATGTTCTTTTTAGAGAGTTTTCAATAAAATCCATCGAATCCATTGTGAAGTCTCAAATAGTCATAACTGTTGGGTGGTTTATAGTAGCACCTTGGTAATGTTTGTACATGGACTTGAATAAGTATTTGGAAACACACGCATTGGTATGAACGGCTTCATCTTCGGATAATACAGCAAACCATTGATACTTTCTGCGCAACAATAATTCATCACGAGGAATAATAATACCGTATAGGTCTCCTCGTAAATCAATCAATGGTTCTTCCATTAAATCATCCAGTAATACAGGTTTACCCTTGTTTGTTTTGACACCAGTATAGGAACCACATAACACATTTATTGTTTGGTCTCTTTTCATCTCTAAACATTTGTGTCCAATACGATTTGTAAATTCGAACTCGTGTGTAAAGTGTCCATTCTTAAATAATTGATTCGCATAATCCTTCAAGAGACCTACTTCCTCATTTTGTTTTGGTGCCGCCATAAAGTGAATTGATGGGATAAAGAGTGGTTGGCTATTTTGTTTCATCATATCCAATGATTTGTTTACTTGTTCACCTAAACAAGCTTTCTTGGTAGTTAAGCAGTTGTCATATAAGGTTTTCAGGTTTTCATAGCAAATCATAGAGTTTGGAGCAACTACACCGCCATAGTAGTATAAAATAGACAATAACCCAACATCACGGTAATGCTTTTTGTGTGGGTCGGCAACCTTGTCCATATCAAAACCCCATTCGGGAACTAACTTGGCAAATGAGTCATCATCAATCAAACAAATGTGGAAATGGTCTCCACATTCTTTAATAATCGATTGAATGGTAATGTGTAAATAAGGTTGGTTCAATTCATTGCTGTTTCTGGATTGAAAACTCTTCCATTGTCGAGAGTTGGTCGCATATTCACTATGAATCCATAACTTGGGCTTGTTTGCACCATATAGTGGAGAGTCGTTTAAGATATATTCTCTAATTAACTGATATTCGTCGTTAGGTTCTAATCGCTCTTTCATCTTGTTCGCAATGTAGCTTGCCCCCACCAATATTGCTAAACTTGTCAAATAAAATGATACGTTTTTTGTATTAAACATGGTTACTATATACTATATATTATTATAGCATATAACTTCACTCAAAATAAACCATATAATCAATGTTATACTTCGATTCATTGTATTTAATATTTGAATTAAACATAATAGCATTGAATTTACATACTTGTCGTAAAATTGTTGTAAACGCATTGTATGTCATGTCTCGTTCTAAATAGAACTGTTTACCAAGATGATAATATGGTTTCAATTCATCACAGAAACTCGTGTGATATTTATTGTAAACCATTTTCTTATATGCATTGTTATCAAATAAATAATAATTATTGGTTTTTAAACACACTTTGTCCAATAATTCAAAAAGTAGGCTGTTGGGTGCTTTTTTTTTAAAAATCTGCTTAGACATTTTTTTTTGGGTATCTGAACTATTCATATATATTTTCCTAAACAAAAATTTTGAGTCTGGTTTATTACATTACAAACATATTTTTTTTGATTATAAAACGAATTACTCTAAAACAATTGTTTGAATATTTTTGGTGAAAAGTGCAATTTCAATCGGATGTTCGTGAATGTTATGGAATACTGTAATGTATTTACACAATAGAGGTATTAATTGATATTTCATTTTCTCCGTAAGAATGGGTGTAATCTTGATAAACACAAAAAATGCATCTAAAATATCAATAACAGAATAGCCTTGGTCATGGAGCAAAAAGAATATCGCACACGCATCTTTAACGTTGTTTTCCTTTAAGAACCGTATGTAGTCTTCAAAATAATGAGACGGCATCGTACAGCAAATTTTATCGCAATTCTCCATTGTAACAGCATTGTTATAGACATACATTTTTTCTAAATAATTTATTAACATACGTATAGACGTGCCAGATAGCTGCAATACGTATTCTTGTGAGGCATTATCTATGTCTAATTGCTCATTGCTAATAATAGTATCCATGATGGACTGCATTTGAACTTTTGATGGCACCTCTATTTTAATCATATGTAATCTTGATTGTAAACTTTCGATTACCTTTTGTAAATTGGTACATACCGTAACAAAATGAACGTTTTGTTTATATTTATCAATATAATTCCGGAAAACTTGTTGGCTTTGTTCATTAATATTATCCAAATCATCAATGATTACCATTTTCTTCTTCCCATAAATGCTACTATGTGATTGACAAAATGTTTTCATTTCATTACGAAAGAACTGGATACCTTGGTCTTTCAAATTATTAATATACAGAATATTGTTTTCGGGGAATCCGGCGTTTTTATCCAACTGATAATATTCGCGAATAATGGTATTGAGTAATGTAGTTTTTCCAGAGCTGGTATTTCCAATAAACAGGATACTTAATCGGTCCAACTCTAAAAAGTCTGTTATTAATTCTTGTAATTCGTTCGAAAAGTAAAAATCCTTCAAGAAGTAAGGTTTGTATTTATTAATGAACGTTTCTTGTTTACTTTTTTGGTTTAATTGCATATAACAATAATGAACACGAACCAATTAAATCGTTTTTTAATAAAAAGAAATAAAAATATACAATGCAGTTATGTAAATGAGCCACTATGAAACACTGGGGGTTCCAAAAACAGCCTCGAATGATGAAATCAAAAAGGCATATCGAGGATTGTCGTTGAAATACCACCCAGATAGAAATAATACACCCGAAGCAAAGGATAAAATCCGGAAAGTAAATGAAGCATATGAGACCCTTGGTGATAGTAATAAGCGAAAAGAATACGATAACCGCAATGCCCCACGTACAACTTTCCCGCCAAATCACCCATTTGCAAATAATTTAAATCATGAGGAAATTTTCAAAGCCTTTTTCAATGGAAACATAAATGGTGTTCCTAATGTACACTCAAATATTCGCGTTTTTCAAAATGGACGTCCGGTAAATATTCGTGGTCGTCCCGAAGATATTCAGAAAAGGGTGAAGGTATCCATTCAACAGAGTTATCAAGGAGCAAGCATTCCGATTGAAGTCGAACGTTATTTGTTAGAAGAGAATCAACGAACGATGGAAAAAGAAACCTTATACGTCTCTGTTCCACAAGGCGTTGATAATAACGAAATCCTTCTATTAAAAGAAAAAGGTAATGTGGCAAATAATATTAAAAGTGATGTGAAAATAGTTATTCAGTTAGAAAACAATACCGCTTTTAGACGCAAAGGGCTGGATTTATTGTATACGTGTAAACTCAACTTGAAAGAAGCTTTGTGTGGATTTTCACACGAAATAGAACACCTCAGTGGCAAGAAATTGGCTATTTCCACACGTAATAATCCTTCTATCATACACCCAGGGTCGCAACGTGTATTCCAAAATTATGGATTAATACGGGGTGTAGTAAAAGGCTCCCTGATTATAGAGTTTCAAGTAGAGTTTCCAGCAGCGATTGAGGAAGAAAAACGTAGTCAATTAAGCGAAATACTGTAATGCTACTATCATGCTACACAAAATCATATTGTATGAATATACAACATAATTTGCTATACGACTTATTGAGCACTTACTTTGCGATAAGGAATCTTATTATCGACAATATAGATGGAATTCTCCGTCATGATAATGTATTCATCTTCACTTTTGTAGATTTTAGCAATGGGACTGGTATATTCTTCATCACTTTTAACCAATAGTTTTTCTTGGGTCTCTTCTCGCAAACCGAGCATAGCAGTTTGCTCAACGGAAGACTTCCAATAATCCATCATAATAGGTTTATCTTCAACAACACCTAATTTGGCTGCGTGTTGTAGTGTTGCGTTTGTAGGGAAACGATTAGCGGATACACCCGATTCTTGGGTTGCTTTTGTATCAGACATTATTATAAACTATAAGATAGATAATACTTTAAATCATTCAAACGAGAAAGTTTTTTATATTTGGGTTATATAGCAATGCCTTCATTTTTGCCTAAAGGTTTGAAACAACAAATCACTGAAAAATATTATGAATTAACGAAGGATTACATGAATACACAATTATTTACAGAATTACTGTACGTGAAACCCCATTTTTATTTAGGATTGCACTGTATTCATCGGATATTTGAATATATTTTATTTAAAACAAAAAATATAGACAAAGCATTTTACAGCGCGCAGCAAGGTTCTTGTTATTATTTGGAATATTTACAACAAATTTACTCCAATAACCTACACGATACGATGAAATCAAAAGATATTGTGCTGTTTGTCTTAAAGAAAACGGTTGGGGAAGCCTACGACAGTATGAATAGTGAAAACCCTACCTCCGAATTTTCAAATAGTATCTGTAATATTATGACCCTGGATGGAGAAATGGTCTCTATAAATTATAGCGAATGGATTAATTTTTTTCCTAAAATAGAAGTGCTAAACAAAGTGTTGTTATATTGGGACCAACCCGATTGGACCTGGAAACAGCGATTACAATTATTCGAGTCCCATTACTCCAAGTTCTTGGATTGTATTGAAAAAACGGATTTGGCATTCATGTTCTTAGAATCATTACAAGAAACACACGCGTTCTCATTTGAAAACTATACTGAACTGGTATCTGCATTTTTACATTTTACCGAAAAAATGCGACGGAACCGGTCTGGTTCTATTACAGAAGACGAGAAACAAGAATGGTTTGTTTTGAAATTACACGTTCATAAAGACGAAATTCAAAAAAAAATAAGTTCAGGTCATATGAAAGAACTGGTTCGATGGCTATTTTCAGATGTATAATTATAACGGCGGAGATACTACATATTTCTGGTAATATTCATTTGTCATTTGTACTGTCCTCTTACGTATTTTCCTTTTCTTTTCTTTTGTTTCTTGTTCTTGGACTTGCGAACGAATGTGGGTATACTCTTTCTGTAAAATACCTTTTATGAAATCAAATACAAACATCAACACCTTCTCATTACAATTTCCAACAATTAAACAACTACCTGTTCGAAATATCATGAAACTAATTTCAGTATATTTTATAGTATCGTCTAATTCGTATCGCTTCATATTCTGGTCATCCCTGTCAATGCGCCCCGTTTGTATTGTAGTATCATATTCTTCTTGATTATTAAAGTAATATTTGCACTTCACGCCGGGATAACTACACGGGTCATATGCACTTTCTATACCATATTTATCACTCCTCAATATGCTATGCAATTTATCTCGGTCTATGTAAAACCCGCAATTGAAATTTGAATTGATAAGAACGTTTTCTTCCGTTTCTATATCTTTGTATTCTAATGGAACGCTTATATGTGGTTGTAGTATTTCAATTATCTTCACTTGGATTAGTTCTAACATCTGCTTGTTCAAAATACCCGGGATTTCCATCTTCCCCGTATTGAACACTTTTACATGAACCTCTTTAAACTCATTATTCTGGTAGAAACGAACAATCAATGCAAAACAATTATAAAACGCATTTTTCTTCTTTGTACGATACGTCATTATATCCTTCTTTGATAATCCAACCGTCAGTTTGCGTTCATCCCGGTATTTAATCTTTCGTGCGCCCGGATTGTCTATCTGTTTAATAATATTTTCCGAATAACAAGGTATATTCTCCAATTTTCTCTTGTATTCTTCATATTCCTCACGAGTGTTATTTACTATTTTTATTTGTTTTTTTAAGACCCCTTCCACCGGCTTCCAATACTGAACTGTGGGTATCTCCCAGAAAACATTGTTAATATCAATAGGAATATTCAAATACAACACCTTTGTTTTTGTAGATATATACAAGTCTTCACATTGAGGCATAGTATGGGACGAACCATCCTCTATGTTTTCACTTTCAGCTAATGGAGGGGTATCTGGTTGCAAACCATCCTCTGTTTGAGAGGTCAAGAAAGCTTCCCATTCTTGGTCTATTTCATCATCACGATGGGTGTTACTGAAATCCATATGTCTATATAACTTAATATATCTTTGTTTTAAGTGATTTAAACGATTCCTTTATATCGAAAATCAATTTTTAACAATACCACGTATAATAGCTTGGAACACACACTACTCATCATAACATAAGTAATCTATATAATCCTCTATGCTATTTTCGCTTTCGTGTGATAAATGTTCTATTAATGAATATTGTTTTGATTGTATAGTGTCATGATAATTGCGGAACAAGTAATAAAAATAGGACAGTAAAATATTCTTTTTATTTACATTATACTCAATACTCAACTCGTGAATATATTTCTTTAATGCAACACTGTCTTTTCCGTCAAAATGCCCCTTCATTGCATACCACAACATGTCATTCACTAATTTATAATCCTGAATGTTGTATTGATGATGCAATTGAATATAATTAATCATACTACGTATATCAGACTGATAGTTATGAATCAATCCATCAATAAACTCTTTATTATACGCAATATTCTCTTTCTTACATATTGTTTCAATAAAATGGCTGATTTCATCCGTGGGTAGCTGGTTAAACCGTATACTAATGAATTCATTGATTAGAGACACATCTATTTTACTAATGTAATTGCATATTAAGCAATACCGAACATTGGAATTTGACGTCTGTATTAAGTATTTTAATGCCTGCTGTGCGTTCTTCGTCATATAATCCACCTCATCCAATATAACAAATTTTAATCCTGTATTAAAAAAACTGTACGATTTCACAAATTGCTGTATTTGGTTTCTTATAATATCTATTCCACGTTCATCTGACGCATTTAAATGAATTATGTTCTCTTTGTATTTTTGATTGTATTTTTCTTGATATTGATTAATTAAATTAATAATCGTCGTTGTTTTACCTGTTCCCGGAGGACCATAAAATAGTAAATTGGGTATATAATTCTTATCCAGAATATTCTGAAACAATGTCCTATTAATAGGTTCTAATACAATATCTTCAAATTGGGTAGGTCTATATTTTTCAATCCACGGTATGGTTTGACCGTCCATAGTTGTATTACATTTATCTATATTTTGACATTTAGATTGTTTTCATGGAAAAACATTCATGCAAACAATACAGAAAGAACACCTTACTATAATATATCTTTATTATAAGAATACAGTTGCTACAAATAAAATAATGAGCGTTGGATATTTAGAAATCGTATTTGGACCTATGTTTTCTGGAAAAACAACAAAGCTTATTGAAACGTTTTATCAGCTCAACCGAAGCGGGTTAAAAATTAAAGTAATCAATTATTCATTGGATACCCGCTATGACGAACATAATTTATCTACCCACGACCAATGGAAAATACCTTGTGAGTTTCACTCTACCTTGAATGACTTAGATACGAATGATACAGACATTATCTTAATAAACGAAGCACAATTTTTCCCTGATTTGAAAAATACAGTATTACGTTGGGTAGAAGAAGAACACAAAGATGTCCGACTATATGGATTAGATGGGGATTACAAACGAAATAAGTTTGGCGAAATGCTGGATTTAATCCCGTACTCAAACTCCGTTCAAAAACTATATGCACGATGTAAATATTGTTATGTTCCGGCGATTTACTCCCATCGCGTATCCGATGAAGAAGAACAAGTTGTTATTGGTTCCTCTAATTATGTTCCATTATGTAGAAAATGCTACCAAGCACACGTATGCAACTCTGAAAAATAGGTTTCATCTCTTTCATAACAACTATTCATATTGTTATGAAGTTTATACATACTATCTATTTTTTCTTGAAAAGAGAATTACGAATGCGTTTCTTTTTGCTACGATACTTCAATTGTGTTATATCGAATTTCGTATGCATGATTCCACTATTGTAATCCTCATATAACTGATTCAAAATATTTATATCTTCTTTCAATGTCAGTTCCATTTGATAATTAAACAATGGGTCAAACAAAGACGACGTCATAAAATTTCGGTACAAGTCATAATGTAATATCGATTCATTCTTTCCAATTGGATAACAATGCGTTATAATAGTCTTTATCAATTGGTCATTTGCTTTTACCCGCGTAACTGTGGTATCCGGCAAATAAAACTCGTTTTCCACAACCACAAATTTGGAATTTCCCAATAAGGCAGACATACTTGTTGGTCCCGCGGTATAGTGAAATATTGTTTTTCCACTATACTCATTTATATCTTCATACATTATCTTGAATGGGACTGGACTCATGGTGTTTCCAAACGAATGAACGAAACTGACATGCATCATATCCAATACATTTTCAGTAACCAATGAGGCAGGGCGAGAGATTTTCTTACTTCCACTAATCCGTGTGAATCCAAGGTTGTTTGCTTCTGGTGGAACATATATGCTATGATTATACACTTCGCCTTTTCCAGTATTAATGTCTTGAAACGGCTGTATATATACATCCCCATTTTCTTCACATACAGAAAACTGATTCACTCCTACGGTTCCCATTTTTGTTTCTGGACACCCAGGTATATTTTCAACAACACCATCATTGTATTCCCATCCGTGATATGGACACTGTAAACAATTATTCGATAATATTTTACCTTGACTCAATGATGCACCTCGATGAACACAAATATCGTTTATGGCTATGACCTTATTATCATTATTCCGGTATATACACAAGGGAGATTCATTAAATATGAATTTTTGCGGGTTTCGTGTAATGCTTGTGCCTTTGGCTATTTTCCAATACATCGGCAAAATATGTTTGTTTTCTAATGAAGGGATAGTCGTAATGCTATGTTTTAATCCTATACACACAAATAGTTGCTGTATCCATACGAACAATCCAACCCATAACGTTTTCATAACTTGAATATATCTTATTACGTTGCTATATCTAATACATTTACAAACTATATAAATGTATTTGTAGTGTCCCATACAACATGTTTTTTTATTGTGGATTAATACTTAGTATCTTCTTATTTTACAACTCCACAGGGTTTGTCGTGCCAGATGTAAATGTTCGTAATATACCTTGTGCGGTGTATATGAACCAAGAACTTCCACCTACATTATGGAGTTCATTAAGTAGCACATTTAAACGCAGTGCTCGTAATTGGTTCATTCAACGTGCCGAAAAGAAAAACATTCAATGGAACCAAATAACAAATAAATACAAAACAAAAGAAAACAAAAAACTATTATTGGAATTATATGAAATTCTGGAAAATAAACAAATCAAATACCCTGGTTATTATACATTACCGTTTCACGGATACGATACTGGGAACTTGAACTGGCAGGCAGCAGAAGAAGGGGAAGCAGCGACCATTAGCATGTCTGTTAATTACTGGGATAATGTACCCCCCTCTGTTGCAGAAAAGTGGGTTCGACACAATGTAAGTGGCCACATTGCTTGTTATTTGAAAACACACAAATTGGAATACCCACGCAATATCTTGGATATGGGGTGCTCCATTGGTGTATCCACCGAGTATTTACAAAAAACATTCCCTGACGCTATCAATATACAGGGATTGGATTTGAGTCCCTATTTCTTATCTGTTGCAACATACCGTGCCAATGAACAGAACCTTTCTCTGAATTACATCCACGCGAATGCTGAAAATACCGGATTACCATACAGCTCCTATAATATGGTAGTATGCAACTTTATGCTACATGAGGTACCACATAAAGCAACGCAGAATATTTTGAATGAAATATATCGTTTATTGAAACCAGGAGGAATTATTGTTATTGTTGATTTGGACCCTAAACGCGTCCAAAACAACTTGGTGGTTAGTCAATTTCGTAAATGGGCATTTGAAGTAACCGAACCCCATATTTATGAATATTATCAACACGATATGTCTATGCAATTATTAAACGCAAATTTCAAGTATGTAGTCAGTAATAAAAATGACCCCATTAATCGAGTATGGATTGGAAGAAAAGAAGACCACGAATTCGAACTATATAAGAAATGGGGAAAAGAAGGGCCTTCCAAAAAAATGTATTTTGGAACAGTAAAGAATGACCGGGTTAAATTAGATATTTCAATATAACAACACCCGACCCTCCCTTACCACCGGTCTTTTCGTCAGAACTTACAGATGTTGAACCACCACCACCATTACCTGTATTCACTGTGCCATCGTCTCCGTCAGATGAAGTATTTACAATACCACCATCTCCACCTGTGCCATAGGTAACAGCTGTTCCGGTTATGCTACTTACTATACCACTACCACCTTCCTTAGATACTCCGGCAGTTGTTGTAGTGCTACCACCCGCAGTGGTATTACCACCACCACCACCACCATTTTCTCCACCTACATTCGAACCAGCACCAGAACCTCCTGTTGCAGCGAGTGGGTCAGACGCTACGTCACCACCCAGACCGGCTGAACCGGTAGTATCTCTGCTTTGTCTACCTCCTCCGCCACCAGCAGCAGTAATTGTATGAAATGTCGATAATGTACCCGCTGCACCCGAAACAGTTCTGAGACCACCGACACCCCCATCACCAACGGTAATTGTATATGTGGTGCCAGGTGTTACTGAAAGGGTTCCAGATACTACCAAACCAGCACCACCACCACCAGCAGAACCAGTATCATATGCACCTCCACCACCACCACCGCCACCAACTACTAAATACTCAACACTTGAAATTTTTCTGGGTGCTACCCAAGTAAATGAACCAACCTCTGTAAAAGAACTAACTTCTACTGTGCTTGGAATATAACAATCGAAGTACATAGTCCCACAACCAGCACGTGTATTTTTTGCTCTCCAATTTCGTGTAGTCATATATCTATTATATATAACTACATAGAAAAATATCCAAATTAGACAAGAAAGGTATAAATACAACTTCTATTTTGTATCTATATGTTTGTATATCGTAGTATTTGCTTATTTGCCGCTTTTATTTGTGGAACAGGGTTTCACATTCCAAGGACAAATTTTCTTATTCGACCACAAAGTAGCCCATTATATATGGTAGCTGACCCAAATGACATTAAAAATGTAATTAGTTCCAATGCGGGTCAAGAATGGATGTATAGTGATTTGTTTGACCCTGAAAAAATAAAGATGATTGATAGCATTGCCATTGCCAATGATGGAAAAAGTGCATTGGTTGTAGATAATAATCACGCAGCCAATTTAGTTGAACCAGCCAATTTACACTATGTAAAACTCATTTCCGCTCACGTAAACGATTTGATGGAGAACTTATTACAAAATCACGTCCATATTCAAAGTTTTCCTAATGTAAATAATGTATTTGCAGACGCCCTTGGAAAAGGGGGCGAAGCGCTCATCAACATTGCTACTTATGTGTTTGTCTTTTATTTTGTTTCAAACATTCTTATGCTTTTTAATCGTTCAAATGGAAACGGTGGGATGAATTTCTTAAACAGCTTTGATAATAACCAGTTTGAAGCATCCGATTCTATTGAAACCAATGTTACCTTTTCAGATGTTGCTGGATGTGAAGAAGCCAAATATGAGCTGATGGAAGTTGTCGATTTCTTAAAAAATAATGACAAATACGCAGAGGCTGGCGCAAGGATTCCGAGTGGCGTGTTATTAGAAGGTAGTCCGGGCACAGGTAAAACGCTTCTTGCAAAGGCAGTTGCAGGTGAGGCGGGGGTTGCATTTATTAGTGCAAGTGGTTCTGAATTCATAGAAATGTTTGTAGGTGTAGGCGCATCGCGTGTTCGCAAACTATTTGACGAAGCCCGTAAAAATGCTCCTTGTGTTGTGTTTATTGATGAGATTGATGCGATTGGTCGTCAGCGTGGTGCTGGTATTGCCGGGGGGAACGATGAACGAGAACAAACATTAAACCAAATTTTGACCAATATGGATGGATTTACTCCATCGGATGGCATTATTGTATTGGCTGCTACAAACCGTATTGATATTCTGGATAGTGCTCTTATCCGACCTGGACGATTTGACCGAAAAGTGAAAGTCCCGTTGCCCGATATTGAAGGACGTAGAGCCATCTTGAACGTCCATTTGCGGAATAAGACAGTTGATAAAACAGTTGATTTGGATGAAATATCTATCCTTACTACCGGGTTTTCCGGTGCAGACATTGCCAGTTTGGCAAATGAAGCTGCTATCTTTTCCGTGCGTAATAATCAAACGTCTATTAACCAAAAGAATATGCTTGATGCGTTTGAAAAAAACACAATTGGATTGGTTTCAGACGTTCAGGTAAAAGACCCCGAAGTTGTTCGGTTAGTAAGCTATCACGAAACAGGACACGCATTGATGACTGCATTGTTTTCGGATTTATTTGTTTTGCGAAAAGTAACCATTAATGAGAACAAAAACGGGATGGGTGGTTATACCCTTTTTACACCCAAAGAACAATATTTGAAGTATGCTACCAAGAAATTCATGTTGGCAAATTTGATTATTGCATTGGGTGGGCGTGCCGCAGAAGTTTATTTATACCGGAAAGAACGCAAAGAAAACAAACTCGATGATTTGGTATTTGAACATTTCCACGATTTGGATATTACAACAGGTGCATCCAACGATTTGATGCAGGCCAATAAAATTGCCCGTAGCTATGTTACCCAATACGGGTTTGGAGACAATATTGCTTTATACGAAGATATGAATAGTGATACCCCGTTTGTGGGTCGTATTGTTGGAAGCGGAGGGTCTCGTATGAGTGAAAATAATAAAAATGATATTGACACCCAAGTTTCCGCATTAGTAAATTTTGCTTACCAAAAGGCATTCCAACTCATTACCGAAAATAAAAATGCATTTATTGAAATTGTTAAAACATTACAAGCCGAACGCACCATTAATGGGGCGGTTGTCAATGAACTTATTATGAAAAATAACGATTGCTGCCTTATAGACCACGACCACTTACTTGAAAACATTGCTGAAACTGACAATGAAGTGGATGATGATGAAGATACGCCCTAAACATTATTTAAAACAACATAAACAAAATTACTAATAATATGTATAAAATATTATTTGTGATGAGTGATAGTATTGTAAATAAATTAGATACAAGTCCCGCACCTAAAAAACGTGGTCGTAAGCCAAAAGGCGACCCCCAACTTGTTTTAACCGTTGAAGAAAAACCAGCCGAGGTAAAGAAACGTGGTCGTAAGCCAAAAGGCGGCAAATTAATCTCAAAAGATGATGTTGTTAATGAACACGTATCTACCGTTCAAAACGTTATCTTGCATTTAAAATGCTCCACCCACGATTTGGAGGAAAAAAATGATGAATTGTCTTTTATTGACCCGTTGAAATATAACCCCTGTGTTCCACCACAAATCCAAAGTTATGCCCCCCAAGAGCAAACACAATACTTTGATTTGAATGATACCGACAAAGTAAATACTACAGATAATAATGCAATTGCTTACCCAGGAATGATTCACGAATCTTCTGCTATTTGCTCTAAGTGTAAAGGCGGAATCTCCAACAATAGTGATGATACAGATGTGGATGATAATGAAATTGAGGAAAAGTTAAAGGAATTGAAAATTGCATTCTACAAAAACAACGTTCACGATAAGCGTTCTGCTTGTTTTTGGTGCACTTATGAATTTGATAACCAACCATGCTATATCCCGAAATATGAAATGAACGGAGAAATCTTTGGTTATGGCTCTTTTTGTCGTCCTCCTTGTGCGGTCGCCTATCTAATGAACCAAAATATTGATGATTCTGTCAAATTCGAGCAATACCAATTATTAAATCAAATATATGGTAAGATTTATGACTACAAGAAGAATATTCGTCCTGCACCTGACCCACATATGCTTTTGGAAAAATTTTATGGAAACATGAATATTAAAGAGTATAGACGCCTGTTAAATTCAGACCACGTGTTGTTTGTTGTTGAAAAACCTATGACTCGTTTATTGCCCGAATTACACGAAGAAAATGATGACTCAAAGAAAAACGGTGGGAATAACTATAACCAATCTGGAATGTATAAAGTAAAGAAAAATAGTGAAAAACGCAAAGGCCCCAGTAAAAAAGAAATAATGATGGATACGTTTGGTTGTTAGTTGAGAAAAGGATATAAATATTTTTTTATTTGTTATAGTAATGGATACAACAAATAAATACATTTCGTGTGTCGTAATGGGAGGTCTTGGGAATCAATTGTTTCAAATATTTACTGTATTTGGATTTGCACTCAAAAACGGATGGACACCTCTATTTCCGTATAGTGAGAAGACTCATCTCGGATTACAACGTAATACTTACTGGGGTAACTTTCTAAAAGAACTACATTGCTACACTACCAACCATCCTGAATGTAAAATCACAAATCAAATGTTACAAAACTTCCCTCATGTTAATGAACAATCTTTTCGTTATAAAGAAATTATGCCTCTTTCATCTATTGCTTTCATGTTAAACGGTTATTACCAAAGCTATTATTACTTCAAAGATGTTGAACAAGTTATCTTTCAGAAAATTAAACTTACACAGCAACAAAACCTTATTCGTTCTCAATATGGAAGACTGCTACAACATAATGGCAAAAAAGTTATTTGTATGCACTTCCGTCTTGGTGATTATGTCAATATACAGCATTGCCACCCATTAATGGATGCGGATTACTATAACAAAGCATTAAAACACATTTTCTCCAAAGAAGATATTTCCAATTGTGTTGTATTATACTTCTGTCAAAAAGGGGACACGCAAATGGTGGGCATATTAACTACCTTGCTACAAGCCGATTTTCTTGACTTGGAATTTATACACGCCGATAACGTACAAAGCGACTGGGAGGAAATGTTGCTTATGTCCTGTTGCGACCATTATACCATCGGAAATAGTACATTCAGTTGGTGGGGGGCTTATTTCAATCAAAATCCTGATGAAAATAGAATTATTTGCTATCCAAGTAAATGGTTTGGTCCGGGATTACCTCATAACACTGTTGATTTATTTCCCCCTTCGTGGAACAAGATAGAATGCAACTTGTAAAATAAGACAGAACGTAGAAAACAAAATTGATTAGTATATAAAGACATTATTCTATATATATTATCACACTTATACATTATGCCACAGCGAAGAATGATGCAAAGCGAATTGGATTTAACATTGTATATGCTTACACAAGTTCCATTTGTAAAAAACTTGATTGAAAAGAATAAAAAACTTAAAAAAGAAAACAAATCCCTCAAAAATCTTGTATATACATTATCTGATATTCAACGTTCGTCTGTTAATACACATCAAGAAAGGAAGAAGGAAAAGAAACATAAAAAGGATAAATCACATCACAACTCTGTTCCAATAAAACAAGAACACGTTGATTTGCCTGAACTGGATGAAATTGAGTTTGTAGGTGCTACTACTACTACGGATAACAATCCTCGTTCGCAAGATGTATACGTCATTAAAGAGGAAATTATTGAACAAGACACTGACATGTATCACTGCGACTATTGTACCTATGCCACTAGCCCTTACCTAATTGATTTACATAAACACAAAGTAAGTGAACACCTAAGCGTGTATTTTAATAATTTTATTGCAGAGTGTATTATTGAAGATACGGATGGCAAGATTGGATACGAAGAAATTTGTAATGAATTCAATGTTTGGTTCACAAAGAACACCCAAATGGGAGTGTTCCCTAAGAAGACCCATATTAAGGAATTAATGGACGAAAAATATGGAAACAAAGACACCCCGAAACCGGTTTGTTGGAAAGGAGTTCGTTTGAATTACCAAATGCCAAGTAATAATATTGCATCAAATACAAAGGAAGAATGGGACTATGGAAATATTCAAAAAGGAGTTGAAGAACGCTTCCATAGTCAAAATAAATCAGTTGAATCAAGCATTACAGCCTCGGTCGAAGAATCCGTAGAGGAAGATGAAGATGAAGGATTAGAACAACTAATAAAAGAGGATGAATCGAGACTATACCTGTTTAAAAGGTCGGAAGATGCCGAAGAAGAGGAAGAGGAAGAGGAAGATGAAGCTGAATCCGAAGATGCCGAAGAGGAAGAGGAAGAGGAAGAGGAAGAGGAAGAGGAAGAGGAAGAGGAAGAGGAAGAGGAAGAGGAAGAGGAAGA
>ENA-OUOG01001034-OUOG01001034.1-marine-metagenome-genome-assembly--contig:-NODE-1034-length-33834-cov-5.856030_pt1 | contig 33834 bp, 26 predicted proteins | sample MGYA00248635_ERZ508505 | MGnify/ENA primary metagenome ERZ508505 (study PRJEB26176, sample SAMN06267871) | marine metagenome | isolation source: Saanich Inlet, British Columbia, Canada | place: Pacific... | reverse complement strand
TAGTGGTCCCACCTGGGCTCGAACCAGGGACCACCTGATTATGAGTCAGGTGCTCTAACCAACTGAGCTATAGGACCAAAATTGGCTGCAAATATAAGCAGTTATTTCGTAGCGCAAAACAATTCATATGTCCTTTCGCTCTTGGCACAATTCTACCAACACCCCGCCACAGGACTTCGGGTGTAAAAATACAACCATCTTATTGTCTGCCCCTGCTTTAGGGGTTTCATTAATGACCTGAAATCCAAGTTTTTTGAGGCGTTGGACTTCTTGATTTATATCCTCAACCGCAAAAGCAATGTGGTGCATGCCCTCTCCTTTTTTGGCCACAAATTTAGCGATAGCGCTTTCGGGTTTTGAGGCTTCGAGCAGTTCGATTTTTTGATCGCCCATTTTAAAAAAGGCTGTACGCACATGCTCTGAGGCGACTAATTCTGTTTTATAACACGGTGTGCCCAAAAGCGCTTCGTAAAGCGGTGTCGCTTGTGCCAAATCCGCGACAGCAATCCCAATATGCTCTATTTTTATCATGACAATATCACTTATCTCCTCAAAAGTAATAAAAACCCGCGCTTAAGTCGTATTTATGCTACTTTTGTACTATGGAAGAAAGTCAAAGGCAAAAAAAAATAGGCAGTGTCTTGCGCAAAGACCTTGCAGAAATCATCAACAAACTATTACGTGATGGTGGCACAAAAGGCATTATTGTTTCGGTTTCTAAAGTCAGTGTTACTGTAGATTTAACCGTTGCAAAAGTTTATGCTAGTGTATTTCCACCAGACAAAGCTGATGCCGTTGTAGAGGAACTCAACACGATCAAGCCGATCATCAAGCACCAAATAGCGCTTTTGACAAAAAATCAATTGCGCAAAATGCCCAGTTTGACCTTTTTTAACGACGACTCGTTAGAGTATATTGACCGCATTGAAAAAGCGGTCAAAGGAGAGGTTAACCCCATAAAAGACCCTTCTTTACTAGAACGCAGAAAGAAAAAGTAACAGTGAGATTTATTGTTTTTATTGCCAAACGATATTTGCTGGCCCACCACAGCAAACATGCGGTTGGTTTAATCTCAAAAATTGCCATTAGTGCTGTTGCGGTGGCATCACTAGCGCTTTTCGTGGTTTTATCTGGTTTTTCTGGACTTAAAACATATGCCTTAGCCTTCACTAACGATTTTGACAGTGATTTATTAGTGCGTCCCGTCGAAGGCAAGCGTCTTGAGTTTGGCCCGGAACAAAAAAACGCTGTCGCAATAATCCCTAACGTTGCTCAAGTCAGCACCATTATTGAGGACCGTGTTTTTATGCAATACAAAGACAAAAGTCGTGTGGCAATGCTGCGCGGTGTCGATAGTTTATTTGCTGAGGTCACCCCTTTAGACAGCTTACTTTATGCCGGCTCTTGGTTGCGGCCCAAAAGCGATGAATTGGTCATTGGTTATGAGATCGCCTCGGATCTTGCCTTGCCTCCGAGGGATTACGCCAATTTGGTAACACTTTATGCGCCGAGACCAGGTAAAAACATCAGTGCGATGATCAATCCCTCAAGCGCGTTCAATAAAGAACTTGCAGTGGTTTCTGGCATCTACGAAATCAATGATCAGGTCAATGATCGGTTTTTGTTTTCCGACCAAGTTACTGCCCGAGCACTGCTGCAGATGGCCCCCCATCAAATATCTGCCTTAGCCATAAAAGTAGCCCCAAACGCTGATCTAGATCAGATAAAGGCAGAATTAAATATTGCCTTTGGGCAGCCTATTTCCGTCAAAACACGCATGGAGCAAAATGACGCCCTTTATAAAATGCTTAATTCCGAAAACCTTTTTACTTACCTTTTTATCAGCCTTATTGCCGCAATTGCTATTTTCAACTTAACAGGAACGCTCATTATGCTGGTTTTAGAAAAGCGACAAAATCTAAAGACGCTTTATATGTTGGGGAGTCCTTTGAAGAGTTTACGCCAAACATTTTTTGTGACAGGGCTTTTGATGACCGGCCTAGGATTGGTCATTGGTCTTGGTCTGGGAATTGTTATTGTCTGGGGGCAAGCCACTTTTGGCTGGGTACCGATTACCCCAACATTGGCTTATCCCGTCGTCTTGTCTTTGACCAATCTGTTGATTGTTTTGGCCACGGTGACCAGCCTTGGCGCTCTAGCTTCATTCCTAGGCTCTCGGCGCATTACCGAGGGCTTATTGCAATAATTAAGAATAAATGCCTGAGGCAAAAGCCTGTTCGATTTCATCCATAACCGCAAAAACATCTGCAGAATCATCGCTAGTGACTAAGCGGGTCCGAAAAGGTTTAAAATCTGGTATCCCCTTAAAATAATTAGTGTAATGGCGTCGCGTCTCAAAAACACCAAGGCGTTCTCCTTTCCAGTCAATCGACATCTGCAAATGACGTCGGGCGACTTCTAGTCGCTCCTGCAGACTTGGTGGGGTGCAATGTGTGCCTGTTTCAAAAAAATGCTTGACTTCTCTAAAAAACCACGGATAACCAATGCTCGCACGGCCAATCATAGCGCCATCTAGTCCGAATTCATTTTTCATGATCATCGCCTTTTCTGGACTATCGACATCGCCATTGCCAAATACAGGGATTTTCATGCGTTGGTTGTTTTTGACCTCAGCAATAGGGTGCCAATCGGCACTACCCTTGTACATTTGAGCCCTTGTGCGCCCATGAATGGCAATCGCCTGACAGCCCACGTCTTGAAGACGCTCTGCAACCTCTACTATTTTAATAGAATCGTGATCCCAGCCCAAGCGGGTTTTGACTGTAATGGGTAGTTTAGAGTGCTTGACCATTGCTCCGGTCAGCGCCACCATAAGGTCGATATCCTTTAGGATTCCTGCTCCCGCACCCTTTGAAACCACTTTTTTCACTGGGCAACCAAAATTAATGTCTATAAAATCTGGTCCGCTGGCCTCAACAATTTCAACACTTCTGAGCATAGACTCCATCACGGCGCCAAAAATCTGAATGCCTACTGGGCGTTCCTTCTCGTAAATATCGAGCTTCATAACGCTTTTTGCCGCGTCGCGAATAAGGCCCTCGCTAGAGATGAATTCAGTGTAGACCACATCTGCACCTTGTTCTTTGCATAAAGCACGAAACGGGGGGTCACTAACATCCTCCATGGGCGCTAATAACAGCGGGAATTCACCAAGTTCTATAGAACCGATTTTTGCCATGGGCCAAAAATAAGGAATAATCTGATAAGCCGGTGCTTTAGTTCAAGCGGTCGCGTTCTTGGGTATTCTGTATGGACTTGCGTCGGAATGACGGGTGGCTGCCAAAGCCATATTTAAATGACACCCATGCCATACGAGACTCTGGGCGAGGCATGTAGCGGTTGTCTTGATTTAAATACCGAGAGGTGACCGCAACGTTTTTGGTGTTAAAAAGGTCGTCCACACCAAAAGTCAGTGTGGCAATTTTTGGTATTATGGTGTGTTGGTATGAGGTGGAAAACTCAAACAAATTATTATAATCGAGTGATCCTGAAACCAAATTAGAAATATATGAGGTGGTCAATTCTATCAAGTGTTTTTGATCCTGCCCCCAAGTCCATTGATTATAACTCTGAAAAAACACACCTGGTGTGGCATTGACCACAAGCTCATCGCCGCTCTCTTGAGCAATAAACTCATTAGAAATATAGTAGGCTGAGGTCATTAAGCTTGTGAACCAAGAAGGACTCAATTCTTTAGCATAAGACATGTCCAGACTCAGTTGCTTGTAATCTTCTATATTGACATCCGTTTGGCGCAATAAGAAATTTGTGTTGTCTTGAAAAGAAATAACCTCCAGGGCTTGATTTATTTGCTGGTAATACGCCTCAAAAAACCACTCGTCATTAAGGCTGTAGCTTAACGTCACTTTGTCTTCAAGTGCCGGAACTAAGTTTGGGTTTCCTTGGTTAAAGTTATTTTCATTCAGGTAATATCGGAAAGGGTTCAGGCTTTGATAGCGTGGTCGCTGTATTTTTTTGGCATAAGATAAGCCTATAGTATTGTTTGGTGTGGTTTGCTTGGTTAACGAAATATTTGGGAACCAATAGCCATAGGTGCGGTTTTGATTGTTTTGACCGTCTGTAGCAAAACTATTGACCTCAGTGTTTTCGTAGCGCAACCCGAGGTCAAGAGCCCATATGTCCCACGAAGCTTCGTAAAGGGCATATCCCGCATAAATGGTTTCCTCATAATCAAAATTTGCCGCAACACTTTCGGTGGCGGTGCTGTTTTGCGCTGCATCAATGAGCCAATTGGTGTTGGTGTTGATGTTAGAGTACTTACCGCCCAATTTAATGCTTCCTGCTGTCAGAGTATGGTCAAAATCTGTATGTCCTGTCACAATATGAGTCCTCTGCTTAGAGGCTGTGGTTATGCCAACTTGTTGCAGGAAATCGCCATAAGTATCAAAGTAATTACTGACTAAAGATTGATCTTGGTTGTTGACAAAGCTGATGTATTGTCCTCCTGTAGACCATTGTGTGTTGGGCCCAAAATCATGAGACCAGTCCAAGGCACTTACATGCTCTATAATGTCATGCTCGGTATTACTTTTGGTGACAAACGAAGAGTCTACCCGAAAAAGTTGGTTGTAAATCGTGGTGTTTTGTTGGTTTGTAAAGGTTTTTTTGGGCGTGAGCGACCATTGAGATGAGATAGAAACCTTATTGTTCTCATTTAGAGTAAACGCCCCTTGAACAAAACCTTGATGCGTGATTTGATCTGTCACGCGATTAAAATCGCTTTTCCATACTGAAAGGGTTTCAGGGATTCCTGGGCCTATAAATCGGATGTATGAAGATTGGTCTTTGTTATTTTTTTCAGGGCTCACTGTGTAACTGCCATAAAATTGCGCCCAATTATTTTTATAAAAATGTGTGGTGCTTAATTGGTGTTTTGCATAAATCGCCTGTCTGTAGCGACTAGTGATGCTGCCCTTGTATCCTGGCGACAACGACTTGGTTGTGTTGATGTTTAGCGCTGTCGATGATTCTGCATCCATATCCGCACCCGGATTAGTGATCACTTCAATAGACTTGATCAATGCTCCATCAAGGTTTTGTAAAAATGTCTGTACCTCTTGTGCCGACAGGTAAAGCCTCCTGCCATTTACAAAAATAGTTGTGGGTCGGTTTTTTATGGTGATTTGGTTGTTGATGACAACAACCCCTGGGGTTTTGGTTATTGCGCCATAACCACTTCCTGAAGAGAGTGTGGTATTTTGAATGTCAAAAACCAGTCGCCCAGGGCTGCGTTTTATTTTTGGGGCGCGAGCCTCTAAGGTGACTTCTCCAAGGGTCTCTGTACTTGCCGCCAACACCACTGTGCCTATATCTATAACATTTTCTGAATTGGGGTCAATTATCTTGCTTATTGACTCAAAACCCAGCATCTCTATACTAATTGTGTTGGTTTGGGCCGGCAGGTCCTCTAGGATAAAAAAACCTTCTTCATTAGTAATGGTCCCCAAGACCACCTCTTGGCCCTCTGGCGCATAAAGCAAAACTGTTGCGAAAGAAATTGGCAACCCATTGTCCTCTTGGACCGATCCCTTTATGGTCATAGATTGACCGGTAAGCAACAGCGGCATTAGGCAGGCTAAAAAAACAAAAAGTTTGTTCAATTTTCCGTTTGACATATTTAAAATAACGAAAAATAATTGACATGATGCCCCATAACAAACCCCATGAGGCCACAAATCATGTTCTGCATCAGATAAGGTGTTTGTTCCCTTCATTTTTACTCTATATTTGCAGCGTATTGAGGTAGAGCACCATTTATGAAGCAAATTAGAAACTTTTGCATTATTGCGCACATTGACCATGGCAAGAGCACCCTGGCTGATCGTCTTTTAGAGGCCACCGGCGCAGTGACTGACCGAGAAAAGCAAAATCAATTGCTGGACAATATGGATCTGGAGAGGGAGCGAGGGATCACCATAAAAAGCCACGCCATTCAAATGAATTATTCACATCAAGGAGTGGATTATGTTTTGAACTTGATCGACACTCCTGGCCATGTTGATTTTTCTTACGAAGTTTCGCGTTCCATTGCCGCTTGTGAAGGAGCGCTTTTGGTTGTTGATGCGGCACAAAGTATTCAGGCCCAAACAATTTCTAATTTATATCTTGCTTTAGAGAATGATCTTGAAATCATTCCGGTATTGAACAAGGTTGATTTGCCCTCGGCAAAACCTGAAGAAGTTATCGACGATATTGTCGATTTACTTGGTTGTGACCCTTCGGAAGTTATTCCTGCCAGCGCCAAAACAGGCTTGGGCATAGAAGATATATTGACGGCTATTATTGACCGCATACCTCATCCCAAAGGGGATCCTGAGCAGTCTCTTCAAGCACTCATTTTTGACTCTGTCTACAACCCGTTTCGGGGTGTTGAAACCTACTTTAGAGTCTTGAATGGCTCTATCGCCAAAGGCCAACAAATTAAATTCATGGCTACCGGCAAAACATACTTTGCTGATGAGGTCGGCACTTTAAAACTGAAACAAGAAGTCCGCAAATCAGTACATACTGGAGATGTTGGCTACTTGATTACAGGCATAAAAGATGCGCGCGAAGTTAAGGTTGGAGATACCATCACAGATGCCAAACAACCAACAACCAATATGATTGCTGGTTTTGAGGATGTAAAACCTATGGTTTTTGCAGGAATTTACCCTGTAGACACAGAGGATTATGAAGAATTGCGTGGTTCAATGGAAAAATTACAGCTCAACGATGCCAGCCTTGTATTCCAACCAGAAAGTTCCGCTGCTTTAGGTTTTGGTTTTCGTTGTGGATTTCTTGGGATGCTCCATCTAGAAATCATTCAAGAGCGGTTGGAACGAGAATTCAACATGACCGTCATCACGACAGTCCCCAATGTGTCCTACCAAGCATTCACAAATAAAGACCCTGAAACTCCTATTTTGGTCAACAACCCAAGTGACTTGCCTGAGCCCTCAACCCTTAATCGTGTCGAGGAACCTTACATCAAAGCAAGCATCATTACCAAAGCTGATTTCGTAGGATCTGTCATGTCTTTATGTATCGAAAAGCGCGGGCAGATCACCAACCAAACATACCTCACGCAAGATCGTGTAGAGTTGAGCTTTGACATGCCTTTAGCAGAAATAGTTTTTGATTTCTATGACCGCCTCAAAACGGTCTCTAAAGGATATGCGTCATTTGATTATGCCCCGATTGGCTTAAGAGCCTCAAAACTTGTCAAGGTCGATGTTTTGTTGAATGGAACCACTGTAGATGCTTTGTCTGCTCTGCTTCATCAAGACAACGCCTATACTATAGGCAAAAAGATGTGCGAAAAGTTGCGCGAGCTGATTCCTCGTCAACAATTTGACATTCCAATACAAGCCGCTATCGGAGCCAAAATTATTTCGCGCGAAACGGTTAAAGCTTTGCGCAAGGATGTTACTGCAAAATGTTATGGTGGTGATATCTCCCGAAAACGCAAACTTCTTGAAAAACAGAAAAAAGGTAAAAAGCGCATGCGTGCTGTGGGTAATGTTGAGATTCCGCAAGAGGCCTTTATGGCTGTCCTGAAATTGAATGACTAGCCTTTGTTAAACTGGCTTTGATGAGGTCAATTGGCGCAGTTCCTCAACATCTTGAGGCTTGCCCAAATAAACCAGGTGGGACCCAGGACCGACTTCAGTATTGTTGGGCGCGTTGATCAAATCTAAAAACCCATCGCTACGCTTCAAAAATAACGGGACGGTTTGTTGGTTGTTTTTTAAAATACCCCAAATGTTTAGGAATTGTTTTTGAGAAGAAATCGGAATCTCCTGAATGGAGGGGTGTTGTCGCGCAACCTCATCCAGTGTGACATAATCGTGTGCATTAGAAAAATATTGAGGATTGTCGAGGTTGACGCCCTTTTGTTTTTCTTCCGGAGACATGAGGCGAAACGTGCCTGTTTGCCCAAAACTTGGGGACAAACGACTGATGGCTTGTTGGTTAATTTCAGCACTTCCTGTGAGCGCTAACAAATAACCTATGGTATTGAGTTCGGCATTTGCCGTCAAGTCATCTGTATATATATTGATCGAAAAAGCCTCTAGTCCAAGTGCTTGCGCTTGGATAATATTGGCTTGATTTGAATCCACCAAAACAACTTGGCGTCCATTTTTTTGCAGATAACTCGCGATCAATCGTGACAATTTGGACGCGCCAATAATCAAAACACCATTTGAAGATTTTAAGAACACCCCAACCAAAGAGGCAAAAAAACGGGCGGTCGTGGCATTGAGCAGCACCGTCACCAAAACCACAGAAAACACAAGTGGTGTGATGTACTCGGCGTTGGGCACACCTAATACAACAAGTCTGGTGCCAAATAAAGAAGCGATTCCTGCAGCCACAATTCCTCTTGGGCCGACCCAACTGATGAAAAGTTTTTCGTTAAATTTTAAGGTCGATCCCATCGTGCTCAAAAAAACAGATAACGGCCGCAAGACAAAGATGACAACCCCTAACAGAGCGGCTGTTTGCCAATTATAGATAAGGCGCAAATCGTCTATTTGAATATTTGCCGATAACAATATGAATAAAATTGAAATCAATAAAACACTAAGCGACTCTTTGAAGTAGAGCAGCTCTTTGAGGTTCGGCAGGTTACTGTTGCCTAAAAACATGCCCATTACAACTACCGCCAAAAGGCCTGATTCGTGCGCAAACAAGTCGCTTTGTATGAACACCATGAGCACAACAGAAAGCGCCACAACATTCAAAAGATAATGCGGCACCCAGCGCCGCTTGATAGAAAAATACAACGCATATCCACCGGAGAGGCCAAAAGAAAAACCGATCAATAGAATTTTGCCAAACTCCATAACCGCTTGTTTAGAGTACCCAAAATCACCGCCAACAACAATAAATTCGTAGACCAAAACTGCTGCAAGCGCGCCGATTGGATCAATTAAAATGCCTTCCCACTTGAGCACGGCAGAGACATCTTTTTTGAGTGGAATGTTGCGCAAAATTGGTGAGATTACTGTGGGGCCTGTCACAATAATGAGTGCTGCAAACAAAAAAGATAAAGGCCAATTGAGTTCAATCAGGTAGTGCGTCGCGACACCCGCGCCCACAAAAGTGACGCCAGCGCCAATACTGATGAGTTTAATAATGGCAGGCCCCACCTTGGAGACTTCATCGCGCTTGAGCGTCAGCCCACCTTCAAAAAGTATGATCCCAATAGCAAGAGACACAAAATAAAAAAGGTTTTCTCCAGGAAACAAACCACGTGTTCCATCCCAAATAGGTTGAATGTAAGAGGTCCCATCGGCCGAAATTAGTGTCGCAATAGGGCCTACTAAAAGGCCAATCAGGATTAGTGGTAGTATTGCTGGTAGTTTAAATTTCCACGCAAACCACTGCGCCAAAATGCCTAAAATAATAATGCCCGCTAATTCTACCATTTGCTTTTTTCTAAACATAAAAATACAAGAATCTTTTGACTGCGAGTGATTCTTCTGCTCAGAGACCAAATATTGCCGCAGAATACAGGTGAAACACCTAAAATAAACCCACAGGCATTCTCCTATTGGCCTTGCTTTTATTAATTTGCAGCCTAATGAATCTCTACCCAATCGAATCTGGTCATTTTAAGCTCGATGGCGGCGCCATGTTTGGTGTTGTGCCAAAAAGTCTGTGGTCACGAACGAATCCTGCGGACGCCAACAACATGATCGAGTTAGCCACGCGCTGCCTGTTGGTGGAAGATGCCAATCGCTTGATCTTGATTGATAATGGTTTTGGCCAAAAACAAGATGAAAAATTTTTCAAGCACTACCACTTGTGGGGCGACCACACTTTAACCAAGTCTCTTAGCCAGCACGGATTTCACAAAGATGACATTACAGATGTTTTTTTGACACACCTTCACTTCGACCATTGTGGCGGTAGTGTTGATTGGAGCAAAGACCGAACGCATTATGTGCCTGCTTTTAAAAACGCTATTTATTGGTCCAATAAAGCACATTGGGATTGGGCGACAAAGCCGAATGCGCGAGAAAAAGCCTCTTTTTTGACCGAAAATATTCAGCCTATTGCCGATTCTGGTCAGTTACAATATATCGAAAATGATCACGGTGTTTTTGTCGAGAAAACCCCTCTGGGGTTTGGTGTTTTTTTTGCAGACGGACACACTGAGAAACAAATGTTACCACACATCAATTATCGTGGTAAAACAATTGTTTTTATGGCGGACCTTTTGCCTACTGCAGGGCATTTGCCTCTGCCCTATGTCATGGGTTACGATTCCAGGCCCTTAAAAACACTAAAAGAAAAAGATTTTTTTTTAAATTTAGCAGCGGATAATGGTTATTATTTGTGGCTCGAACACGATGTCCATCATCCCATCATTACAGTCAAACACACCGATAAAGGCGTGCGGCTGAACCAAACTTTCACAATCGAAGAATTTTTTAATTAAACCATCTATGAAAACACGATCAATTACATTGTTTGTTGCTGCTTTGGGTCTTATTTTGGGCTCTTGTGGATCAGCACCATTTAACGCAAACCCCTTATCGGTCTCTGCGCCAATTTCCAAAAAATCCTCTGAACTGACGCAAACACAGGTTGAAACTTGGGGTGCTGCAGATTTGTTTACAGATACTATTGCGGGAATGAGTGTTGACAAGGCCTACAGCGAACTCCTTGCTGGTAGAAAAAGCAAAACCGTGATTGTTGGTGTCATTGACAGCGGTGTCGATATTGAACATGAAGATCTAAAAGAGGTTATTTGGGTGAATACAGATGAAATTCCAGATAATGGTATAGACGACGATAATAACGGCTATGTTGATGATGTACACGGTTGGAATTTCCTTGGTGACATTGTCAAAGAAAACCTAGAATACATCCGTATCATGAAAGATTTGGCGCCTGAGTTTGAAGGAAAAGACGCCTCAAGTATTTCAGATAACGACCAAGAGCGTTACCAATTATACCTTAAAGTGAAAGCCGATTACGAAAATGATTATGCCGAGGCGGCAAGCAATAAAGAGCGCTATCAAGGCATGCATGACGGTTTGGTAGAAGGCCACGCTTTTGCTGTTGAGGCTTTAGGTAAAGAGGATTATGGTGCTGCTGAGTTGGCTGCGCTGACTGATTTGACGGACCAACAACAAGCTATGGTAGATGGATTGAGCAGAATGTTGGGTTTTGGTCCAACAATCCCTGCGGTTATGGAGCGTCTTATGGGTGGTGTTGCTTATTTCACTGGGCGTCTTGAAAGCCATTTCAATATTGATGGGGATTACCGTGATGTTTTAGGAGATGATGCAAACGACTTCTCTTCAAAGTATTACGGCAACAATGATGTTGATGGACCAGACCCAAAAAAGGAGGATGCTACCCATGGAACACATGTGGCTGGAATTATTGCGGCAAAACGCAACAATGGAATTGGCATGAATGGTGTTGCTGATAATGCGCAAATCATGGTGGTGCGCACGGTGCCAGATGGTGATGAGTATGACAAAGATGTCGCTTTAGCGATTCGTTATTGTGTTGATAACGGCGCGCTTGTATTGAACACAAGTTTTGGTAAGGGTTATTCGCCGCATCCAGAATGGGTTTGGGATGCCATACAATACGCCTCAGATAATGATGTACTTATTGTGAATGCCGCTGGCAACGATGGTATGGATTTGGATGTCAATGAGACTTATCCTAATGATCTTAGACCTGGGGAAACAGAAGAAATTGGAGATACTTTTATCACTATTGGCGCCTCTGGACCAACGTTCGATGAGAACATTGTTGCTGGTTTTTCTAATTACGGAACAGCCAATGTAGACCTGTTTTCTCCTGGTGTGAAAATATGGTCAACCACACCACTCAACACCTACGATTATTTGCAAGGAACCTCTATGGCTGCACCAGCTGTAGCGGGAGTTGCTGCGGTGATCCGCTCGTATTTCCCTAAACTTAGCGCTAAAGAGGTCAAGCAGATTTTAATGGACAGTGGTTTGACTGGCCCTGATAATGTCGTGTTGGGTGGGGACCCGTCGAATACTGCAAGTTTTGGTCAGATTTCAAAATCAGGACGCTTGGTTAATTTGTATAACGCCTTGATTATGGCAGACCAAAGGTCTCGCTAAATGGCCCGGTTTCTTCTGATATTTTTGACCATAAGCGGATTTGTTTATGGTCAAAACCCTTCTGGGTATTGGCAGCAACACGTCGACTACACCATAGATGTGGATGTAGATGTTGAAAGCGCTCAATTTACGGGGGCACAAAAACTTGTTTATACAAACAATTCTCCAGACACGCTTTCTCGCGTCTACTACCACTTGTATTTTAATGCTTTTCAGCCTGGAAGTGAAATGGATGTCAGGTCACGTAACATCGCCGATCCAGACCGCCGTGTTGGTGATCGAATCGCAGGGCTTACCCCAGAGGAACAAGGTCAATTGGTGCCTTTATCTTTGGCCCAAAACGGCGTTGCTCTCGAGCCAACGGTAGAAGGCACTGTATTGGTGGTCCCGTTGGATCAACCTATACCGCCCGGAGCAGAGGCTGTTTTCGATATGAAGTTCAAAGGCCAGGTTCCTGTTCAAATCCGCAGAAGTGGTCGTGACAATAGTGAAGGCGTTGCTTTATCTATGGCACAATGGTATCCTAAATTAGCAGAATATGATCAAGATGGGTGGCATGCCGACCCGTATATTGCTCGAGAATTTTATGGTGTTTGGGGTGATTTTGAGGTGGCTATTACTATTGACTCTGATTATGTCATTGGTGGTACAGGCTACTTGAAAAACAAAAAACGCGCCGGCAAAGGCAAAACAAAATGGGTGTTTCAGGCGCCAAATGTCCATGATTTTACCTGGGCAGCGGACCCTGAATATATTCACGACACCTATCCTGGGCCAAATGGTGTTACATTAAATTTCTATTACAAAAACAACCCAGAGCTTATTGAAAATTGGCAAAAACTCCAGCCCCTTACCGCTGAGTTAATGGCTTATTTTAATGACGCTATTGGGCCGTATCCTTACGACCAATATTCTGTGATTCAGGGAGGAGATGGTGGAATGGAATATGGAATGTGCACCCTAATTACCGGCCAGAGAACATTAGAAAGTCTTGTTGGGGTTACAGCACACGAAATGGCCCATGCTTGGTTCCAGTTTTTATTGGCCACAAATGAAAGCTTACATGAATGGATGGATGAAGGATTTACTTCCTATATTTCAAGCCTTGCTGAAGATGTGGTTTTGGAACAAAATAGCGCAGATCCTTTAGCTGGGGCCTATAGAGGGTATTATTTTTTGGCCAATTCTGGACAAGAGCAACCATTGAGCACACATGCAGATCGCTATAATACCAACCGCAACTATGGTATCGCTGCCTATAGCAAGGGTGCTGTGTTTTTGGCTCAACTCGGCTATGTCATTGGTGATGAAAACCTCACTAAAACCATCCAATCTTATTTCAAAAAGTGGGCTTTCAAACACCCACAACCCAATGATTTTATTCGGATTGCTGAGCAGGTGAGCGGCCTAGAGCTAGATTGGTATCTGCAAGATTTTGCGCAAACAACCAACACTATAGATTACTCTATAAAATCCATTGAGGCCAACGAACAAGGGAGCGACATCGTGTTAGAACGTCTCGGTCTCATGCCTATGCCTATTGACCTATTGGTGACGTACCAGGATGGGTCAACAGAGTTGTTTTACATCCCGCTCCAAATGATGCGTGGAGAAAAGTTGTTTGCAAAAGGGCAAAACGTGACCACTCTTAAAGATTGGGCTTGGGCGATGCCAACTTATGTTGTGCGCACAGATAACAACAAAGTTGTTGCGCAAGTTGTTATAGACCCCTCAAAACGCATGGCAGACCGCGACCAAGAAAACAACACCTTAAATGCTGTTGATTAAACACCGCAAGGTTTTAAGATTTTAGAGCCTTTTCATCACTATTGAAAAGGCTTCTTTATCTTTACATCATGATGCAATGTTTTCCTAAAGAAGAAAAACTCAAAAGCAAGATTTGGATTGATGCATTGTTCTCTAGTGGGCAAACCAAAAAATCCTTTCCTGTCAAGGCGGTATATTTAACACAAGATGAGTTAATGGTTCATCAAGCTGGTTTCTCTGTGCCTAAGCGGCAGATCAAGAGCGCTGTTGATCGCAACCGCATCAAAAGGCAGATGAGAGAAGCCTATCGATTAAATAAAGCTTTACTTCCTCAATCAAACACCAAACACCTTACGGTGTTGTTTGTTTTTTTAGGCCGGGGATTTGTGCCTTATCAACAAATAGAAAAAGCCATAAAAAATCTTATTTTAGAAGTCTCTCAAGCTACCGCTTTATGAAAAAACCATACGTCAATTACAAACGCTTTATTGCTATAGCTGCTCTTGTTGTAGTCGTGTTTACAGCGACTGGGTTTGCCTCAAGGTTTTTTGAGATCACCAAACAATTAGAAATCTTCAATACCTTGTTTAAGGAGTTGAGCCTTAATTATGTGGACCAAACCACCCCTGGTTCATTGATGGACAAAGCCATTACAGGAATGCTTGACGGTTTAGACCCTTACACGGTTTTCTATACCGAACAAGAGGTCAATGATGCTAGAATGAACACTGGTGGGGCTTTGGCCCTGATTGGTGCGGAGGTAAGGCGTTATGACAATGGATGGCATGTGACACATATTGATCAAGGTGGTCCTGCGGACATCGGGGGGTTAAAACCTGGTGACGCGCTCGTTGCGTTAAATGGCCTAGTGGTGGACAGCACAACAACACAGATCGACCAACTGCTTAACGGCAGCCCTGGGTCCTCTTTATCGATAACCTATGAGCGCCTGGGCCGCATCAGTGAGGCTTTATTGATACGCGAAAAGCGGACAAAAAGCCCTGTTGTGTTTTCTGGTCTTGCTGACCCAACCACTGGATACATCGCTTTAGAGGCCTTCACTAATACCACAACAACCGACACAAAAAAAGCCTTATACGAACTCAAAAAACAAGGCGCAACATCTTTGATTCTTGATTTGCGCGGCAACCCTGGTGGGTTGCTCTCGGAGGCAGTCAATATGGTCGGCTTATTTGTGCCTAAAGGCACTCTTGTGACCTATACAAAATCTGTAGTAGAAGAATATAACATCAGCTACAACACCAATACCAGTCCTGTAGATTTAAATATTCCCGTGGTTGTTTTGATCAATGGCCGCAGCGCGTCCGCTAGTGAAATTGTCTCAGGCGCACTTCAAGATCTTGATCGCGCAGTGGTTATTGGGGGGCGAAGTTTTGGTAAAGGTTTGGTACAACGCCCAAAAAAACTGAGTTATGGGACACAGTTCAAGGTCACGATTTCTCGATATTATACACCAAGTGGTCGCTGTATTCAAGCTCTGGACTATTGGAATCGTGACGAGAATGGCGACCCTGTAAAAACACTCCCTAAAAATTATAGCGCATTCCAAACCAAGGGCGGGCGAACGGTTTATGACGGCGGTGGGGTGTTGCCAGATGTTGTTTTGAGCAGTTCGGATTTTAGCCCCATCACTACTGCGCTGCTTAAAACTACTGCGGTTTTGGATTTTGGCGCAGCATATTATGATAAAAATGATTTGAGTTCTTGGGATGAGTTCCGTTTTGGGCGGGCAGATTATCAAACATTTGTTAATTTTGTCTCTTCACAAGGCCTCGGCATCAACACACAAACAGAGGAAGTCCTCCAAGAGGTTTATCTTTTGGCACAAAAAGAAGGCTTAGACCACAAAGTTTACGGCCATATCGAGGATTTGAAAAACACCATACAGCAAGCAAAGCTCGATTTATTAGAAGAAAAGCGGGGTGAAATTACAAGCCTCATTGTGGATGACTTGCTTGCTCGTTATTTTTATAGTGACGGACTGTACCAATACAAATTAAAAAACAACGCCGAAATTATAGAAGCGTTAGCGGTGTTGTCTGATCCCAAGCGCTATGCTAAAATACTGACACCATGAATCACTTTTTGACCTTTTTCGAAACCATGCCCGTCTGGCAAAAATTGCTATGGGTGGTGTTATGTATTGCTTTGTTTTGGGTGTTAGAGGGTTATTATCAGGATGTCACAAAGCCTTACAAAAAAACAAAACACGCTCGTGTCAACCTCAGCTTATTGGCTTTAGTCATGATCATAAACGTTGTTTTTGGTGTGCTGGCCTCTGGTGTATTTGTGTGGTTGGACCAAACAGGTTTCGGGCTCTTGCCTCTGTTAGACCTCTCCATTGGTGCCTCGTTATTTATTTCAATATTGGTATTAGATTTCATCGCCCAATATGGGGTTCATTATTTACTGCACAAAGTGCCTTGGATGTGGCGCCTGCACTTGGTTCATCATACAGATCAACATGTAGATGTTACAACAGGAACCAGACACCACCCTTTTGATTTTATGATTCGTGAAGTATTCGCTCTGATTGCTGTTGTGGTCATGGGTATGCCCCTCTCCTTTTATTTGTTTTACCGTATTCTCAGTGTGTTATTCACCTATTGGACTCATGCGAACATCAAGTTGCCTGGACGGATAGATCGTGCCTTATCCTATGTCATTGTGACCCCTGGCGTGCACAAGTTCCACCATCACAATGAATTACCGTGGACAGATATGAACTTTGGCAATATGCTTTCTATTTGGGATCGTTTGTTTGGCACCTTTGTTTATGGAAATCCAAAGGACATTGTTTTTGGTGTTGATAGTGCCGCACATGTTGACGACCAAGATTTATTAGTGCAGCTCCGTGCTCCATTTGATAAAACCATCAAAAATAAGAGTTATTGAACCTTAATCGTTGATGTTTTCTCCGTGCTGTGAGGCATCTAAACCACGATACTCTTGATCTTCGCGCACGCGCATCGAGAGCAAAACATCTGTTACTTTATACAGGGCGTAACTTCCAAAAAAAGTAAACGCCGCCACAAGAACCAAAGCCAACATGTGGTACATAAAGGTTGTGGTTTGGCCGTAGACCAAGCCCACATCCTTTGCCAATACCGCGGTCAAGATCATGCCAACAATGCCGCCAACGCCATGACTCGGAAATACTTCTAAGGTATCATCTATCTGTGATCGCTTGTTCCAACGGATGGCATAATTACTGACAATAGCGGCTACAAAACCTATAAGCAAACTATCGCCAATACCGACAAATCCAGCGGCTGGAGTAATGGCTACTAAGCCAACTATTGCACCAATGCACGCACCCAAGGCAGACATTTTTCTGTTTTGAAAACGGTCGAGAAAGATCCAAGTCAACATACTAGCAGCCGAGGCTAAGTTGGTGTTGGCAAAAGCAATCACTGCATCTGTATTGGCGCCAAGAGCAGAACCAGAATTGAAACCAAACCAACCAAACCAAAGCAGACCTGTGCCCAATATTACAAAAGGTATATTGGCTGGTTTTTCAATAGCCTCCCTTCTTTTGCCAAGATATAACGCCCCGGCAAGGGCAGCCATTCCGGCAGACATATGCACCACAGTGCCCCCTGCAAAATCCAACACACCCCAATTACGCAATAATCCTTGTGGATGCCAGGTCATGTGCGCTAAAGGCGCATAAATAAGAATGGAGAATAAGACCATAAACAGAATATAACTTCTGAACCTTATGCGCTCTGCAAAGCTGCCTGTAATTAGCGCCGGGGTGATGATGGCAAATTTGAGTTGGAAAAGTGCAAACAATAAAAATGGTATGGTTTGGGAAAACTCAGCGTTGGGGGCTAAGCCCACGTTATTGAACGCAAAATAAGTCAATGGCGATCCAATAATACCGTAATAACTCTCCCCAAACGCAAGACTAAAACCAATAAACACCCACAACACACTGATCACTCCTAGGGCCACAAAACTCTGTAACATGGTCGAAATAATACTCTTGCGCGAAACCATTCCTCCATAAAAAAAAGCAAGCCCTGGTGTCATCAATAAGACAAAGGCACTAGAAACCAACATCCATGCAGTGTCCCCTTTATCAATAACCCCTAAATCTCCCCATGCTTTGTAGGGCGCACCCTTAAAAAAACAAAAACAGACAATAAGTCCTAAAACAATAAAATTAATTTTTTTTCCCATTACCCCCTTTTTTTTAACAGTAATAGTTGTAAAAATATTAATTTTTCGTTTTAACCCCCTTTAATATCTATAAAATATTAATAATTATTCATTTTAATATGAGGAATCCCGTCTTCTAAATATTCTGAGCCTTGTTGTAAAAATCCGTGGGCCTGATAAAACTCACGAAGGTAGGATTGTGCAGAAATAGTGATCTTTGTTTGCTTGTATTGCATTTTTACGGCCGCAATAGACTGGCTCATGATCTGGTGGCCTAAACCCAAACCACGTTTGGTCGGACATACAATGACCCTTCCAATAGAACTGTGATCAAAATAAATACCAGGACCAAAACAACGTGTATAGGCCACAATTTGCTTATTTATATAACCCAAAACATGTAACGCTTGTTGGTCTTTATTGTCCATGTCTTGATAAACGCAATTTTGTTCTACTACAAAAACAGTACTGCGCAAACGAAGAATAGCGTAGAGCTCACTAGTGTTTAATTCATCAAAAGTTTTGACGCTCACAATCATTTTAAGCACAAGCTATTTTATTGACTCGATTGGCGTGTCGTCCTCCTTCAAAAACAGTATCAATAAAAACTTCTAACATTTCTAATGCGTTCTGCAGAGAAACAAAACGGGCAGGAATACAAATAATATTAGCATCATTATGTTGTCTGGCCAAAGAGGCTATTTCCTTTTCCCAGCATAGAGCGGCACGAACATTTTGGTATTTATTGGCCGTCATAGCAACGCCATTGCCACTCCCACATATCAACACCCCAAAATCAACGGTTTTATCTCCAACTTTGACTGCTAAAGGGTGCACATGATCAGGGTAATCCACACTTTGGTCTCCATCAGTACCAAAATTTTCTACCTTAAACCCGCGATTATTAAGATATTCGGTTAATTTTTGTTTGTACTCTGTTCCTGCGTGATCATTCCCAATGGCGATAGTCATCTTGTCTGTTTTTTACAAATATACTTTTTACTCTTGTTCGACTGAATGAAATAAATATTTATTAAGTATAAATATTGCAAGCGGTCAATAAGTGTGTTTATAAAGTTGCGTTATTTTTTGGTTAATTTATTTGGTTCAATAATTTTTTCTCCTACCTAAAAATAAATTCAAAATATGCCCTTTTTTTAATTGGTGTTTATCAAAAACTTTTTGACTTGATTTAGTGTTTTAATAACAAGATTATAGAGGTTTCTGGAAAGGTTTTTATGAGTGTTTTGTGTTATTGACAGTGTTAATTAAAAAATATATCTCTTTGTTTTATAAGGTTATAATCTAAAATTATGTGTTCATATCGTGTCTATAACAAACCACAACTCATTTATCCTATGATATTAATCAATACTTATTCATGCTATTAACAAGCTATAATAAACATCATTTTTTATTTTTTAAAATTATCAAAAATGGATACAGTAATATGTTTTGTGGATAAAGTCAAAAGAACTCGTGATCAAAAGGATTCAAGCACTAAAGGGTAAACCTATAAGTATTGATGTACCTTTACAAGAAATTACTGCGTTGCGCAAAAGCTATGGCTAAAAAATCAAGGAATAAAAAAAGAAATACATCAGTTACGGAAGAAGGTGTTGTGAACGTGTTCAGGAATGCGAGAGACCGGGCCTTAACCTACAAACAAGTCGCCGCTGTATTAGGCACTAGCGATGCGAGCAGCAGGAATAGAATCATAAAAATAATCAGTAAACTGCGTGGTTCTGGTAGTTTGATAGAGGTAGAGCGTGGGCTTTACAAACAAACACCGCCAAAAAACTACCATGTTGGTCGGTTGGAGGTCACCAGCAGAGGTAAAGGTTATGTGATCGTTGATGGATTTGAAGAAGATGTCTTTATTCGACCTAAATACCTCAATACAGGTATGCATGGAGATAGCGTAGAGATTTATCTATTCAAACGACGCAAACAAGACAAGTTAGAAGGAGAAATTACAAAAATCATACAGCGCAAGAGGACTGAGTTTGTAGGCGTTATTACTCTTTCAGAAAAGTTTGCATTCGTAGAGTGTATGGGATACAACTTATATACTGACTTTTTTGTGCCTTTAGCCAAAATTAATAATGCTAAAGATGGAGAAAAAGTAGTGGTTGAACTGGTTTCTTGGGAAGCGCAAAATGATTCCCCTATAGCTCGGGTAGTGAAAGTTCTGGGCCCACCTGGTGATCACCAAACAGAAATACATGCCATACTCGCAAAATACGGACTGCCGTATGAGTTTCCGAAGGCAATCGAAGATTTTGCTTCAAATATTGATACACGAATCACCAAACACGAGTGCGCAAAAAGACGGGATTTCAGAGATATTTTGACTTTTACCATAGACCCTCGTGATGCTAAAGATTTTGACGATGCTTTATCATTTGAGACATTAGAGAATAATGTTGTTCGGGTAGGGATTCATATAGCCGATGTATCACATTATCTTACTCCTAACAGCTTGCTGGATCAAGAGGCATACGATAGAGCCACTTCTGTTTATTTGGTGGATAGAGTCGTACCAATGTTGCCAGAAATTCTGAGTAATGATGCTTGTTCTTTAAAACCGAATGAAGAAAAACTGACATTCTCTGCTGTTTTTGACATTAATGACCAATCAGAGGTCATTCATCAATGGTTTGGTCGCACTGTGATCTATAGTCAATTGCGTTTGGCATATGAGGAGGCACAGTATATTATTGAAACGGATCAAGAAACGATTCCGGCCGAGGTCTCTATAACAAACCAATCGCGAAGTATCGATTCAAAAATGTGTGTGGCCATAAGAACACTTAATGTCTTAGCCCAGCAGCTGCGTCAAAAAAGAATGAAACAAGGCGCTATTAGTTTTGATAAACTCGAGGTAAAATTTAAGTTAGACCACCAAAACAATCCTGTTGGTGTTTATTTTAAAGAGAGTAAGGACGCGAATAAACTCATAGAGGAATTCATGCTATTGGCAAACCGCAGTGTTGCTGAATTCATTGGTAAAAAAAGCCCAAAACAAACTTTTCTCTACCGCATCCACGACCAGCCCGATGATGAAAAACTTGCAGGGTTACAACAGATCATTAAGCGTTTTGGTTATTCTATAGACACGCAAACCAAAGAACGCACCGCGCAATCTTTAAATAAATTATTAAAAGATGTGGCAGGTACCAAAGAACAGAACATGATCGACACCTTGACCATACGGAGTATGAGTAAAGCGATTTACACCACCAATAATATTGGTCATTACGGACTTGCGTTTGATTATTATACACATTTTACTTCGCCCATTCGCCGTTATCCTGATGTGATGGTTCATCGGTTATTACAACACTACCTAGACGGCGGTAAAAGTCCATCGAATGATGTCTACGAGGCCCAATGCAGACATTCAAGCGATCAAGAGCAATTAGCCTCTAATGCTGAGCGGGACAGCATCAAATATATGCAGGTAAAGTTTATGGCGGACCACCAAGATCAAGAGTTTGAGGGGGTGATTTCGGGGGTCACAGATTGGGGTGTTTATGTCGAAATCAACCAAAACAAATGTGAGGGCATGGTGAGAATGCAAGACCTCAGAGACGACCATTATGTTTTTAACAAGGATGAGTATGCTGTAATAGGCAGTAGAACGCACCGTACTTATCGGCTAGGAGACACTGTTCGCATCAGGGTGAAAAAAGCGGATCTTGCGCGTCGACACCTGGATTTCTTGATGGTAGATTAGCCTAATAGTTCTTCAAATCTTGTACATTTAGCGCATGTTTGAAGGATTATGGTATGCCGCGCTATATGGTTTCTTATTGGCTTTTGCCATAGGACCTGTTTTCTTTACACTGATCGAGACGAGCATCACCAAGGGTTTTAAAGCCGGATTATTCTTTGACCTCGGCGCGCTACTGGCTGATGGCGTCTTTATCATTATTGCTTACTTCAGTACAAGTAAAATACTAGAGAACCTCAGAAACGAACCAGGCTTGATCATTTTCGGCGGAGGTGTTTTGGTGAGTTATGGAATTATCTCCTATGTGCGTACAGCCAAGTCTTTCATTAAAATAGCACGAGAGCATTATGCCGTCAACACAAAGAAAAATTTAGCAGGTCTTTTTGTCAAAGGCTTCTTGTTGAATTTTGTGAACTTTGGCGTGTTGGCTGGTTGGATTGGCACGATAATTTTAGCCAATGCCTTAACCTCATCTGATCATGGTGTTGTGGCTTTTTTAATGACCGTCATGCTGACGTTTTTCTGTACAGATTTACTAAAAATACTTTTGGCTAAAAATCTAAAAAGCAAAATGACACCAAGAGTGATTTATAAGACCAAAAAGTTTGTGAGCATATCGATCATCGTCTTTGGTGGTTTATTGTTGGTTCAGGGTTTTTTTCCTAAACAAATGAAAGAGGGTATAAAGGCACTTCCAAGCGGTATTGAGATCAAAAAATAAACCCCTCCATAAGAGGGGTTTGAGAGGCGTCTAGCGGATTCGAACCGCTGTACAAGCTTTTGCAGAGCTCTGCCTAGCCACTCGGCCAAGACGCCTTGAACAAGGGGTCAAATATAATAAGTTTCTTTAGATTCTGATAGCAATAATGCGGCTTTTGCGTTATTCATCATCGTGCCTGCTCTATAACAACACTAACACCTGCCACATCACCTCCAATTGGAGGGTTACATTTGGTAATGGTCACACAAACCTTATCCACCAAAAGCAATGTGTTTAAGACCTTGTCGATAATGCGCTGACCCACATGTTCTAAGAGTCGTGAGGGGACGCTCATTTCTTGCTTAACTATAGACTGAAGGGTCACATAGTCTATGGTGTGGCTCAAGTCGTCAGATACTGAAGAGCGTGTCAGGTTCCCCTCGACAGAGAGCTGAACTAAATAGTCACTGCCAATAATGGTCTCTTCTGCCAAACAGCCGTGGTGTGCATAAAGGCGAATGTCATGTAGGTGTATTTTGCCCAAAACGAAATTAATTGAGGTGTAAAAATAATAAAAAGGCGCGGTTCTGAAGGGGTTTTCTATCAATCATATGGGCCGCCTACTTTTATGGATAATGTCCTCTTTTTGCATCGGTTTTGATATCTTTACAGCTTATTAGACAAGACATGAGCGACGAAAAGGGCTTAAATTTTATTGAGCATATTATTGAAAATGATTTGCGCAATGGGTTTCAAAAAGAAGACTTGCGTTTTCGGTTTCCTCCAGAACCAAATGGATATTTGCATATTGGCCACGCATCGGCGATATGCTTGAACTTCGGCCTGGGTCTGCGCTACAACGCTCCAGTAAACTTGCGGTTTGACGACACAAACCCTGCTAAAGAAGAGCAAGAGTTCGTAGATGCCATCAAAAAAGACGTGGCTTGGCTCGGATTCAAGTGGGCCAACGAGTGCTATGCTTCTGATTATTTTGGTCAATTGTACGATTGGGCAGTCCTGCTCATTGACCAAGGTAAGGCCTATGTAGACTCACAATCCTCTGATGACATTGCCCAACAGAAAGGAACCCCAACATCACCCGGGGTGCCTAGCCCGTTTCGTGACAGAAGTATTGACGAAAACAAACGACTTTTTAGCCAAATGAAAGAAGGCTCAACCGAGCCTGGGCGTCATGTTTTGAGGGCCAAAATTGACATGTCTTCTGCCAATATGCTTATGAGGGATCCGATTATGTATCGTGTCTTGCACAAAGCACACCACCGAACAGGCAATGACTGGCACATTTACCCGATGTATGATTGGGCGCATGGAGAAAGCGATTATATTGAACAAGTTTCTCACTCATTCTGTACACTAGAGTTCCTTCCACACAGAGAATTATATGATTGGTTTTTGGATCAAGTGTACGAAACCAAAAACACCAGACCTAAACAGCGGGAGTTTGCACGAAGGAATTTAAGCCACACAGTGGTGAGTAAACGCAAACTCATGCGCCTTGTTGAAGAGGGGGTGGTTCAAGGGTGGGACGACCCGCGCATGCCGACAATATCAGGCTTGCGCAGACGGGGATACACCCCTGAGTCTATTAGAGCTTTTGCTGATGGTATCGGTGTGGGCAAACGAGAAAATATGATAGATGTTGCGCATTTGGAGTTTTGTGCTCGAGAAGACCTTAACAAAAAAACCGATCGCGTAATGGCGGTTTTGGACCCAATTAAGTTGGTGTTGACCAATTATCCAGAGGGCGAACATGAATTATTGGTTGCAGAAAACAACCCCGAGGATGAAAATTCGGGAAGCCGAACAATGCCTTTTTCTCGCAATCTTTTTATTGAACGCAGTGATTTCAAAGAAGAGGCCAATGCGAAATACTTTAGACTGACCATTGGCAAAGAAGTGCGGCTCAAAAACGGCTACATCATCAAAGGAGAAGCTGTGGTAAAAGACCAAAATGGCGAAATTATTGCGGTGCACGCAACTTATGATCCAGACAGCAAGAGCGGTAGCGGCAGTGAGGCTTCGTTGCGGAAAGTTAAAGGAACCATACATTGGGTCTCTCAAGAACAAGCGTTGGACGCAGAAGTGCGGTTGTATGACCGATTGTTTTCAGAAGCAGCGCCAGACGCCAATAAGGAAATTGACTTTTTGACTTTTGTCAACAACTCATCTCTAGAAGTCATTACAGCAAAAGTAGAACCGAGTTTAGCCAATACCCAAGTGGGCAAACAGGTTCAATTCCAAAGGACAGGATATTTTGTTGTCGATCCCGACACAACCGAAAACCATTTGGTGTTCAACCGCACGGTGCCGTTGAGAGATTCATGGGGCAAAACAACCAATAATTGAGCATCCAACCCGCTGGGATGCTCTACCCCTTATTCGTTATCCTCGTTTTTTTGCGCTTTTGGTTTGATGCCAAAAGTTGCCCCTTGTGTGATTTGGTTGGCCGCCGAGAATGAAGTGATGAGTTGTGACAACATATCACTTCCGGCATGTGGTGAATTAGGGAGTAAAATCAAATTACTTTGTGTGGACTCTCCAACAGATTGAAGTGTATCGTAATGCTGAGTAACCACCAACAAAGCTGAGGCTTCTTGCGAATTAATGCCCACATTATTAAGCACCTCAACAGACTCTTCTAGACCTCTAGCAATTTCACGCCGCTGATCCGCAATACCTTGCCCTTGAAGTCTTTTACTCTCAGCCTCTGCTCTTGCTTTGGCGACTATTTTAATTCGTTCTGCCTCTGCTTCGTATTCGGCAGCAACTTTTTCGCGTTCTGCAGCGTTGATGCGGTTCATGGCAGCCTTGACTTGTACGTCAGGATCAATATCTGTCACAAGCGTCTTGATGATGTCGTAGCCATAATCGATCATGGCTTGGTTGAGTTCGCGTTTGACAGCGATAGCAATATCATCTTTTCTTTCAAATACGTCGTCTAATTTCATTTTCGGCACTTCGGCGCGCACAACATCAAAGACATAAGAAGTGACTTGGTCTTGAGGGTTTTCTAATTTATAAAAGGCTTCATAGACCTTTTCTTTAATGACTTGATATTGCACAGAAATTTTTAACCGAACAAAAACATCGTCTTTTGTTTTGGTCTCTACTAAAACATCGAGTTGTTGCGTTTTGAGGTTGATTCTTCCAGAAATGCGGTCGATAAATGGGATTTTAAACTGCAGTCCAGAGGTGCGTGTGCTGTGGAATTTTCCAAAGCGCTCGATAACCGCTGCGGTCTGTTGTTTGACTGTAAAAACAAAAGCCACAAACACTATGATCGCCAAAATAATGAGGAAATAAACCAAAAAAGAACTCATAAGAACAAAGATTAGGGTGAACCCCTAAGATACAAAATAAACGTACATTTAAGGGGTTAAATTATATGGTAATGCCCAACACATCAACGATTTTTCTAGTGCTTATTTTTGCTTTGGCCCCCATGGCAAACGCACAGTACGGGCGAAACGACTATAATTTGAAGGGGTTGTTTTTTGGCGCGACAACACCAACAGTGATTACCCAAGATCTTGCGGTCGCTCCGGGCAAAGGCCTCACAGGAGGCTATATCTCTCGAGGTGATGTCTATAACAACTTCGACATTTCTTATGCGATGGTTTTTTTTCAAAACCAATGCACCATACAAGGGCGCAACAACAATATCAGTGGTGACGTCATAATGGAGCTGTCGGGCGCCCAAATTCAACTATTGGGGGGGTACCAAATCATTCGGCATCATCTGAGTCTTGACATGGGTCCAGTATTGAGTTTTAATGGGCCTTGGCGCGCTCAATCAAAGGATCAGGAGCTTTGGCAGGTGAGTGGGTATGATCAATTAGTGGTGGAGGATTTATCAGGGGTTTCTCCGGTGCAAGGGCATTTTTTGATTGGATTATCTGGAGGATTGGAACGACTTAAACTTACAGCGCAATACCAGCGTGGATTTTCAAATTTTTTAAGAAAAATCAACAATACAAATCTAGAGCGCCCAGTTAATGGCTTTTCAGGCCAACTCGCATGGACCACTATAGGGGTGTATTTATATTTTTAACTGAGGAAGGCGCGTGCAAAAGCGATGCGCTCGCAAGTTTCTGACGGCCCAAGCAATGACATGATTGCGAAGACATCGGGGCCTTGCATAGAGCCCACAAGCGCCAAACGCAAAGGCATCATGACACTACCTAGTCCATGATTGGCCTCTTTGGCCCAAGTTTTAACCATGTCAGACAGTGTTTCGACAGTAAAATCGTCTATGCTATTGAGAAGGTTTTGTAGTTCAGTCAATACGGCAACAGTATCGGGTTTGATGGCTTTTTTAATTCCTTGGGGGTCGAATGTTTTGGGCGCCTGAAAAAACAACTGGCTTTCCGTCCAAAGATCAACCACAAAAGAGGCTCTGTTTTGGATCAATTCAATGATATCCGGCACGTTTTCACCAGCAAGATCAACCCCTTTTGTTTGAGCAAAATCAACAAAAGACGCCACTAGTGCTGTTTTAGGTTGGTTTTGGAAATAGTGATTCTGAAACCAACGCGCTTTTTCGGGGTCGAATTTGGCCCCAGATTTTTGAACACGAGTCAAATCAAAATCACGAACAAGCTCTTCTTTGGAGAAAACTTCTTGCTCAGTCCCTGGATTCCAACCCAGGAACGCCAGAATATTGAGCACAGCCTCTGGAAGATAGCCTTGTTCTCGATATCCACTGAACACAGAGTTGGGCGTCTTCCAAGCCAATGGAAAAACAGGGAAACCACCAGAGTCTCCATCGCGCTTGCTTAATTTGCCTTTTCCCGAAGGCTTCAAAATTAAAGGAAGGTGGGCGAACTCAGGGGCAGCCCAGCCAAACGATTCATAAAGCAACAAGTGTAGTGCCAGGGAAGGCAGCCATTCTTCACCACGAATCACGTGACTGATTTTCATTAAGTGATCATCCACGACGTTGGCGAAGTGGTAGGTCGGCATGCCGTCGCTCTTGAATAAAATTTTGTCGTCCAAGACAGAGGTTTGGATTGAGACCTCTCCACGAATTAAATCGGTGAAGGTTAATGTGCGATTTTCTGGAGTTTTGAAGCGCACGACATAAGGCAAACCAGATGCGATGAGCTGCTGTACTTCTTCATGAGTTTTGGCAAGCGCATTATTAAGGTGTTTTCGGTTTGTAACGCCATAGGTGAATGTTTCACCTTGAGACTCTGCCAAGGCCCTTAAATTTGCCAAATCTTCGGCAGAGTCAAAAGCGTAGTAGGCATGACCGGCATCAATTAATTGTGTGATGTGGTTATTGTAAAGGGTTTTACGTTCACTTTGGCGATAGGGGCCATACAAGCCGGGTTTTTCAGGGCCTTCATCATAAGGAATATCGAGCCAATTCAAGGCTTCTGTAATATAGGGCTCGGCACCCGAAACATAGCGTGTTTGATCTGTGTCCTCAATGCGCAAAACAAATGTGCCTTTGTGTTGTTTGGCAAACAAATAATTAAAGAGGGCTGTACGGACTCCTCCAATATGTAAGGGGCCAGTAGGACTAGGGGCAAATCGGACGCGAACAGACGGTGTCATACATGTTTTTTAAGCAGGGCAAAGATACAATTTAAGGCTTCATTTCCGAAGGAATCCGCGGGTTCATGATAAAAAACCAAGCCGGCGGAACCAAACTAAGCACAATTGACGTGGGATAGCCAAAAGGCATTTCTGGACTGGTTTCATGGTGGTCCAGCAGCTGGTATTTTTTACTAGAGCGGTAGTGGTGGTCACTATGCCGTGTGAGTTCGTACAACAAAATCCGACCCATCACATGGTTGCTGTTCCAAGAATGTATTTCTGCCACAGGCTCATATCGGCCAGAGGGACGGCGTCGGCGGACTAAACCATAGTGTTCAATATAATTCGTAGATTCTAAAAGCAAAACACTCACCAGTGCCGCAAGAACGGCTAAAGCAACGGCATTGAGCCCAAAAACAAACCCTACCAAAGCCAAATAGGTGCTCTGGAATATGAGGTACCACAACAGGTCGTTGTGAGAAGAAAAAAAAGAGCGGTTTTCGCGCTTTAAGAGTTGTTTTTGAATGGTTGCGGCGTTTTTGATTTGTCCCCATATAGAGCTCAGCCAAAAAGAGTAAACCGACTGGTTGTAGCGGGCTGTGGCAGGGTCGTTTGGTGTCGCGGCGTGCTGGTGGTGGCCATAGTTGTGCTCAATGTAAAAATGCATATACAAAGAAGGGCACAACAAAACTTTGGATAAAGTGCGTTCCCAAAACGTTTTCCTATGTCCCAATTCGTGGGCAACATTGATGCCATTAGAACCCAAAACCAGTCCCATCGAAAAAGTGAAGCCAACCAACTCGAATAAAGAAAATTTTCCTGTGGCGACAATACTTAAATAATGGAACAATAGGCCAAAAACAATAGGAATATTGACATAAAGTAGGCCATCAAATAAGATGTTCTTGGCCTTTGTTGAGCGCTGTGAAGCACTGAGGTTTTTGGGGATAACCGGAAGCAGTAGCTCAAAGATTGGAACAACAACAAAAACATATATTGGTGTAGCAAAGGCATATACGCCTTTGAATAAAAAAGCCACACCCAACACAAAGGGAATGCTGTAGGCGGTTAAATACTTCAAATCTTTAAAAAATTCAGTCACAGACCTTATATTTACAGTACATTAGTTTCAATCCAAGACCAGGTGTTAAGTGAGTGATTTTCAAGTCGTAGAAAACAAACTACAGCAATTTATTAAAAAATTCTATATCAATGAGTTGATTAGGGGTGCTATTCTTTATTTGGCGGCTGGAGTTTTTTATTTTTTATTGGTCTCGGGAATTGAATATTTTTTATGGTTGCCGTCAACAGGGCGTGCGGTTTTGTTTTGGTTGTTTGTTGGCGCAGAGCTTTTGTTGTGTTTCATCTTTTTGATTCGGCCCCTTTTGAGACTCTTAAAACTCCAAAAAGGCTTGACGCCGAAAGCGGCAGCCACAATCATTGGCCGACATTTTAAAGAGGTCGACGACAAACTCATCAACACTTTAGAGCTTCAAGAACAAGCGGATGGGTCTTCTGAATTGTTGTTGGCCAGTATAGAACAAAAGGCATCTGAGATTAAGGCTGTTTCATTCCGAAGAGCGATCGATTACACCAAAAACCTGCGCTATACTAAATACATCATTATTCCTTTTTTATCAATTCTACTGATTGGTGTTTTCGGAGATCTTTTGACATTCCTTGAGGGTTATCAGCGCGTCTCTCATTATACTCAAGTTTATACCCCCCCGGCGCCATACCAATTTATTGTGACGAACAACTCTTTGGCTGTTCGGGACACAGAGGTGTTTAGGCTTAAAGTGCAAACCATTGGTTCTTCAACCCCAGAAGAGGTTGAGATCCATTTTAACAATCAACAGTATGTGCTTACCCCCAGAGGCACAGGCTTGTTTGAATTTGAATTTGAGCCCCAAACAAAATCCTTGCAGTTTCAGATCAAAACCGAGACCGTTTCCTCAGAGCTATTCACTTTGGAAGTATTGAAAACCCCTATGCTGACCAGTTTTTCAATGGGCATGCGTTATCCAAAACACACCCAGTTACGCCATGAGGTGCTGCAGAACGAAGGCAATGCAAGGGTGGTTCAGGGGACGTTAATTGATTGGCGGATTCTGGCCAGAAACACTAGTGCTATTGGTTTTGTGTCGCAAGCCGATACAGTCTTATTTGACAACCAAAATAACGACACCTACACCTTGTCTTCTCCAAGCCAATCATCCTTTCGTTACCAAATCATTCCAGAGAATCAATCTGTTGGACGTTTTGAGCCACTGACCTATCAAATAGAGGTGTATCGAGATGAACCGCCAACCCTAGAGATAGAGGGCATTGTGGACTCCATCAACACCCAAGTGATGCACCACCGACTGCTGGTCTCTGATGATTTTGGGTTGCGCGAACTTTTGGTTGTTTGTTTTACCGCAGAGGATCTGTCTGATACAAGGCGCTATGCGGTGCCTATTGGACGAGGATTGGTTCAGCAGGTTTTTTATGATTTCCCAACAGGTTTTGAGCTGGCGCCCGGCCAGAATTATCAATACTATTTTGAAGCGATAGACAACGACCAACCCAATGGATTTAAAGTCACCCGGTCGCAAGTTTTTGGTGTAAGAACCAATACGACGACAGAGCAGAGGGCAGAATTACTAGGGCGACAGCAAGAGCAACTGCTGGGTTTAGACCAAGTGTTGAGACAAGTTCGTGAGCAGGAGGCACAGAACAAATCGATTCAAAACCAACAATCACAAACAGAGTCGGTGGATTGGCAGCAAAAAATGGCCGCGGCAGAAATGCTTAATCGTGAACAAAAGACTAACGATCGCATCAGAAAAGCGACCGATCAAATAAAGAAGACTCTTGATCAGGTCAAAGAGCTTGATTCGGGCTCAGATCCATACCAGGAGGCCCTTCAAGAGCGCTTAGAGGAGCAACAAAGATCAATTCAAGAAAACGAGCAAGGCCTGAAAGAACTTCAAGAGTTACAAAAAAAGATCAATGAGGAGGAGTTCAAAGAAGACCTCGACAAACTCGCCCAAAGGCAAAAAAACCAAAAAAAGAGCTTAGAGCAGTTGGTGGAACAAACCCGTCGGTATTACGTAGCCAAGAAAACCAAGCAGATCGCTGAGGCCTTGCAGGAATTGGGAGAAAGACAAATAGAGGCTGCTGAGCGGAGCCACGAAACTAAAGAAGACCAATTGGAAGAGCAGAACCAATTGAACTCATCGTTTCAAAAGCTGCAAGAGCAAATGGAGCAACTCCAAAAGGAGAATGAGCAACTCACACAACCCATGCAGGTCCCTCGCGATAAGTTTGAGGAAGATCAGATCAGCAACGAACAAAATAGCGCTGCTGAAAAAATCAATCAAGAGGACCAAGAGGGGGCAAAATCTTCCCAAAAAAAGGCCGGACAAAAAATGAAGGAAATGGGCAGTAAGATGGGGGCTCAGATGCAAATGATGCAGATGGATTCTGTACAAGAAGATGCTGAGATGCTGCGCGAGATCTTGGATAATCTAATTGTATTTTCAACAGAACAAGAGTCGTTGATGGAGCAAATGATCAGTGAAGGGCCGAGCAGTGTTCAGTTCGGGAAGCGGATCAACCGCCAGAATACACTAAAAGAAAACTTTAAACACATTGATGACAGCTTGTTTGCCTTGTCTTTGAGACAGCCTTTGATGGGTGCTTCAATCAATAAACATATATCAGATGGTCAGTTTTATTTAGATAAGAGCTTGGATGATTTTGCGGACAACAAATTGAGCCAGGCTTCAGGGAGCCAACAGTATGTGTTTGCCAACGCCAACGCTTTGGCGGAACTTTTGGATGCTGTTTTGGCCCAGATGGAGCAAATGGCGATGAATATGCCGGGCTCAGGATCAGGCCAAGGGCAGAGCGGACAAGGTTTTCAGTTGTCGGACATCATCAAAAAACAAGAATCCTTACAACAAGAAATGGAGCAAGGATTAAGCCCAGGAGAGGGCATGCCCAAGCCCGGTCAGGGCCAAAAAGGCCAAGAAGGCCAAGAACAAGGTTCTGGAGAAGAAGGGAAAACAGGTGAGGGTGGTCAAGAGGGGTCGGGGGCTAAAGGCAACACTGATTCAGGCCAACAATCTGGTGACGACAAGGGCGATGGTGGTTTGGAACAAAATTATAGCGAGGAGATGAATGGTCAACTTTTTGAGATTTATAAGCAACAGCAGCAACTGCGTCAGGCTCTTGAAAATAAACTGCGCGCCCTAGGGTTGTCTCAAGACCAAAATCGCCTTTTGGAGCAACTTGAGCGTGTAGAACAAAAAATCTTAGACAATGGATACAACCGTGAGACCATTGATCAAATGAGGCAAATCAAGCACGAACTATTAAAATTACAGGATGCTGAATTAAAGCAAGGAGAAGAAGAATCGCGAGAGGCCCGGTCGAATAAAACGAATCACGACCCACTAAAAGGAGAGGAAATCGACAGCCCCAAGAACTATTTTCAACAACTTGAGATATTAAACAAAGAGGCCTTACCTTTGCAGCCGTATTTTAAAAACGAGGTGCAGCGTTACTTTAAAAAAGACAATGATAGAGTTTAGTCAGCAGAATGAATTTAGTTTAGCTCAAGAAGAGGCATGGGATCAGTGGCTTACAGATTGTTGTGCCCAGGAGGATTTTGTTATTGGGGCGCTGGGTTATGTGTTTTGTGATGATGAATTTTTGTTGGGCATCAATCGAGAGTTTTTGAACCACGACACCTACACAGATATCATTACCTTTGGCGAGTTAATTGGGCGGTCTGTTCATGGAGAAATTTACATCTCGACCGAGCGGGTTGAAGAGAACAGTAAGGAGTTTTGTGTGGGTTTTGATGTTGAATTGGCGCGCGTGATGGTGCATGGTTTGTTGCATTTATGTGGGTATAAGGACGCTGCTGATCACGAAAAGGCTGAGATGCGGAATAAAGAATCTTTCTATATTAATCAATTTAATTTACTGACTACTAAGTAGTTAGTGTTTGTTTCACGTGGAACAATGTTATGGTAGATCAGGAATATGATGTGATTGTTGTGGGTGCTGGGCACGCTGGGTCTGAAGCGGCTGCGGCTGCTGCCAATATGGGGGCGAAAACCCTTTTAGTGACTATGAATTTGCAGACTATTGCGCAAATGTCGTGTAATCCAGCAATGGGAGGCATCGCCAAAGGCCAAATAGTTAGAGAAATAGACGCCCTGGGGGGGTATAGTGGTATTGTTTCTGATCAAACAGCGATACAATTTAAGATGTTGAACAAGTCTAAGGGCCCTGCGATGTGGAGCCCTCGGGTGCAAAGTGACCGCATGAGGTTCGCTGAAACATGGCGCATGCTTCTTGAAGGCACACAAAATTTGGATTTCTATCAGGATATGGTTTCTGGGGTTGTGGTCGAGAATGGAAAAATTAAAGGCGTCAAGACGACTCTTGGGTTAGAATTCAAAGCCAAGTCGGTGGTGTTGACTAATGGAACCTTTTTGAACGGACTCATACATGTTGGAGTGAAGCAGTTCGGCGGCGGTCGCGCAGGAGAAAGAGCGTCTATGGGCATTACGGAACAACTTGTTGATCTTGGTTTCGATTCCGGCAGAATGAAGACAGGAACCCCACCAAGGGTGGATGGACGGTCGTTAGATTTTTCCAAGATGATCGAACAACCTGGAGATGAGGTGCCGCAGAAGTTTTCTTTTTCAGAGGCAACAAAACCCCTGACCAAGCAGCGG
>ENA-OUOG01001031-OUOG01001031.1-marine-metagenome-genome-assembly--contig:-NODE-1031-length-33858-cov-6.017702_pt1 | contig 33858 bp, 20 predicted proteins | sample MGYA00248635_ERZ508505 | MGnify/ENA primary metagenome ERZ508505 (study PRJEB26176, sample SAMN06267871) | marine metagenome | isolation source: Saanich Inlet, British Columbia, Canada | place: Pacific... | reverse complement strand
GTGTTCGTCGTCGCCGCCGGCGGGAACGATCCTAACCGATCCGCGTGCGACGCGTCCCCGGCGCGCTCGAACACGGTGTTCGCGGTGGGCGCGAGCGACAAACGGGACCTCGCGTACGTTTACGGATCCGAAGGAAAGTGCCTGGACGCGTTCGCGCCGGGCGTGCGCGTGCGAAGTGCCTTCGCGTACGACAAAAAAAAAGACGCGAGCGACGGAGACGAAGAAGCGAACGACGCCTACGCCGAGATGAGCGGCTCATCGATGGCTGCGGGCGTCGCGGCGGGCGTCGCGGCGCACTTCCTGGGCCACCACCCGGCGGCGACCCCGGGGGAGACCAGGGAGGCGCTCACTTTTGCGGCGTCCGCGGGGAAGGTGAGGACGCGCGCCGGCGCGGGAAACCACGAGGGCGCGGCGCTGCTCAGGGTCCCTGTGAGATGGGCGAGGTAGTGAAGCGCGTTGATGAGCTATTATTAAAAACACCTCCGCAGATCAGCTGATCTGGTGTAGGGTGATGAGCGCGGGCACGATTTTGAGCAGGTCGTCTACAGGGACGGCGAATCCCAACCCAGGAGAGACCGTGTTCCCGTAGGTCGTGACGGCGACGCCGATGAGCCGCCCGTTTGAGTCCACCAGGGCGGCGCCCGCGGAGGATTCGGGAATCTCGGCGTCTGTTTGTAACACATTCCGGATGGTGGTGCCGTTTTTCGAGGGGACGCTTCGTCGGAGACCCGAAATCACACCCGCGCTCATCGTGGTCTGCGGACTGTACGCGCCCTTTAAGGAATCAGCACCCTTCACGTCCCCCGCGCCCACCACGTACGCGCTCTGCCCGACTCTCAGCGAACCGCTCGAGCCTAATTGGAGCGCCGCCGGCCTCGACACGCTCTTCTCGACGTCGACATCTCCCTCAACGTCGCCCGCGGGAGATATGAGTCTCAAGACGGCGATGTCCGAGGCGCGCTGCGTCCCGACCACCACGGCATCGTACCACGTCGCGTTTCTCGGGTCGGCGCCGTTTGTTTTTTCCGCGGGGACGTTCACGCGCAACCGCCTCTGCGAAGCGTCTCGATTCTTTTTGTCGTCGCTCTCCTTGGAGGGCGAGCCGGGCACGAAATCCTTCACCACGTGGAAGCTCGTCACCACGAAGCCCCCCTGCTCGAACGCCGCCCACACCACGCCCGTGCCGCGCGGGGTGTACCCCCCGTTCGCGCCGTTCGGGTCGTACACCGCCAGCGACACCACCGAGCGCGACGCGGTCTCGAACACGCGCGTGGCGTTCGCCTCGTCCACCAGCGCGAGCGCGGGCTCGGTCTGACAGAGGAGCGCGAGTCCTGAACCGAGCGACGCGCCGAGCGCGCCGAGCGCGAGGCGGCGGCGACCGAGGCGTCGCGAGTCAAAGTCGGGGACATCGCGCGAGACATCGCGCGCTTCGTCGTGTTCGGGGTCGGAGTCGAGCGTCATCCGGGGGGGTTCCACAGTGCGCGCATCGCGATTCGAACACGATCGCGTCGTCACCGTCCGAGGAGCGCCTTTTCGCGCAACAGAGCGAGCGCGAGGGCGCTCGGGGCGCGCGATCCCCGACGCGACGCACGCGAGCGACGCCATGCTGCCGCTTTCTCGCCCACCGGCGTGGCGTCAGGGTGGCAGAGTCCGCCGGAAATCGAGCGCGCCGGATGGGTTTGGCCGATCAGGGGTGACCTACCGTAAACAGGTTGTTAGCTCGCGCGCGCAAACTTTCGCTGCTCTCTGCGCTCTGGTTTTCGAGAAAACAAGTCGAGCCTCTCGAGGCGTCGCAGTCGCGGCGTCGCCTCGCGCGCACCACGTCGCTCGCGACCGACTGCTCGAGGCGGCTCGTGGTCTCGTCCACGGCGACGGGCCGCCCGCCTCGTGTCCTCGCGCGACCCGCTCGCGTTCGTCCGCACGGAGCCCCGACCCGCGGCACGCGCGCGCCCTCGAGCCGGCATCCCGAGGCGCGCGCGCTTCCTCGCGACGAGATGTCTTCCGCCGGGGAAGTATCCGAGGGGGGCGTGCGTCTCCTCCTGGTCGGCTCGCCTCCCGACGTGGCGCGCGTCGAGGCGGCCGCCGAGGCGTGCGTCGCCGAGCGGCGCCACTTGCTGGTGCTGTTCCGCGGAGCCTCCGCGGCGGAGGGGGGTCCGAGCGGGGCTGACCACCGGAACGACGAAAAAAAAAGAGAAGAACACGAAGAGGCGAACCGTTTGACGCGGACGGCGCGAGACTTGGAGTCGGCGTGCGACGCCATCGCGCGCGTCGCGCCCGTGCTCGAGTTCACGCCTCTGCTCGCGGAGTGTGGCTGGGACGCGAAGCACGCGCGCGCGCGCGCGGAAGCGCTCGCGCGCGAGAGAAAGGGGAAAGACGTCGTCGTCGACGACGCGACGGGAACCTCTTCTGACGTCTTTGAAAAAGACGAAAACGTCGAAAACGTCCGCGCAAGCCGCGGTTTCGCTAAGGTTTCCGTGGGCGGCACGTTCGACCGCCTGCACGCCGGGCACAGGCTTCTGCTCGCCGCTGCCGCGCTCGCGACACACAAAGAAGGCACGCTGTTCGTGGGCGTCACTGGCGAGGCGCTCCTGGCGAACAAGTCGGACAAAAACAAGATCCAGCCCTACGCGACGCGCGCGAACAACGCGGAGCGGTTTCTCGAGAGCGTCTGGTGTCCAGCCTCCGAAAAAAACGCGTCGATGGAAAGTAAAAAAAAAATCAAGACGGGGCCGCTGGACGGCTCGCCGCCGCTCGCGTCGACGGTGGAGGACATGCGCGCGCTGGTTGTGTCGCGGGAGACGCTCGGTGGCGCCGCGGCGGTGAACGCGCAGCGGCGGGATTTGGGTTTCCCGCCGCTGGAGATCATCGCGGTGGGCGTGGTGGGCGGCGTCGGAGACTCCGACGAGGCGCGCGAACGAACGAAACTCTCTTCCTCCGCGCTGCGGAAAGCGGCGGAGTAGTCGGAGTTCACGTGTTATCGATAGCATTCAACACGATTCGATTGGAACAACCTTCACGTGCTTTTCACTCGTCCATCGTTCGGAAAAAACGCGTCGTCTAAACATTCTTCGAAATTCAACGCGCGTCTCTACCGCCATCCGTCGCCGCGCGGCGTCGGTTTCGGGGGCGCGGGCGGAAGCGACGCGAGGTCCAGTCGTCCGCCGGCGACGCGGAAGTTGTCCACGTCCAGCAAACCCTGAGACGGAAGCGCTGGAGCGCCAGCCTCGACTTCCGCGGCGCGCGTCTCGTCGGCGCGCGAGCGCATTCGATCGTCATAGGCCTCGAGACGGAGCTCATCCAAAAGGAGGTCCTCCTCGTCGTCCTCCTCGTCCTCGTCGTCGAACAAGAAGACGTCACGCGCGTTTTCTCGGCTCCGTTCCAAACGCGATCCGCGATCGGGAACCCACGCGGGCGGTTGATCGGTGAAGCCCTCGTGGATGGCTTCCAGGCCCAGGACAGCGCAACCTGCGCCTATGGCGAGACACTCCGTCGGCGCGCGCCCCGCGGCGACGCGCGCGGGGGTCGGCCCCCACCCGATGAGGAGCCGTCGTCTTTGCTCACACGCCGTCGCGTCCGAGCGCCACCCTTCTCTGAAGGTTTCTTTCGCGACGCGGAAAACCGCGGCTTGCAGTTCGCGCCGCGCCGCGCCGCCCGTATCGGCGTCCAGCGCGTTTAGCGCTAAACGCAACTCGCTCGAGCTCACGAACGCGTCCATGGCCATGGCCAAGCCGCGGCGCGACAGGGGCAAAACCGAGTCGTCATAAACCGAGTCGTCTCTTTCCCGAAATCGCTCTTTTTGGTCACCGTTCAAAACGGCGGGTTTCCCGAAGACGATTTTCTCGGCGACGGCGCGCCAGACGTCGTTTCCGAGCCTCTCTGTCGCGCGCGCCAAAGGCTCGGGGTTGCGCTTAACGCGGTTCGCGCTGCGCCACGAGTTGCCGTAGTGCAGGTTCCACGCCAGGCACGCGAACGAGTTGCGAGTGTCCGAACGCGTCTCAGAGCGATATCCGCGATGAGCGACATCGCTCATCGCCGCGTTTTGAATCGCGGACGCGACGGCGCGGAAACCGTCTTCGTCGGCGAAGCGGTCGGCGACGCGACCTAAACCGCGCAGACCTTCAACCAACATTATGGTTCTTCTCGTGTCGCATTTGTGCGCGTGCGTTTTCACGCACTGCTTGAACAAAACACTCAAATCGGTGTCTGTTTTTAAATCGCCGTCGTGCCGCGTCAAACGCAGCGCGGGGGTACGGCCGTGTTGCGCGAACGCGTGGATGTCGGCGAGCGCCTTAATCGTGGTCGCCAGTTCGATCGGGCCGAAGCTCGGGAGCGCCTTCCTGAGCATCTCGCGCATGTTCGCGTACCGCGCGTCTCTTGTGACGATGTTTGACGCCAACTCGCGCCGGCGGTTCACGGGGCCGCCCAGGGGGACTCTCTTGAGCGCCGAGCGGAGCCGGGAAAACGACGTCGCGACGTTGGCGGCGCGAAACGTGACTTTCTTTTTAGTTTTTTCGGATGTCGAAAGCGCGTTTCGCATCGACGCGTCGGCGGACGCGTTCGGCGCATCATCAGACGCGTCGTGAGTCACGACGCCGTTCTGGACGAGCGCCAGGACGCGCTCGTGGTGGCGGCTCCGCACGAGCAGGTCGTTCAGCGCGCGCTCCTCCCTCGCGGCTCGGTCCGGCGCCCTCGTGCCACCTCGCGCGGGCTTCTCCTCGCCGTAGCCTTTCCACGCGCGCCACCCCGACGTCGTGGCGTACGACGCCGCCGCGGGGCGGTGCGTCCCCGCGAGGGATACCGACCGCGCGCCTCTCAAAAGCCAGAGCAGAGCGTCTCGACGCGACGCCATCGCCGGCGCGAACGCGCGCCCGCCGCGCCCCGCGGAGTGCGACGAAGATGGGGCGACTACAAACATCACATCGGAGCTCTCTGGAAGTGCTGGACACTCGAAGAAAATTGGTGAGAAGAGAGGGCGTGCCACTTGGCGTGACGCGCGCTTCTCTCGTGGCGTCAGCATGGCAACCCCCGTGGCGTGCGCCTCGCGCGCGCCCGGCGTCGCCTCCGCGCTCCCGCCGTCATCTCACCGCGCGGCGACGCACGCCGGCGCGTCCACGCGCGCGCCCGGCGTCGCCTCCGCGCCTCGCGCGCGACCCCGCTCGCGACGTTTCGCGGTCGCGGACGGTGATCGCGGCGCGTCGCCCCCGGCGCCTCCGTCCTCGTCCTCGTGGCACCGGCTCAGCGCGCGGTGGGAGGCGGACGAGGAGACCGCGATGGAGGGCGAGCTTTTGGATCTTCTCTCCCCGGCGTGGCGGATCATGCTCCTGTCGGACGGGTCCGTCACCAGGCACCTGAGACTGCTGTGCCCGAAGCTCGACTGCACCGCGCTGGAGCTGGTGGCGCAGGGCCCGATCGGGACGTTCGCCGGCGCCGGCGGCGCCGCGGCGATGCCCGCGGACGTGGAACGCATAGAGGGCGACCTCGTGCAGAGAGAGGTGCTGCTGCGCATTCGCGGGCCGGAGAGGGACGACGGCACCTTGCCGGGGTGGAGCGACAGGGGAGGCTCCGCGTTAACGGCGACTCCGTTAACCGCCGCGAACGACGGCACCGTACCGGCGGTGTACGCGGCGAGCTGGTGGTCCTCTGACACGTTCGCCGAGTTCATGTCCGATTCGGCATCGCCCATGTGGTCCAACCTCCGGTCGGCAAACGTCGAGCTGTACCGCGAAGTCAGACGGGTGTACCAGGGCGATAACGAGAAACTCGAAGAAGTGTTCGGAACGACCGGCCCGTTCTGGGGGCGGCACTACATATTTTGGCACGCGGGGAAGCCGATGACGGTGGTGTACGAGGTGTTTAACCCCCGGTTGGAGAACGCGCTCGGGCCGGCGAAACCGCCGTGACCGTGATGCCCGAGGGACGAATTGAGACGTGACATAATACGAGTAGCTCTTCCACCACTACCTACTGTAGTGACTAACTACGACGATTAGAAGCCTACGACTCCTCCTGCCCCGTCGTCGTCTCGCCCCAAGAAAAACGGTCTTCGGGAAAGCACCGCTTCATGAGCGGCGTGCGGAACAACCCGTTTACGCCGCTTTGGTGGAACGACGTCGGCGCGCTCTTCACTCGCGCGCCCAACTCTTCAGACAGCAACGAGGCGTAGTTCGCCGAGCACAGCTCGTTCACGGGCAGCTCCGCGGTTTTAACTCGGTCGCTCAAGTCTTTATCGGAGATGGTCTTGACGAGTTTCCCGACTTGATGGAAGTAGTGCGCGTCGCGAAGCGTCGCCATCTCCCATAACGAACTTTTAAGCGCGTCGCACTTTTTCGGATCGCGCTCCGTTTCAACAAACGGGTCGGTTTCGAACATGTCGTTCGCAGACCCTTCCTCCCCCCTGTGCACCAAGACGGCGCACCCGGGGTGCCTTCTTAACAGGTTGTGCACGAACGCCACGCACGTCATCGCGCCGGCGGGCGGCGCGGTGAGCGCCAAACGCGCGAGCCGTTTGGCGAAAGCCGCCGCCAGGTACGCCGGCAACGCGGTGGACTTGAGGAAGATGTCTAAAAGCTCGAAGAAGCCTTTGCGGTTGGAGACGTGGAACGCAGAAGAGTCCAGGAGGTTGTACAGCCGGTCGTAGAACCGGGGGTACTCTAAACCGTGCTTCGTCATCAACACGAACAGACCGTTCAGCGCGAGCATGCCGTCGAGACCGCCGCGGTCGATGGAGCCCACGAAAAAGTCGCTCAGCAGCACTGGGTTGGGCATGTGCGGCACGACGTTTTTGTGCAAACCGAGGAGCACTTTGCGGTAGACGTCGTTCGGGAAAGGCTGGCGAAGAAGCGCCAGCCACGCCTCCTGGAACGACTTGCGGTGTCGTTTGCCGTCCGCCCACTTATCGTTCGTCTTTCGCGCCTCAAAACGCGCCGCGTCGGCGGCGACGCAAACGGCGGGCCTTTTTTTCGCGTCTTTCTTCGCGTCACCCTTTTTCCGTTTCGTCTCCCGTTTCGTCGCCTCGGCGTGTTCGGCGCCCGCGATCTCCCCCACCGCGCGGCCTTTGCACCACGCCGACAAAAACGGGTTCTGTTCGTCGCCTTCGTCGCCGGCGTCGTCGCCGTCGCCGCGCGCGGAGCTCGCGGATCCCTTCATCAGGCCGAGCATCGCCTCGAAATCCTCGCCGTCGTCGTCGTCCTTCGCGGCGGCGTCATTCTCGCGCGCGCCGTCGCCCGGCGACGGACTCTCCGCGTAGTCGTCGAAGACGGCGGGCGTCCGGGAGAGCACGTCGTACAGGTTCCGCGCGATGTCGGCGCGGCTGATGGCGTGCTCTTCGCCTTTCGAGCCTTTCGCGAGCCTCTGCACGACGGCGTACGTGTGGAAACGAACATCCGTCTTGACCAGGTACCGGCTGGTTAACGCGCCGAGCAGTTCCTCCCCGAAAGACCGACCGCACACCGCGGCGGTCAACACCGAGGCGTACAGCTCGTTGTTGAGCCGCCCGGGGTGTTCCGAGCGCGCGCACTCCATCGCGGCGGCGAACGCCAAGACGCGCGTCTTCGCGTCGACGGACGCGTCGACGTCGTCCCCGTCTTCGTTCGCATCTTTCCCGTCCGCGGTCGTCTCCCCAGCCACCACCGCGCAGAGCCTCTTGGTGAAGATCTTGTAGTGCTTGGCGAACCACTCCGAGTACTTCTTCTGCGCGTCGTCGGCGTCCTCGGTCGCGACCCGCAGGTCCCCCAAACAGAGCCGCTCGGAGAACCAGCGCTCGAGCGCGATGATGGCGCTTCGCGTGGCGTTTCGGTCCTTCCCGGAACGAAGCGCGGTGAGGAGCTTCCCGACGTTGTTCAGGGACTTCCCGTCCGTGTTCAGAGAGACACCGAGGCTGGCGGTGTCATCGTGGTCGAGCAGGCGCTTCGGCATGGCGCTCCGCGAAGGTGGTCGCGCCGCCCCTCGCCCGACGAGCGCGGCGCCGAATGGAGAAAGCGGCGGCGGCGGCGGACTGCTTTTCCAGACGCCGAGTCGGCGGGACGGCGGCGATTTCCGAACCCCGATTTCATCGCCGCGCTCGGCGTGAAACCAGCGCGCTTCTCCGCCCCATTCTTCGGAGCGCTCCGAGCCGCGGGTCGTCGGCGCGGGTCGCGCGTGGGTCGAAGCGAGCGCACGCACGCGCTCTACGCGGACTCGTGTCGTGCCACACTCCGCGCTTTTCGATCCGGAAGCGAGCGGAGTCCTTCCTCCTCCACCGCGATGGCGGAACACCTCGCCTCCATCTACGGCACAGAGAAGGATCGCGTCAACTGCCCGTTCTACTTCAAGATCGGCGCGTGTCGCCATGGCGAGAGGTGCAGTCGTCTGCACATGCGCCCCACGTTGTCGCAGACGATCCTGATGACCAACATGTACGAGAACCCCGAGTACGCCGCCGCGACCGGCGCGATCCCGGCCATGACCAAGCAGCAGTGCCAGGATCACTTCGAGGATTTCTACGAGGATGTCTTCGAGGAGTGCGCCAAGTTTGGGGAGGTGGAGGGCCTGAACGTGTGCGACAACATGGCGGATCACCTGGTGGGGAACGTGTATGTCAAGTTTCGGGACGAAGAGCACGCGCTGGCGGCGAAAAACGCGTTGCACAACAGGTACTACGACAAGCGACCCATCAAGTGCGAGTTTTCCCCCGTCACGGATTTCCGCGAGAGCACGTGCAGGCAGTACGAGGAGCGATCGTGTAACCGCGCCGGGTTCTGCAACTTCATGCACCTGCGCAAGGTGAGCCGGGAGCTGCGGCACGATCTGTTCGGGCGGTACGGCCACAGGGACGGGCGCGGGCGCCGGCCGGGCCCCGAGGGCCACAGGGCGCGGAGGGATGAGCGCGACCGGTACGCGCGGGGAAGAGATTTCGAGCGGAGGGAGCGGTCGCGTTCGCGGTCGCGGTCGCGCGACCGCAGAGACGCCGACGACGGACGCGTCAGCGCGAAGCACATGAGCGACGAGCAGAGGAGGGCTATGTTCGCGAAGTGGAACGCACCGGGAAGCACCGGGGCGGGTCCCGGGTCGGGCGGCGGCGCGGAGTGATCCGACGTGCGTTTCGTTTTTTGCCGCGCTTTGCGCAAGTCCGCGACGGGAACGAGACATACGTCTCCGTTTTACGACGTAAAGTTCGAAACCCGAAAAGAAATCAAAACCGTCCTCCGGTAGTTCGATGCGCTATCTACGTTTTTGGGAGCGCGCGCGGAGTTCGCCTCCGCGCGCGTCCCCGCCACCCCCTCCCCTCCTCGCGTCGCGGCGGAGCTCTCCAAAGCACAGCTCCAAAGGAAGCGCCAAATTCGCTTCCGTGCGTATACCTCCTCTCGCGTTTTGTTTTTCGCGCGTCGGCGCGCGACGCGCATCTCCGTCTCTCGTCACGCGCGAATGCTCGCCACCGGCGTCCGCTCGGTCTCATCCGTCTCGTCGACTTCCGCGCGAGTCGCGTCGTCGCCGTCGAAGTAGGGCTCGCGCGTGATGGGATCCTTGCGGTCGAAAACCACTCTTCCTCCCCGCGCGATGCGCGGGCGGCAGTGCTGCCTGTGCATGCCCAGCGGCAGCACGAAGGACCGCAGCGCCGACGCGTTCGGCGCCAGGGAGAAGAGCATGGCGATGTCGGGAATCTCGGGAGGCGGCGTGTACGGCGCGACCGGTTCGATGGGGAGCGGCGCGCGCGGCGGTCCCATGCGGTCGATGAAGAGCTGGATCTGCGCAGGCGTGCTGCCGAAGGGCGAGGAGTACCCGATACTCGCTCCCATGGGCATGCCGTCCGCGCCGAGCATACCGCCGCCGCCGTACCCGGAAAACTGCCCTGAACCGCCGTACCCCGGACCACCCGGACCCGGCCCGCCCCTCGGCGTCGGCGCGTCTTCGCGGCGGCGCTTCTTTGACCCTCCAACGCGCGCGTTGGATCCGCCAGGCGCCATCCCGCTCGGTTCTCTTGGGGGCGCGAACCGCTCCCCCCCGAACCCGTACGTCCCGTCCGCGCGCATCACGACGTCCACGCGCGACAGAGGCAAGGTGACGGGCTTGGAGGCGTCCCACTCGAGCTCCTCCGGCGCGAGCGGCGCGCACGACGGCCGCGCCGCGTACTCCGCCTCAATCTCCTCGTGCAGCGTTCGCGGCTCGTGCTTGAGCTTGAGCTGCAGCGTCTGCGCGTCGCACTCGCTGCGGCACCGCTCGAGCTTCTTCTCCTCGCGCTTGAGCTGGAGCTCGACCACGGCGTACACCATGTCCATGTGTTTCCGAATCTGGCGCATCTTGTCGAAAGACCCAGCGTCGTTCTCGCGACGCCGGCGCGTCTGCGGCCGGTTGGTCTTCTCGCGTTGGCGGAACACGTTGAACGGGTTCGCGTCGTTGGGCGCGGGGGGGGGTTGTAAACGCCGTAAGCACGGCTTCCCGGTTCTCGCGCGCTTCGCGCACCAGTACTCGTACACCGCCTCCATGATCGCGGGCCTCCCGGACATGTCCTTCAGCAGATCGAGCGCCTTGTCCTTCGGCAGCGCCTCCGTGCCCGCCATCGCCGCGCACTTGTCCTGGTACGAGATGATCTGCCCCTTCTCGGTGGCCACCGCGGCGCGAACCTCCATGGCGATCTCCGTCGCCTCGCCGCAACACACCTCGAGCTTCCAGATCATAGCCTCGAACTTCTCCGCGGGCAGACGGTTCTGACCGTCGTTATAGCTCAGCAGCCAGTCCTCGTCCTCGTTGTCCAGGTCGTACTCCACGAAATCTGTCGGCGGCGCGCCGAAGGTGCGGTTCCGCAGGTACGTGCGCGACACGCGGTGGTGTGGGCGGTAATCGCGCTCGTACGTCGCCACCTTGCGAATCTCGGGAATGGGAATCTCCGCGAGCTTGCCATCCTCAGCTTTGCCGTCCGCGGGTTTCGTGAGCACCTGCGTTTCGAGCGACAAATCGGCGACGCGCGACGGACGAGACGACGGGACGATCGCGTCGACGATTTGACGGAGGGGGGGATGATACTACGGTCAGCGCGGCGGCGGCTTCGAAAAAAATGGGAAAAATGCGAAAACGAAAACCGCCCTCGACGCCGCGCTTTATCACTGCCAGGGTGGGCTTTTTTGAACGCGTCGGGCGCGATCGACGGTCTGTTCCTGGTTCAGCGCGTTCCAGGGTTACCCCCATCGACGACGTGTCTCGCGGGGCGGGCCGGCGACGCACCTCTTCGTTCTCCGCGTCCAGCGTCTGATGGCCGTGCGTCACCTCCCTGGCGACCACCTGATCCGCGTCCAGAGCCTCTCGGATGATCGCCAGGCTCTGGTTCACGTCGATGGGACGCGCGCGGAAGGAGGGGCGGCTCATCCTTCACGCTTAATTTTACTGCAATTCAGTGCGCAATAACCTGTCTAATCCTGTACACCCAATGCCCCTCGGACGCGGCTCTAGCGCGGTGCGCTCCGCGACGTGTGCGCGCGCGCTGGGAGGTCCGGTCAGCACACCCCGAACGCTACGCACGCGTCAACTCGCACCGCCACTCAGATCGCCTCGCGCCCGCTCGTTATGGGCAAACCGCGCGGTGATCGGGGTAGGTTTACGCCAGATCCTCACGCACAACCCTCGCGTGCGCCAGCGGAGCAGCGGAAAAGGGCGGGAACACAGCACGCACGAGGAAGGACTCATCGTTCTGGGTCTAAAAATCCTCGATCGCGAAATACGAGGTTTTGTCTCGTTTGCTTTCGATGCTTTCGATTAGACGACAGGCGATCGCGAATCGCCCGTCTTTTTCGGTCAAATTTGACCGGAAACACGAAGAAGCCCTTTCGATGCGCGCGTCGAAAATCCACGAACGCCTTCGAATCGGAATCCGTTCAGAGCCCCCGCGTGAATAAAACGCTCTGCTTGAAATGCGGGCGCGCGACAGGAGAAAAACGTTGCGGGGAAACACTTTTACGCAAAAAGAGATTTACTTTAGATTCCTCCTCCCTACTCGTCCTCCTCGCGCGTTTTCCATACGCACTCCTTCCGCGTTACATAAAAAATAAACCGCGTTTCTTTTCTACGTGAAGAACACCTTCGTGAGTTGCCTCTTGATGACCGGCTGGTGGCAGCTGGGGCACGCGCACTGCGACGAAGACCCGGAAACGGCTCCGGTGCGGCCCGCGATGTGCGCGAGCCAGCACGCGTAGCACGCCGGGTGTCCGCACTTCGCCTCGAAGGGCTTGCGGCACGCGTTGCCGCACAGCACGCACCGGGGAGGCGGGCGCGCCACCGCGACGGAGGCGGCGACTGACGCGCTTCGCGTCGACGACGCGGTTTTCGGAGGGTCGGGTGGGTCCCGCGAAAGCGACGACGAAGCGACGCGCGCGCGTTTCGGAGGCGGCGACATTTTTTTCGAAGCCGCGTCCGAATCTTTTTCTGATTCTCCATCTTTCCGCGCGCGCAGCGCGTTTAGGTGCGCGGCGTGCGCGCGCTTGTGCGTCTCCGGAACCAGCACCCCGAACATCGCGTACAGACCGTTTTTAGATGGGTCCTCCTCGGCTCTTAGCAGACGATTAGCGGCGCGCAAAACGGCGGCGGCGTCGCCGTTCGCCTTGAAGTCGCGAAGCGCTCTTTGAAGCGCGTCGTGCGACGCCGCGCTCAGCTCGTGCCTCGCGCGGCGCATGAACAAACGCACCGGGTCGACGCAAATTGCACCGCCACGAGTGGCGACGTCTTGTTCTTGTCTGTCTGAAGACAAGAAAGACTTTTGCGTGACCGTCGTCGAAGGCGTTTGACTACCGTTCAAGTGCGCGGCGTCGCCGTTTACATTCGGGGTTTCTTCGGATCCCCTTGTAGGCGGCGCGGAAACGTCGCGCGCGCGCGCTAGCATCGCCGAGAGAGACCCGGATTTTTTCACCGACGCGGCGGCGGCGTTCCCGGCGCGCATAAGCTTTTCGTCCGTCCGTTTCACCGCGCCTTCGTTCGGGCCACCCGGGAAGGTGTCGCCTTCTCGGTTGCCGCGGGAACCCGAGGTGAGCGCCGCGATCAGGCCGACCGGTGTCCGACCGTCTTTGGCGCGCGGGTACGCCGGCGGCGCCGCGTCCGGGTCCACGCGGAATCGCTTTGGGATGGCGCCGCCGAAGAGGGAAGGCGCGCCTTCCTTCGCCGCCCCCGCGGAGGTCTCGCCGGCGGCGCGTTTCGAGTTAATATTTCGTTCACCACCGGCGCTGTTTGGTGAACCGCGCGCGGACGCGTCGTCGCCGGCGGCCACGAGCTGTTTTTCGTGTTCGTCGCGAGCTCTCGTGGCGCACCGCTTGAAGAAACGAGACAGCTGCGCCGCCGCCGGTCCGAACGCGTCGAAGCTCTGGATCGCCGGCCGAAGCCACACCGAGAGCTGATTGCGCGTGTCTCCGTATCCGAAGCGCTCGTCCAGAAGGATCACCGCGCCGTGGTCGTGCCTGTGCCGGATAACGCGCCCCAGCGCCTGGTTCACCGCGCGCATCGCGCTCTGCGAGTACCACGCCTCGCCGGATAACAAAACGCGGTCTCCGCGTTCCCGCGCGTCGATCGTGTTCGATTCGCGTTCGGACGCCGCCTTCTTCTCGTCCAGGAACGAACGCTTCAAACGCACCTTCGCGTCCGCCTTGGGCGCGTACGGGATGCCCGTTAAGATAACCGCTCTTCCTGCTTTGTCAGGGAAGTCGATGCCCTCGCTCACCTTGCCGCGGCACACCGCGAAGAACGCGGCGCCGCCGCGGTGCCGCGCGACGCCGTTTTCCACGCCGCCGACGTCGTCGTCCCCGGCTCGCTCGTTTTGTCCTTTCGTCCTTCTCAGTCCGAGCGCGGCGTTGAACTCGGCGAAGGCGGCCGCGAACTCTTTCTTGTCCTGCGGCTCCACCACCGCGTGCTTCGCGTTACATATCCGGTCCCAGACGCTCGGCGCGCCGTGCGATCGCCAGAACTCCACGCACGCGCGCATCACGCCGTACGAGGGGAAGAAAACCAGCAAACCATCCGGCACGACGCGCGCGAAGTTGACGATTGCGTTGCCGAGTTCGGCTTTGTACTCGTCCGTGTCGCGGAACCGGTAACTGCTGTTCAGCCGTTTCCCGGACGGGCCCACAGGCACGACGCCGCCCCACACCTGGTCGGGCGCGATGACGTGCGGGTTCTCCAGGCGCACCGGGAAGGGAAGCGCGAGCTCGCTCGCGAAACTCGACATCGGGCTCAGCGTACCGGAGGCGAGCACCACGCAACGCGCGCCCTTGTCTTTCAGAGCGCGCATCGCGACGCCCGGAGTGAAACACCAGAAGCTTAAAGTCGGGCCAGACCCGTGAGTGGCGGATCCATGGGATCCGCCACTCGAGAAACCACCCCTTTGTTGGTGAGAAAACGGCGTGTCCGGTGTCCCGATGCGCACGCGGAAAGACTCCATCTGCCCGCTCTTGCGCACCGCGAACGCCTTCTCCAGGGCGTCCGCCACCTCGACGAGTCGAAACGACGAGACGCGAGACTTGGCCTGTGCGCCGCCGCTCGCGGCTTCGCTCGCCAACAAGAGCGCCGCGTCGCGCATCACCGCGACGAGCAACTGCACGCTGCTCACTTTCTTTACGCCGCCGCCGCCGCCGCCGCCCACGTTACCCTCGTCGCTCACCGCGATTACGGGCTCGTCCGTGATCCGCAAGCTCGCGAGCACGTCGAAGAAATACGCGCACGGCTTCACGAGCTCTTTCGCGAAATGCGCTTTTTCAGCGAAAGCGCTCGTCCCCGGAGACTTGACGGAGCCTTTGTCGAGTTCGCTCGCGATTTTTGACTCCAGCGCGAGTAAGATGCCCCGGAGCTGCTTGTACTCCAACGCGGTGCGTTTCGTGAGCCCGTCGCGGTCGCCGCCGTCGACGCGTTTCATGCCGTTCACTCCCAGTTTCTCGCCCGTGCCGCCGAAGCCGTCGTCCTCGCCGCGGCCGCGCGCGTTGAACAGAAGCCGATCGGGCTCGGCGGCGTCAGCGGAGAGCTCTTCCTCGGCGGCGGCGAGCTCAAACGCCTCCTGCGCCTCGCGCACGGCGGCGGCGAGGTTCGCGGCCGGTAATTCGAACGAGGCTGCTTCCGCGCACGCCCCCTCGACGTTGTGTGCCTCGTCGAAGAGTAACACGGCGTCGTTCCATCGAACGCGGTTCCCGAACGTCTCGCGCAGTTTCGGGTCGATGAGGTAATTGTACGGCGCGAACACGATATCCGCGCGCGCCGCCATGTCCTGCGACATAAAGTACGGACACGGCCCGCATCCTCCCCCCACTTTTCCCTTCTCACCTAATTTTACCAGGTCCTCGATGTCCACCGGCTCGCGCTTGCCGTACTCCGGGTCCGAACGCAGGAAACGGTCGGTTTCGTTGTAGTGCGCGCAGGTCCTGCTCTCCGTCTTTTGTCGGCACGCCGTCTGCTGCGCGACTCCGGTGAGGCGTCGCACCTCCTTGTGCACGCACATCTGCGTCCGCGAGCCGAGCACCGCCATGCGCGGGCGGTACTTCGTCGCCTTAAGCTCCTTGATCACCTGCGCCAGCTGCGAGTGCGTGCGGCTGGCGTAGATGATCACGGGGCCGCGAGACTCACTCGGAGGAGGCGCGCGATTCGTATCGCGGCGATCAGTCGAGATCCCGTCTGCGGCGGAGATCCCGGCGGAGGAAGAGGCGTCCGCGGCGTCGCCCGGAGCGCGACTCGCGTCGAAGGACTGACCGATTCCTCGCGGGTTTCCTCCTCGCGGGATGCCTCCTCCCTGGCGCGCGTGCGCCTCGCGCCACCCGAGCGCCGCGCACAGCAAACAGAGCGTCTTGCCGGTACCTGCGTTTTGCGAAGGGAGGAACCAAGGAAGACGTCGTTTTGTCAGCGGCGCGTCATCCTCTTCGCGCGAAGATGAGAACCTTTCTCGTTTTCGGGTGCCGACAGATCGCGGCGATCGGAGACGACGGCGAGTGGTGACGCGGGGAAAGAGGACGACCGGGGGGATGGCCGCGCACGCCGTACCTGTGGGGCTCTCCAGGAGCGCGTTGCGACCGGTCGTGAGCGACTCGAGCACCTTCTCCATCATCGTGAGCTGGCAGTCGTAGGGGGCGTACGGGAAATCCACCTCATACGTCTGTCCGCCGACAGTCAGGGAGTGCTGCGGCATGGCGCTGGTTCGTCACGCCGTCAACTCTCCCCCGCCGCCGATCCACCGGCTTATCGCGCGCGTCGACCGCGCGTCGACGTCGCGCGCGGCGTCCCCGCAGCCTTCACGCGCGCCCGTGTCGAGATCTAGTGAAAGTTTGAGTGTGCCTAGCTCGGCTTGAACTCGTCGTCGTTCGTCGGTTTTGTCGAGTTCGAAGCATAATCGCAACGACAAACCGAGACTGCGCGTCCTCGACGCCGGCGGCATGGCGCGGCCCGGCGTGGGACCCCGTCGGGATGAGACCCCGGCGGTTGGCGTGAGCGGCTCTGGTTTCGGCACCGGGCTCGCCTCGGACGCCGCCTCGTCCCCCGACCCCGAGGCGGTCTTCGTCGTGTGCCACGAGCTCCTCGGACGCTTACATCGCCGAGCGCCGCGCCAGACGTTGCTGTACGTGGACGTGAACGGGGTCGCGCTCTTGGACGCCAAGACCGCGCGATGCGTTTCCCGCGCGGGCTTCAACGAGCTCACGTCGTGGTGCGCGGTGGACGCGCGCGTGTTCGAGCTCAAGCAGCTCGGCGTCGAGACCAGGAAACTCGAATTGAGACGTTTCGAGACGACGAGCGCCGTCGCCGCCGAGCTCGCCGCCGCCATGCGCTCGCGCGTGCGTTTGTACGTCGAGCGACCGGACGAAGTCAGGCGTCTGCGCGCCACCGCGGCGACGTTCCGCGCCGGGGACACTGTGCGCCGCGAAACGCTCGCGCGCGCGCACGCGCTCGGAGGCGGCGAAGCCGCCGCCGCCGCCTCGCGCTTCGCGAAGCAAACGCCCTTCGCGAAAAAAAAGGTACCGGGAAGCGCCGACGAGTCCCGAGCGCGCCGGTTGTTACGCGCGGCGACGCCCGGCGAGCGTCTCGCGCGCGCGGGCGCTCGGCGCGCGGCGCTCGCGCGCGACCGGAGCCAACCCTCTGAAGTGCCTCCTCCACACGGCGACGACGCGGCGGAGACGGCGTCCTTACCGCTCTCGGGGGACGAGAGCGAGAGCTCGGGGGAACGGTTTACGACCGGTTCGGGTTTTTTCCAATTCGGCGACGCGAATGGTAACAATTCGTTCGCGGACGGCGCCGGCCTGGACGACGCGTCTCTTCGCGCGGCGTACGCGCGCAGGGAAGCGGCGTATTTCAAGCTGCGCGAGGAGGAGGACGCCGCGTGGGCGGCGTCGCGAGAAGAAAGAGAAGAAAGAGAAACGGAGAGCGACGGCGAACGAGGCATCGCGAGAGAGACGTTTTCGTTTGCGGCGAAATCGCCGACGGAGCCTCCGTCGGACGCGCGTTCGGCGCGCGGTTTCCACAAACGCGAGCGCGCTCGCGAGCTCGAGCGCGAGCGCGCCCGCGCCGCGGAGACGATCGCTTCCCCGCCGCCGGCGCTCTTCGACGCGACGCTGGCGAACCCGCGGATGGAGCCAGAGCCGGCGGAGGACCCCGAGGCGTGGCTGGGGGGCGCGGACTACTTCTACGACGATTTTTCGGACGAAGGCGAAGACGACGACGACGGGAAAGGGGCAGAAAAAGAGCGTAGACCGAGTTCTGGTCTTTCGGGGTACGACCCCGTTTCCGTGTCCCCGCGCTCGCCCGGCGCGTCCGCGCGGACGCCGAGCAACACAAGAGGGGGCGGGCGGACGGATCAGACTGACAAGGCGATTGACGAAGAGACAAAGAGACTGAACCGGCGCGTAAGAGGCTTCGCGGGTTTGCTGCGGGACAGTCTTACGTGCGTTTCACGCGCGCGGACCGACGCGGACGTCAGGGCGGAGTGCGCCGTGTTGATAGACAGGCTGCGGCGGTTCACCGCGGAGGGTTTAGCGGAGGAGGAAGGGTTCGCGGGGTAATTATCGTGGTGCGGAGACGATAAGGTCGATGCGAATGCGCTCCCGACGATAAGAGAAGAGCTCGAGAGTGGACGCGCGGTAAGTGTGGTGATAAAAAATAGTCTAAATAATCATCCGCTTCGTCTCCCGCTCTCAGTCCTGCAGCTCCGGCCGGGTGACGAGCCACAGGCACGGCCCCAGCACGGGCAGCGCGGCGAACGCGGCGGCGGAGCGAGCGGAGAAGACGCCTCTGCGTTTCTGGTCCTCGGCGACGGCGCCGTACATGGCGAGCGAGAGCACTACGAGATCGCACGACGACACGCAGCACAGCGCGCTCTGTTCGGTCCACAGCGTCTTGAATCCATCGATGGACGCGGCGTCTAAATGCGTGACGCCGTAGGCGATCAAAAACGCCGCGAACGCGGCGTTGAACACCGCGAAGAGCTTCGATTCGAAAATCGTCCGCGTGGCCCACCCGAGGTCGGACTTTTTGACCGATCCCGGCGCGTCGCGCGGCTCTCGTAGGATCAAGTACGGTCCGAGCGCGAAGAATCCCAACGCGAAAGACGCCGCCACCGGGAGCACGGGCTTCAGCCTCGGCTGGTCCTTGCCCCCGGGCAGGAGCAGCGCCGCGTACACCGCTGGCACCACCCCGAGGCTGTTGAAGAGCGCCTCGAAGATTGGGTTGGTCGCGCCCGAGAAGGGCGCCGAGACGAGGCCGGCGATGAGGTCCATGTCGAAGGCGGACGTGCCGGTGGGCGCGACGAACGCGGCCGCCGAGCCGAGCGCGAGCCACCCCGCGGCGAGGCCGAGGCGGTCGGGCGCGGTCCAGGGCACGAACGCGCCGGAGTCGCCGGAGTCGCCCGCGGCGGAGCAGCGCGCCGACGAGCGCGCCGAAGGACGCGCGACGGTTCGCGGAAAGGCCCGGGTGCCGATAAAGTCGGAACCCGAACGGCGCGCGGGCGCGAGGGCGCGCGAGGCCGACGCGCGCGCGCGGCGCAAGCGCGGCGCCGCGCCGGCGGCGACGGGCGCGACGTGAGTGACGCGCGCGAGAGACATCGGCGCGAGGACGCGAGATGAACGCTTGGGTTGCGCGCGCGGGAGTGTGCCGGACACGTCACCGGCACATCCTTTATGACGGATGACGACGACATTCTTGCAAATTTCTCGTTCGCTGCAGGCAATGGCAGGTCTCACCACGACGATGTCACTTCTCGGCTCGCGATCTGCGCGGCGACATGCTCCGCGCGATGGCTCCTTCGCGGACGAGCTTCGCGGCCAGGCTCGCGTTCGCGCTCGCGGCGCTCGCGTCCCTGACGACCGCGACGGCCCTGTACGACAGCGACAGCCCCGTGGTGTCGCTCGACGCGAAGACGTTCAAATCCAGAGTCACCAACGACGTCGACGCGTTCGTGCTGGTGGAGTTCTACGCGCCCTGGTGCGGCCACTGCAAGAAGCTCGCGCCCGAGTACGAGGCTGCGGCGCGCGCGCTGAAGAAGAGCAAGACCGCCGCGACGCTCGCGGCGGTGGACTGCGACGCGCACAAGAGCCTGTGCGACGCGCACGGCGTTTCCGGCTTCCCCACCATCAAGGCGTTCCTGGCCGGCCGCGCGAAGGGATCGGGATCAAAGTACAAACCCGAGACGTACTCCGGATCGAGGGACGAGGCGAGCATCGTGCGTTTTTGCGAAGATAAAGCAAAAGAGAAACACTCGCAGGATGACCCCTTGGCGCCTCGTCTGGCGTACGAACACGCGCACGGGTTCTTGCACCACGGCGACGTATCCGCTGTACGCGCGATTTTGCTCACCTCCGGCGAGCCGCGCGGGTCGGCGAGCGGCGCGGGAGGTCTTACTTGGTTGGCGTCGGCGGCGGTGAAGTTCAAGAAGGGCAAAACCAGAACCGCCGTGTTCGCGTACGCCAGACAGGAGGACGACAAGGGAGGCGTCGCGCGAAACTTCGGCGTCAAAGATTTCCCCGCGCTCGTGTGCGTTAAGAGCGACGGGAACGACAACGGCGCGTTTTCGACGTTACGCGCGTCGGAGTTGGGAACCAAAGCCGGAGACAAGATCCGAAACGCGAAGGCGTTCGTGGAGACGTGCGTTGCGGCGTCACCGGACATTTCGAACGAATCCACGAACGGCGGTCTTGCGTGGAAGGCTCTGCCTTCGTTCCCGCCGCCGAGAAGACCGCGGAAGGTGAACGACGCCAAATACGCCGAGCTCACCGCGACGAACGCGCGCGACGTCTGCCTCGAGGGCTTCGCCGGGACGTGCGTTTTGTTGCTTCTGCACGCGCCCGACGGAGAGGGCTCGCTTCCCGAGCACGAAATTTTAGGTTCGTTAGCGCGCCGGTACCGCAACGACCCTTTGTCGTTCGTGTGGGCGGACGTCTCGGACAAGCACTCCGCGGCGTGCGATTTCGTCAAAGGCTTCGGGGTGGACGACGAAACGATGAAACGCGCCGAAACGACCCCGACGCTTCTCGCGGTGAAAACCGGAACTCGAAACCGGTTCGCGGTTCGCGTCGTCGACAGTCGTACAAAAAACACTCCAGAGAACTCGGATCACTCGTTCACGACGAACGCGTACGTGCGTTTCGTGGACGACATCCTGAGCGGGGACGTGCAGTTCAAGCCGCTTCAGACCGTCCCCGAGTTCGAGCCGGAGTACCTGCGCGACGCGAGCGGAGTCGTCGAGTTTGACGACGTTTTGGACGAGGAGGTGGAGGGGACGTCTTTGCGTTTCCGCGGCGACGACACAGCGTCGACGACCCTCACGGACGTCGACGACGAGGAAGGCGAGGAGATCGCGCTGGACCTGGAAATCGTGCCCGACGGGTCCGAGGGGGAGGAAGTGGTCACGGACGACGAGTTGAGGTGACGCCGTCGCGAGCGCGTCTTCGGGAGCGCTCGGCTTTTAATTCCAACTGATTGCCCATACACGACCTCGTTTATGATGACTCATACGCCCAGTTCGACAATCATGACTATCGAGCCGTCTCGGTTGTGCAAAACTCCCCGCGAGCGGATCGGCGACCGCACTCAGGCGCTCGGCGCGGGGACGGCGACCGACGGGGCGCAACCTCGGTCGAGATGGCGGACCGTCGCAAGCTCCAGGCGGAGATCGACCGGACGATGAAGAAGATCGACGAGGGCATGGAGGTGTTCGAGCGTACCTTCCAGAAGGTGGAGAACGCCGAGACCAAGGAGCACAAGGAGAAGTACGAGGTGCGTGTGAGCGATGCGTCGTCTCGAACGAGACGCCGACGTCGTCCGCGGCTCGAACCTCGTCGCGACGTCGGTCGTTCGTCGCTCGACAGGACCGAACGACCCGCGGCGAGGCGTTTCCGCGACGACGCGCCGTTTCCACGAGTCTCCCCGGACCTGCCACCTCGCGGATGCGCGCGAAAACCGGACAATTTGCCCGCGTCTTTTCGTGGTGCCGCATCGGCGAAAAAACCCTACGGCTCGGGAGGGCGCGTCCCGCCGCGTTCCGGGGCTCGGTCGCCTTCCCGCGACGCGTCCTCGACGTCTCTTCCGCGATGTGTACGTGGCAGACATCGCGCTTCGGCTCTCCGGACCCCCTCTGACCTTCCTCCCCACGCCTCGCTTCCCGCGCGTCGCTCGTCGTCACGCGTCCCTCGTCGATCGTCTCCAAAACGACGCGCGTCCGAAAAAACAACCTCTCGTCTTTGACGATCGCCCTCGTCGCGCAAAACAGTCCGACTTGAAGAAGGAGATCAAGAAGCTGCAGCGTTTCCGCGACCAGGTGAAGCAGTGGGCGGCATCTAACGACGTGAAGGACAAGAACCCGCTTTTAGAGGCTCGCCGACGGATCGAGGTGGAGATGGAGCGGTTCAAGGTGATCGAGAAGGAGACCAAGACGAAGGCGTTTTCCAAGGAGGGTCTCGCCGCGGCGCGCGTCGCGAAGGATCCCAAGGAGAAGGCCAAGGACGAAGCGAAGGAGTGGATGATGAACGCCATCGAGGAGATGAACACGCAGATCGAGACCTTCGAGGGCGAGATCGACTCGCTGACGAGCAGCTCGAGGAAGAAGAGCTCCAAGACGGGCTCGGGCAACTCGCGGCTTACGCATCTGGAGGAGTCCATGTCGAGGCACCACCAGCACATCGCGCGCCTGGAGCTGTGCTCGCGGCTGGTGGACGACGACGCGCTGGAGCCCTCCGACGCGGAGGACTTGAAGGACCTGGTGGAGGACTACCTCGAGCGCAACCAGGAGGACTTCGACGAGTTCGCGGAGGTGGAGGACATCTACGCCGACCTCGACCTGGACGAGCTCGAAGACGTCGCCGCGCGCAACAAAGCCAACTCGGTGAACATCGCCGCCGAGCTCGCGCTCGCCGCCGCCAAGGCTGACTCCACGAGCGCGAAGACCAAGGCGGAGAAGGAGACGAGCGCGGACAAAAACGAGCCAGCGCCCGGGCTGGCGTCGTCGGCGGCGAAGGCGGCGAAGGAGCCGCCCGCCGCGGCGGCCAAGAAGCCCATCCCGGCGCCCGTCGGCAAGGCGGGCGTGCTTGTTGGCGGCGCGGGACTGCCCGCGCCGCTCGGGCTGAAGCAAGACGGCGACGTTCCCGTCGCCGGCGGCAAGGCTATTCCCGGCCCCAAGGGCGCGACCGGGGGGTCAAGAGAGGGCTTGGTCGGGGGGAACGGCGGGTCCTGGGGCGCGCCCGGCGGCGCGAACGCGGACGCCCCCCCGGGCTTGCAGCAGCAGCAGAGCTGGTCGTTCCCGCCGAACGGCGGCGACGGGACGGGATCGGGCGCGGGATCTCCGTTTACGGCGCCTCAGACCCCCCCCGATACTCGCGGTCCCGGCTCGAGCAAGTTCCCCCTCCCCGTGCCCGGGCGCGGGCAGCAGGGCACGGCGCGCGCCGGCACACTCGGTTCGCCGAACACGCAGCCCGGCGCGGGCGGTTCCCTGGTTGGCGGGTCAACCTCGCCCGGCGGCAAGGGCTTGCCCGCGCCTCTGACGTTCCCCAAGAGCGCGAGCGGGAGCCCCTTGCCCTTGTCCGGAATTAAGGACAAGGACGGCAAAGACGATTCCGGAGGGAGAACGTCCGGGTCTGACTCGAACGCGTTGGATGTTTCGAACGCTGACGCGAAGGCGTTCGCGTTGCCTCCCGCGCTCGCGGAGCTTTTGGAAGAGAGCCTCAAGACTGATTCCAAAAACGCCGCCCCGCGTTTTACGAACGCGCAGTTCGACCAGAGCGGCTCTTCCGCCCGAGCGGATGACGCGAAAACGGAGACTAAAAACGTCGCCGGTTCGAGTTCTTCCGGACCGTCCGTGGCTTTGCCCGGCGTCGTGCTCGGCGGCGTGTCCCACCACGACCCCGCCGTGAACTTAAGGCTGTTAGAAGCTTCGCACCGCAATCTGCCAAGAGCGGCGGACGGCACGTGGAGCGCGCGGCGGCCAAACGCGCCGAGCGTTTCGATTCCCGCGTCGTACCCGACGTCTTCGCCGCCGGTGTTGGAGAACCCCGCGTTGTTCGAGCGGCTGGACGCGGACGCGCTGTTCTTCACGTTCTACTACCAGCAAGGCACGTCTCGGCAGTACCTCGCCGCGCGCGAGTTAAAGCGCGCGAACTGGCGGTTCCACAAGAAGCACGCCACGTGGTTCGCGCGCCAAGAAGAACCCAAAGCGTCGACGGATCTGTACGAACAGGGGAGTTACATCTACTTTGACTTTTCGTCGAGCGACGCGGCGGGCGCCGCGGGGGGGTGGTGCCAGCGCTCGAAGCCGGACTTCGTGTTCCACTACTCGCAGCTCGAGAGCGAGCTCGTGTAGGTAGAGTACATATGTAGTCTACCACGGGAAAGAGAATCCCATGATGTAATCTTTTTACTCGCGAGACTTTTTCTGACTTTCATCAGTATCGTCGCTCATCTGCACTGGATTTCGCCTGCTGGGCGTTTCGTCGCTTCTTCTCTTGGCGCTTCCTACGTTTGCGTTCCCCTCATTCGGCGCGCGCGCCTGGCCCGATGTCGCCGTCCATCGACGCCGCGCGCCTGGAGAGCGGCGCGTACCGCGCCGCGCTCATCGCCGCGGCGGCCGCGGGCGACGCCGCAACCGTCCGCGCGCTCGCGGACGGCCCGCCCCCCCCCGATGTTTCCCCCGCCACGAAAGCGTCGTTCCTGTCGGTGGCGCTTCTGCGCGCCGCGCAAGGGGGACACCTGGAGGCGGTCAAGGCGCTCGCGCGCGTTCCGGACGCGCGCGAGGACGCCTCGGACGCGCCGCGCGTGGACGTGTCTCGCGCGAACGCTGACGGGAACACGCCTCTGCACATGGCGTGCGAGCGGGGCGACGCGCGGTGCGTGGACGTGCTGCTCGCGCTCGGCGCGAATCTCGCGGCGCGGAACGCGGAGGGGAAGACGCCCATCGCCGTGGCGCGCACGGGCGGCATCCGCGCCGCAGTCGCCGCGGAGGTGGAGCGCAGGCGAGACGCCGACGCGTCGTCGTCACGACAAAGAACGGAAAGCGAACCCCTGTCGTCCGGTCACCGACCGTCCTCCAGCGACGGTTTCGCGACCACCACTCCGCGTCGTCGACGGATGACGTCGTCGTCGTCGGCGGAGGCGCCCGCGTCGCCCGGCTCGGCGGTGATTCAGCAGAAACTGAAGGATGACCTGAAGTGCGTGGTGTGTTTGCGGGACTTCTGCACGGACGGCGCGGGGAGCGCGCCGGTGACGCTGCCGTGCGGCCACAACTTCTGCGCGGAGTGCGTCGGGGGCATGCGCGGGACGGGGGACGAAGACCAGCGCCGCGCGTTTCGGTGTCCGCTCGACCGCACGATGTTCTCGCGGCACCTCGAGTTGCGCGTGAACGGCGCGATGCGCGACCTCATAGGCTTCATGCACAGCCGCGTGCGCGGGAACGGCCGGAGCGTCGAGACGAGCGGAGTCGTCTCGACCCCGCAGCCGAGGCACAAGAGCCGGCTGGGCGCGGACGCGGAAGCGAACGAACGGCGAATAGCCGCGCCCGCCGCGTGCGGCGTCGCGGCGGATATGCCCCGCCTCAACCTCCGTCGCGGGAGAGGTTTAGGGAAAGAAAACGAAGACCACGCAGACGTCACCGACTCCGGGGGATCCAAATCCCCCGGGACACCCGGCGGAGGTAGACGCGGTTTCGGCACGCTCGGCTCGATCCCGGGCGGTGGGTCGGATCCCGCGGCGCGATGGGGGAGGGGCGAGAGCCCGTCGCCGCGACCGCGAGCGCTGCGATAGGAGTCTGTAAAGCACACCGTGGGAAGGAGGATCTTTTCTGTCGTCGTGTGTCGAAAAAATAAACGCACGAAATTCGGACTTTTAGATGTGCGAAACCCAGTCTCCAATTCTCGCAAAAGAAAGAGGGGGAAAAACCGTTGTTTTTCGCGACCCGAAGGATCTCGTTTTTGCTCTTCCGAGACGCGTCCCTGCACTGTGACGCGCGCGGGCCCGCTCCCTGACGCCAGCAGCATGAAGACGAAGTCCGCCATGAAGTCGAGCTCGGCTCGCCACAGAGGCGGGATCGTGTGGAACGACACCCTCGAGGTACGCGCGCGCGCCGGCGCGGTCGCCTTCGCGCGGTCTCGTCATCGCGTCACGCGTTTCGTGTTCGCTCGCGAAACATCTCTTCGCGTCGGGAACCCGTCGCTGACCTCGTCCGCCCCTCCCTTCCCGCGACGTCTCCCTCCCGCGCTCCGAACCGAAGCACACGCGCGTGTTCGACAAGGAGAACCCCGCGCTGAGCGCCAAGGACGCGTTGTCGCTCCTGCGCGCGCCCCTCGCGCCCGAGGGCCAGCCGGATTCGCCGAGCACGCTGCAGGCGCACGAGGCGGCGGTGGCGAAGCGCTTCGCGTCCACCCCCACGCTCCCCGCGCGGAGGGCGCCGCTGACGCCCAAGTCCCCCAACCCCGCGGCGCGCACGCCCATGACCCCCGCGGCGGCCTTCTCGCGCACGACGGAAGACTTCGACCTGAGCTTCAACTCCGCGGGCGCGGGGTCCACCCCGGGCACGGCGCTCTCGCAGAAGAGCGCCGGCGATTTTTTGGACGCGTGCGAGTCTCGGCGCTCCGACGGCGCCGCCGCGCGCCGCCGCCGCCCCTCGCCGGTTCTCGAGTCGTCGCCCACGGAGTTCCACGCGCGCATGGGCCGCGACTCCGACTTCGACGAGGGCCAGAGCACGGGCGGCGCGTTCTCGCCCACCGTGCGCAACAAGGTGAACGCGGCGACCATCGTGCTGGCGGCGGCGGCCACGACGCCGGGGAACAGAAAAACGCACCCCACGCCGGCCAACACGCCCGTCGGGCACGCGTTTCCTCGTCAGCTATCGGCGCCGAAGACGCCGACAGACGCGCCGATCGACGACACGAACCCACCTGCGTCTCTCATCGCGTCTTCGTCGCCCTCTGAGGAGGAGGTGATCGAGGAAGTGCGCTCGTGGTTCGCGTCCGTGCACTCGAAGCTGGACGTCGCGCTCTCGGCCATCTCGCCGGCGCCCAAAAACATGCCCTCCGCCGCGCAGACAAAGAGCGCGCAGACGAAGATTCCCGTCATCGACGCGAGTAAGACCGTCGACGACGGTTCCGGAACGGTCGCGTGGAAGGACGCCTCGACCCCGGCGCACGCGTCGGTTTTCCCGAGGCGCACCGCCTCGGGCGTGACGTACCCGACGCCCGCGCTCGCGTCCGCGGATGACGTGCGCGACGAAGCGCGCCGCGCGGCGGCGGCGCTCACCGAGGCGGCCATCGCCAAGCTCACCGAACGCGACGCAGAACGGAGACTTCCGGAGACTCCCGGTCCGGACGCACGTCTCGAGGAGGACGTCGAGGAGACGCTGAAGGCGGAGGTTCCGGAACAGGTTCCCGTGCCGGAACAAGACCCCGTGCCGGAACAAGACCCCGTGCCGGAAGAGCCGGAACTCGCGGTGATGGAACTGGCGGCGACCCCCGAGACGATGCCATCTCGGCGCGCCGCCATCGCCGCCGACGCCGAAAACGCGTCTCCGTCCCAAACTCCTTTGTTCGACGCGCCGCCGCTCGTCTCGCCCCCCGCGTCGTCCCCCTCGGTGGGCCACGCCGCGCACGACGCTCTGGCGATGACCCCGGAGACGCTGAGAGTGGTCGCCATGGTCACGTGCGCCGCGCTTCTTTCGGGATACACCATCGCCATCACCGTCTTCGCGCTCGCCACCGTGGCGAACGTCGCGGCGGCGTTCGCGTCCGCGGCGTGGGGCGCGGCGTCGGCGATAACGTTTTTCCCCTCGCCGGCGGAGCCGGAGGCGGTGCGGTGCGTGATGCGCGGCGCGTGGGCGGCGTACCCTCCCGGGCTGGCTCTGGCGGTCCTCGCGGCGGAGGATGTAATCGGCTCGGTGCTCGACGTTGTGCGAAACGCGTCGAGAAGCGGCATGGACGTCGCGCTCGGCGGAGGAGTGCAAAACGTGGAGACTTCGTACGAGGACGACTCTTTCGCGTCGCCGACGGTATTTCACGACGCGCGGGTCGTGACGGTGACGTGGGAAGGCGTCGCCGTTTTATTCTTCGTCGCGACGACGGCGACGCTCGTCATCGGCGGCGCGGCGCTTTTCTTCGCCTTCTTCGCCGGATCGCCCGGAGGAGGGGACGTCCTACAGACGCTCTCTTCGGCGGTGAAAGTGTCGCCGGGAACCAGGAGGGCGCTCAGCAGGGTGATGGAGGCTGTGTCGCCCGTCTCGCCCGCCGGCTCGGCGAGGAAGATCAGAGCGCGAACGGCGTCGTCGAACATTTTTTAGTTTTTTGGGGGGAATATTCGCGAGACGCGCGCCGTCCGCCGCCGCCGGGTCGACGGGCGAGCGAACGCGCGCCGCGGGACGTGTACGTACGTTCGACGTGTGTGGGTTCTTGGGTTCTTCGAGCGCGTGTCTGTTGTAAGTCAAAGGTACATAGTGACGCGCGCGTACCGCGGAACCGCGAAAAACCGGGTCGATCGGCGTATCACAATCGCCATCTGCGAAAAAAAGGTACCCTCTCGTCGTCGACGTTCGTCCTCGAATCGAAACTCCGAACGAGGTTGGGCACCGCGGCGCACTCGCCCCCGCGCGATTCATCATGGCGGCGTCCCGTCGTCGCGGGTCGTCGCGCGCGCCCGCCGGGCCGCGGCGGCGCGTGCAGGTGGTGGTGCTGGGCGATTTCGGTCGCTCGCCGCGCATGCAGTACCACGCGCTTTCGCTCGCGGACCAGGCGTCGTTGGAAGTGGATGTCGTGGCGTACACGGGCTCGACCCCGCGCGAGGAGATCGTGACCCACCCGCACATCCACCTGCGGCTCATCGCCCCCCCACCCGCGTGGCTCGGCAGGTGCCTGCCTCGCGTCCTCGCTCTGGCGGTTCGCGTCGCGACGCAGCTCCTGCAGCTGCTCGCGCTGATGCTCATTCGGCTGCCGCGCCCGCGTTTCGTGCTCCTGCAGACGCCGCCGTGCGCGCCGTCGTTCACGGTGTGCCGGCTCGTGTCTTTCCTGCGCGGCGCGACGTTCATCATCGACTGGCACAACTTCGCGTACACGCTGATGGGTCTCAAGCTCGGCGAGACACACTTCCTGGTGCGTCTCGCGAAGCGGTACGAGCGCGTCGCCTGCGCCGGCGCGCACAAACACATCTGCGTGACGTCGGCGATGCGGGAATGGCTGCGAGAGGAGTGGAACGTCGAAAACGCGACGGTTCTGCACGACAAACCGCCCGCGTTTTTCCAGCCCGGCATCTCAGCGCACGAAGCGCACGATCTGTTTCTCAGGCTCGAACCCATCCTGGACGCGTCCGACGCGAGACACCCCGACGACCTAACGACGCGCGACGCGTTTTGTTTCGGGGACGACGACACCGGAGGCGCCGCTTCGACGCCGATCACGACGCGGTTCCCCGATCGCGACGCAGGCAAAGGCGGTGTGGACGGTGGGTCGTCTCGCTCGCTCGTCTCGCCGCGCTGGCGTTTAAGGTCGGACCGTCCGTGCGTGCTGGTCAGCAGCACGAGCTGGACCCCGGACGAGGACTTCGGAGTTTTATTATCAGCGCTGGAGGCATACGATGCGGCGGCGACGCGAGAGATTTCGTCGTCTAACGCGTTTAACGCGGGGAAGAGGAAAGTAGGCAAAGGGAGAGGTTTTCGGACCTCGACCGGCGGTCCTCTTCCCAATTTACTCGTGATCGTGACCGGCAAAGGCCCGCAGCGCTCGATGTACGAGCGGAGGATGCGCGACGCTGGTCTGAAACACGTGTGCGTTCGCACGGCGTGGGTCGAGTCGGAGGATTACCCGAAGGTGCTGAGCGCCGCCGACCTGGGCGTGTGCCTGCACACGTCCTCCTCGGGGCTGGACCTGCCCATGAAGGTGGTGGACATGTTCGGCGCCGGGCTGCCCGTTTTAGCGGCGAGGTACGACACCATACACGAGCTCGTGGTGTCGGGGGAGGAAGAGACGAAGAACGGAAAGAGTGACGGAAAAACCAAAAAAACGAAGAAAAAGAGAAACGGCGCGTTGTTCTCCGACGCGAATGAGTTGGCCGCCGCTCTGACTTCGCTGTTGCGCGGATGGGGGGAGAGAGAGATCGAGCTGGACGAGCTTAAAGCGGGCGCTTTGGTCGCCGCGGAGTCACCTCGTTGGGCGGAGCACTGGGAGAAACACGCCGCGCCGTTGTTCCGGGAGTGACGACGCTCGATCCGTTTATTTTAGGGCACGAAACGCTCGGGAGGCTTCGTGTGTAAGCTCCCAAAACCGAAAACTTCGACGCGCTCCCGGCGCTTTTCTGGGGCACTTTTGTTTTGAACTCCCTTTGCGCAAAAAGCGCCGCCTCGCGCGTTGGCGCTCAGAGACGCTCGCGTATCGCCGCGTCGCACTCACACGTCGGCCACGCCATGTCGCCCAACCCTGCCAAGAAGGCCAGACGCGAGTCCGGGCCCGTCACCGGACCCGATACCGTCGTGGTCCTGGACTATGGCTCGCAGTACACGCAGCTCATCACGCGTCGCGTGCGCGAGCTCGGTGTGTACTCGTGCCTGCTCCCCGGCGACGTCGACATGGTACGCCCCGCCCTCCCGCACTGCGCGCTCCACCCGCACGCCTCGGCGCAGCCTCGAGCTCGATGCCGCGGAGCTCTGTCGCGCGCGCGAAGCTCGCCTGACGATACCGGACGCCCACGGCGCGCCCGGGGACTCGCCGCGGCGGCTGCCTGGAAACGCGCGATCTGCTTTTTTTCGACGTTTTGCGGCACCGCCAAGACTCGGCCGGGTTTTCTTTGGTTCGTCACTCGCGCTTTTCGAACGCGCGGCGACAGGCGGCCAGCGTCGTCGTGGAATAAATATCTCGCCGTCTTGGTTCGCCGTCTCACCGTCTCCCGTCCCCGCCTCGTCTTCGAAACGAACACCGACAGAAACGCATCACGGACCAGAACCCGAGCGTGATCATCCTGTCCGGCGGCCCCAACTCCGTGCACGTCGAGGGCGCGCCCACGGTCCCCGAGGGCTTCTTCGACCACTGCCAGGCGCACGACATCCCCGTGCTGGGCATCTGCTACGGCATGCAGCTCCTCGTGCAGCGCCTGGGCGGCTCCGTGGAGGCTGCCGAGAAGGCCGAGTACGGGCGCATGCCCGTGCACACGGTGAACGACTCGCTCCTGTTCAAGGGCGAGCCCACTGACTCGCAGCAGGTGTGGATGTCGCACGGCGACGAGGCGACGAAGCTTCCCGACGGATTTAACTGCGTGGGTAAGAGCGACGCCGGCGCTGTGGTCGCGATCGAGGACCCGAAGCGCAAGCTGTTCGGTTTACAGTACCACCCCGAGGTGACGCACAGCGAGCGTGGGTTCGAGACTATTAAGCGTTTCCTGTTCGACATCGCCGGCCTCACCGCGGGCTGGTCCATGCAGAACGTGCTCGACGAGCAGATCGCGATTGTGAAAGAAAAGGTTGGTCCGGACGCGCACGTCATCTGCGCGCTCTCCGGCGGCGTCGACAGCGCCGTCGCCGCGACGCTCGTGCACCGCGCGATCGGCGACCGTCTGCACTGCTGCTTCGTGGACAACGGCCTGCTGCGCTTCAAAGAGCAGGAGCGCGTGATGAAGATGTTCAAGGACCACCTGCACTTGCCCGTGACGTGCGTCGACGACTCGGCGCGCCTGCTCGCCAAGCTGAAGGGCGTGACGGACCCGGAGAAGAAGCGCAAGACCATCGGCGCGCAGTTCATCGAGGTGTTCAAGGAGTACAAGGCGGACGTCGAGAAGAAAACGGGCGTGCGGCCGACGTTCTTGGTGCAGGGCACGCTGTACCCGGACGTCATCGAGTCCTGCCCCCCCCCGGGCTCGGACCAGAAACACTCGCACACCATCAAGTCGCACCACAACGTGGGCGGCTTGCCTAAAGAACTGGGGTTCGAGCTGGTCGAACCTCTGCGCATGCTGTTCAAGGACGAGGTGCGCAAGCTCGGTTTGCTGATGGACGTCCCGAAGCAGTTCATCTCGCGTCACCCCTTCCCCGGGCCGGGGCTGGCGGTGCGCGTGCTCGGGGACGTGTGCGCGGAGGGTGCGCTGGACACCATCCGCGCCGTCGACGAGATCTACATCAACGCCATTCGCGAAGCGGGCCTGTACGACCAAATCTGGCAGGCGTTCGCGGTGTTCCTGCCCATCAAGTCCGTGGGCGTGCAGGGCGACCAGCGCACGCACTCGCACGTCGTGGGGCTGCGCGCGATCACGTCCTCGGACGGCATGACCGCGGACTGGTTCCAGTTCGAGCCCAAGTTCCTGCAGGAGGTGTCGGCGAAGATCTGCAACCAGGTGAAAAACGTCAACCGCGTGGTGTACGACATCACCAGCAAGCCGCCCTCCACGGTGGAGTGGGAGTGAGAAGCGCGCCCTACGGGTTTCGTCCGCGAAGAAGCAAGCGTGTTCCTTTTAACGACGACGTTTTACTATCGTGTTTTCTTCTCGTGTGGCACGTGTTCTCTATCGCTGTTCCGCGGAAGCCACCGGGTTCGTCTCTCTCCCTCGCGCAACCGTCGCGGCGATCGCGAAAAGTCGTCTCTGTCGCGTCTCTGTCGCGGAGCGCCCGTTCGCGCGGGACCTTCTTCATCGACGGACGAAAGAAGAAGCCGCATTCTTCTTCTTTGCTCACTTGATGTTGATGGCGCGCTCCGGGATCTGCTCCTTGGCGGGCTCGGGAATCTTGGGGATGTGCACGGAGAGCACGCCGTTCTTCATCTCCGCCTCGATCTTCTCGTCCTGGACGTTCTCCGGGAGCTTGAACATGCGCTCGACTCTGCCGTAGGTGCGCTCGTAGACGTGCATCTTGACGTCCTCGTCGTCCTCGCCCAGCTTCTCCTCGTGCCGCTCGGCGCGCTCGGCGGCGATGTGCAGCCGCCGCTCGTCGTCCACGGTGACGTTGACGACGTCCTTGGACAGACCGGGCAGGTCGGCGGTGATGAGGAACTCCCACTTCTTCTCGAGCACGTCGCACGGGAACGCGAGCTTCGCGGGGAAGACGCCCACGTTGTCGGGGTGGCCGAACACAGCGCTGGACAGCGAGGCGACGTCTGCGGTTCGGGGGGATCGCGAGAATCGCGAGGGAAAGCGGGTGGGGGGGTACATGCGGCGGCGGGGAACGCGCAGGGCTTCGAGCGACGGTGAGCTTCGCGTCGTTCGCGTTTTTTCTGGACGAAACCGGTGGACCGCCACCGCTGGTGGACGAACGAGTCGACGCACCGTTCATCATGCTCTCCACGAGGGGCAGCATGCGGTAAAAGTCGGAGTTGATATCCGCCAGCGGCGACGGCGACAAGCCGAAGGGCGAGACGCCCATCAGCCCGCCGAGGGGGCGCCGGCGCGCCATCGAGCGCATCGTGGGGCTCTGCGGCTGGATGGACTGCTCCTGCTGCTCCTGCTGCTCCTGTAGCGTCGAGGAACGCGAGGGGAACCGCGTCGCGCGCGCGGAGGTGTCAGTCGTCGGTGTTTTGGAAAGCCAAAAAAAAACACTTCCTTCGATCGACACTCGGCGTCTTTCTTCTCGTTCCGAGAGAAACGAAAGCCACGACGACGACGTTCGCGTCGAGGACGGAGACGCGTGGAAGGCGCGCGAAGGCGTCGCCGCGCTCGACTGGAGCGCGCGCGTCCGCTCGGCGGCTCGGACGAAGCGACGCGCTCGACGCGAAGCGCGCCGAAAAGCTCGAGGAGACGTCCGGAGCGTCGCGGGTTTCTCGGGAAGGAGGTTTCGTACCGTCTCCGCGCTCGAGGCGCGGGTCGTGGTCACGGCGCGGGCGCCGGATTTGCGCGCGACGCGCGCGAGCGTGGGCAGGCGCACGGCGACGCGGGAGGTGCTGGCGGCGAGGGACATGTTGGGGTGGGGATGTGGGAAGGGTGTTGCAGTCGTGCGGGGGCGCGCGTGAACTGGCGACGCGCGAACCGTGTCGTTGCTTTTTTAGCGCCTGTGAAGAAAGACGGCAGGACCGAGAAAACCGAAACCTTCTTTTGCGTGGACTGCACAGGCTGCCCGCACGGGAAGCGGAAACAGGACTGCGTGGACTGCAACCCGTGCCCGCATGGCAAGCTGAAGCGCAGCTGCGCGGATGTAATAAAAAAAACACGCCTCACTTTTCCTTCGCCGGTTGTGCGGGCGCCGCGTCCTCCCGCTCCTCCGGCGCCTCCTCGATCTCGCCCATCCGCGCGGAGGGCGACTCGGTGGTCAGGGGCGACGCCGGCTCCACCCGCGGCAGGTGCTTCGCGCCCGGCGAAGGCGGGGGCTTGGCGTTCGCGCGCGAGGATTTCTTCGGCCCGCCCCCGAAACAGCCGCCGAAACAGCCGCCGCCGGCGGGCGCGTCCGGCGCGTCGTCCTCGTACAGCGCAGCCAGCTCCGCGGCGCGCGCGTCGGCGTCGGCGTCGGCGTCGGCGTCG
>ENA-OUOG01001030-OUOG01001030.1-marine-metagenome-genome-assembly--contig:-NODE-1030-length-33863-cov-5.791274_pt1 | contig 33863 bp, 14 predicted proteins | sample MGYA00248635_ERZ508505 | MGnify/ENA primary metagenome ERZ508505 (study PRJEB26176, sample SAMN06267871) | marine metagenome | isolation source: Saanich Inlet, British Columbia, Canada | place: Pacific... | reverse complement strand
AGCCCGAGCCCGAGATCAAGCCCGAGCCCGAGATCAAGCAGGAGCCGTTCACCATCCGCGGCTACTTCGGCCTCGACGACTGACTCTACGTCGTTCCGCGACGACGTAAAAGCGAACCCGTCGTTTCCTTTGAAAGAGAAGCGCGGGTCGTGTGTTGCCTATGATAGTCTACTACCTTCATAAAAAGAGTCTACACGACGTCTTCAGGCGGCGTATCCTCCCCCAACGCACCGAACGCGTTCGAGAAGTCGTTCGAATCCTCGTCCTCGTCGTCTTCGTCGTCCCACGCCGACTTCAAAGCCGGACGCGTCTCCGCCTTCTCCTTCCCTTTCTCCTTGCCGAAGGCGCCAGGCACACGCGGGCCGGCGCGCCCGCCGGCGCGCGCCAGCGCCGCCGCCGCCGCGCTTCGCGCGGCGGCGGCGGCGGCGGCAGCGGCGCCCATCGTCGGCGCGTCGTCCGCCTCGAAGCCGTCCCCCCTCTGCGTCGCGCCGCGCGCGCGGAAGCGCCCGCGCGCGCCGCCGCCGATTTTTCCCACCACCGCGTCGTAGGTTTCCTTCCGGAAAAAGTGCGCCACCGCCTCGTCGCCCTCCTCGCGCCGGCGCAGCGAGCCGCCGCCCGCGCTCCGCCCGTCGCGGCGCACGAGCTCCCAGGCGAACTCGCCCTGGAACTCGCTCAGCGCGCGGCGCAGCACGTCCACGTCGTCGAAGTCCGAGAACCGCACCTCCAGCCGGGACCAGCGCCCGCGGCTGTACCAGCTCGTGAACTCGGGGAACCACTCGTCGCCCGCGGTCGGCCCCAGCCGCGCCGCGCGCGCGCCCTCGGGCGCGAACGAGAGACGCATCTGGACGCCCACGCTTCCGGCGTCGCGAGAGCTCGAGCTCGATAAAGGCGCGTCGTCCTCCGACGCGATCGACGATGCGCCGATGTGGAGCCTGACGCGCGACGCGTCGTCGTCGTCGTCGTCGTCGTCGCCGCCATCCCCGGACGCGACCACCGCCAGACGCACGGCGACGCCCGCGAACGCGGCGTCTCTTTTTTCGGCGGCTTTTTCCGCGTTTCTCTCGGCGGCTCCCGCCTCTCTCGCTTGCTCGGCGTCGTACTTGACCGCGTCCGAGAGACGCACGGAGGGGAACGAAGTGGCGTCCGTGCGGAACACGTCCACGCGCCGCCGAGGCTCGTCGCCGTACGCGCACGACGCCGCGCCGTAGGTCTTGGCCAGAGCGTGGGCCACCGCGCGCAGACGCCGCGGCGCGGGGTCCAGCGATACGCGTTTTTGTTTTTCATCCTCCACCAGCCGCTCGAGCCTTAACTCCATCTCGGCCACCTCCCTGGGGAACGCGCGCGCGGTCTTGACCACCTCCTTGGTGAACGCCTCCAGAGCGGAAGCCGCGAACACGCTCGGGCGCGCGTCCGGGCGCGAGACGCCGAACGCCGCCGCGAGCTGACGCCGCCGCGCCGCCGCGGCGTCGTCCTCGGCGGACGAAGGGCCCGTCGGGAGCGACTCCGTCGGGTCGGGACGCGTGCGCTCCTCCGGTCGCGGGAGGGACTGCACGCGGATCGGGCGACGCGCCGCCGGGGCGGGCGCGGCGCTCGCCGCGCCGGCCATCGCGCTCCACAGGAACCCGCCGCCGGAAGAGCCGCCGGCCGCGGACCCGGCGCCGCCGCCGGAGGAGGGCAGAGCCGGGAACGCCGCCGGTCCCGACCTCGGCGTCTGCGCCGGCGGCGGCGCCACCGCGAGCGTCGCGTTCCCGTTGCCCAGCGCCGGGAACGCCTCCGCGGGCGCCTCGAGCAGGTGCGACGCGTCTTCCCACTGCCACCCGTCGTCCGTCGCCCCCCCGGCCAGCGCGCGGCCGCGCATGCCCTGGTCGTCGTCCACCATCGCCAGCGCGCCCTCGCGGGTCACCGCCCCGCCCCCTCCCCTCGCGTCGGCGTCCCGGCGCCGCTCCGCGCCGCTCGAACGCACGGCCGCCTCTCTCGCGCGCCTCGCCCTGAGGTTCATGAACAGGCTCGCCGCGAGCTCGGACTGCAGCTGCTCGACGCGCCTCGCGGCGGCTTCCGCGGTTTCGTTCTCGCGCGCCGCGCGCTCCTCCGCCGCTTTCGCCCGTTCCGCCGCGGCGTCGAGGAAGGCGCGGTAGACGTTAAACTTCCCGAGCCTGCACTTGTTGAGGTGCGCGTCCAGGCGCTGGCAGTCTCGCTCCGTCATCGGCACGCGGGTCAGCGGGTTCTCGAACTGCTTCGACTTCACCACGTACTCCGCCAAAACCGCGGCGTCGAACAGGTGCGCGGCGTCGACGTCTTTTTCGGAAGGCTTTTTCTTTTTCGGTTTTTTGTCCTTCTCCGTCTCGTCGGAGACGTCGGCGCGCGCGAGCTCGAACGGCGGGTGGTCCAGTTCGCACAACGGCTCGAGCGTGATTGGATCGCACGCCGTGCTGGTTTTCCACCACCCGTCCAAACGCGGAGTGGTCTTTTCGGGTTTCTTCTTTCCGTCCGCCGCGCCGGAAAGCGTCGCGCGGTTCTTCCCGCGACTCCGCGAAACCTTCGGCGAAACCTTCGCGGGCGTCGCCTCGGATGGGCCCGTCGACTCGGCGGGTCTCGCGCGCGCGCCTCTCCGCCCGCCCGCCGCGTCCGGCGCGGGCGCGCGCGGAGCCGGCGGCGCGGGCTGGCTCGCCGCGCTCGCCGGGGCGAGCGTCCGCGGGATGAACGGCGAGCTCGTCGCGCGCAACGCGGTGTCCGTCGTCGCCGCGCTCGTCGGCGGAGCCATCTGCGGCGGCGGTGCGGTAGGCACCGTCCCGTCGCCTCGGCTCCGGCCGCTGCCGCGGCCGCGGCCGCGCGGCCGGCCTCGGCCACGCCCGCCGGATCTGCCGGGCCCGCCGGACGGCGGTGCGTCCCCCGACATCCTCGCGCCGCGACGCCGCGCGCGCTCGTGCCACTATGGCGTCGTGCAGAAACCGGCAGCGCGCGTCGCTTCGTTCACACGCGAGCCACGACACTCTCGAAGAAAGCGCAGCCGGAGCGGTCGCCCGTTCCAGGTCGTTGAGATGGCGCGAACCTTTTGAGGTGCCGCGAACCGCGTTCGGGCCGCGGGTAAGAAGATTCACCCTTATTTTTGACCGGATGCCAGTGGGCAATCAGTCGCAGACTTCGCGATTTGTCACTGCGATTTTTCGCGGTACATCAAACCCGAACAATTTGGCCGATCGGTTGTGCGTGGAGCCACGACGCGCTCGCCAGAGCGTTCCACGCAGCCGTCCCCGGCGCGCGACGTGCATCCTCGCAGGATGGGCGTGCTGAACCGGAAGAAAGCCGGCGGCGGGGCCGCCGCCGGACCGGGCGCCGAGTTCTTCAACGCCGCGGAGGCGTCCCAGCTCAACACGCTTCTGCGAGGCGAAGGCGATCCCGAGGCCAAGCCGGAAAACGGGCCGGACGATTCGAAGGACCCGGGCGCGGCGACGGAGCCGACGGTACGTGCGCGCGTCCCCCGCGCTTCCCCGCGCTTCCCCGCGCGAGGAGACCCCGCGCGAGGAGACCCCGCGGCTTTCGTCGAAATCCGCGCGTTTCCCGAGCCGCCGCGCGAGCCGCGTCCCGCGCTCGTCGTTCGTAATTTGAGTAATTGTCGACGTCGAGAGCATGCGGATTGGCTGAAATTCTTCCGCCCTCGGCGCGGCCCGAACGCGTCGCTGACCGCATTCGTCCCCTCCCTCCCCCCCGTGACCACCCGTTCCGAACCAGACCTCCGACGGCGGCCGTCCCCGTCGCGCGAACGCGGGCGCCAAGGGCAAAGCCGCCGAGGCGGCGGCGGCGGCGGAGGCGGCGGAGGCGAAAGCCTCCAAGGACGCCAAGAAGGACGCTCGCCCGTCCCCCGGGCGCGCGACGCGCGCTCGCCCGGCGGCGTCCGGCGGCGTGGCGATGAGCGCGGAGGAACTCCTGAACGCGAAGATGCCGCTGCCCACGCTGTCGCAGGGCATGACGAACATGTCCGACTCGTACCTCGGCGATCCGAATTTCTTCAACAAGACCGACGCGCCGGCCATCTCCGGCGGCGCGCCGTCGTCGATGGGCCCGCCCCCCTCGCGCGCGTGGGGAGGCAGCCTGGGGAACATGATGATGACCAAGAGCAATGGGACGGGGCGCCAGAGCGGCGGCGAGGCGAACCGCGCCGGCGGCGCGCAGAACGCGGGCTACTTCAACAACAACGAGCTCAGCGAGCTCTTCTCCATTGTGCGCGGAAAGAGCGTGTTTGGCGGAAAGAAGAAGAACGCGCCGAAGCCGGCGTCGGGGCCGGGCAGCGCGGGCGGCGCGCCCGGCATGTCCTACGACATGAGCATGGCGGGCATGCCCGGCATGCGCTCGCTCCCCCCCATCCGCACGAAATCCGCGGACCAGAACGGCTCGCTCATGTCCGGCGGCGTCATCGGCGACTCTCCCCGGAGCGACCTCGGGATGCCCGACTCGGCGGGGCGGCTGGTCACCGGGCTCACGCCGCAGGGCGGCATGCTCATGGGCACGGGTCTGACGCCCACGGGGCACGGCACGGGTCTGACGCCCACCGGCCTGACGCCGGGCTCGCTCGCGGGGTTCCCTGGGATCGACCACTTCTCCATGAACCTGCCCGTGGGCGAGGGCGGGCTCATGCCCGGCATGCCAGGCTGGAAAGACCCCACGGGCGGGCTCGGCGAGGACCCCGAGGAGGCTCCCGGGGGCAAGGGCAAGAAACGCAAAGCCTCCGCTTCGGGCGCGAGCGGCGGGAGCAAACAGAAGGCGCCCAAAAAGAGCACCTCCAAGGGCGGCAAGGGCAGCCGTCTCACCGGCAACGGCTCGGACGACGACGACGTGCCTCTCTCCGGTTTGGTGGTGCGTCACGGCGCGAGCGGCGCGCAGTCCGCCGCGGCGCTCGCCGAGGCGACGGCGAAAAAGCTCGGGATCCCGATGCCTTCGCAGACCGTCTCCACGATGATGACGGGAGAGGACGACGACGACGAGGAGGGCACGGAGGGTGGGAAGAGCGGCTCGAAGTCCCGCTCGCGATCTTGGCTTCCCGCGGAGGATGAGCTCGTGCGCTCGCTCGTCGCGCAACACGGCCCGCGCAAGTGGACGCTCATCGCGACGCAACTCAAGACGAAGACGCAGAAGCAGGTGTACGCGCGGTGGCGCGATTACCTGCAGCCCGGCCTGACGACCAAGCCCTGGTCCGCGGAGGAGCAGCAGAGGCTGGTGGAGCTGCAGGCGCACGTGGGCAACCAGTGGGCGGTGTTAGCGCGGCTGATGCCCGGGCGCTCGCCCAACGCCATCAAAAACCGGTTCCACGCCACCAAGCGCAAGCTCGAGCGGCACAACCGACGCGACGGGAGCAACCTCGGGCCGGGCGCGTCCGACGCGACGGGCGCGACGGGCGCGACGGGCGGCCAAACGGTCTCCGTCTCCGTGGGCGGAAGAGCCGGGGGGTCCCGGGGCGGCGGCGGCGCCAAGTCGGTGGGCACCGCCCCCGCGGCGGGACCCGCCATGTCTGAGGAGTACTCCAAGGAGGAGCAGCTGGCGGTGGAGGGGCTGCTGCTGGCGGACACGCCGACGTCGCTCATGGCGCAGCGCGAGCGGCGCGCGGCGGACGCGCAGTTCGCCGCCGCGCTGGACGTGCAGGATCGGCTCGGGCAGGAGGCCACCAAGGCGGCCAAGGCGGCGGCCACGAAGTCGAAGCGGCGGTGAGGGCGCGCGCGTCGACACTGTAAACAATCGCTTTCACAGAAAAGACGCGACTAACAACAACCACCCTGCGCGGATGACTCCGCGGACTCGAGTTACAGACCCCGGATTTTCTCGACTCACCCGAAAATTCTCTTTGAACACCCACTTCTGCTTGGACGGCACTTTTCTCGGACCGTCCCGTTCGCTCGTCCACTCACTGCACGAGACGCGCGATGACGCACGCGTCGAGCCCCGCCGCGGCGATGGTCGGCGAGCGCGCGCGTTTGCTCGAGCCCCGCGCGGAGGGCGGCGATAAACCGCGAGGCTCCGCGTTCCGCGCCTCCGTGGCGCTCGTCGCGATGCTCGCCGTCTCGGCGATCGCGGCGTTTGGGATGTTACGGAGTCCCGAGGACGTCGCGGTGAGCCCCCTGGGCGTCTCCCTCGAGGACGAGGCGACGTTGCAGAGCGTGCTGAACGCGCACGAGCCGAGAATGGCCGCCGCGGCGTCCAACGAGGGCTTGTCCCTCGGCGACCTCGAGGACATGGCGGCGTTGCTCGGCCAGCAACATCCCGCCGGAGACTCGGCCTCGGAGGTGGCCGAGAGCGCCGAGGAGGAAGCTCCCGACGAGGAAGCTCCCGAGGAGGAAGCTCCCGAGGAGGAAGCTCCCGAGGAGGAAGCTCCCGAGGAGGAAGCTCCCGAGGAGGAAGCTCCCGGGGAGGAAGAGGAGGAGGAAGTCGCGGACGATGACGACGAGGAGGAAGTCGCGGATGACAAGGAGGAGGAAGAAGTCGTGGATGATGACGAGGAGGAGGAAGTGCCGGATGAGGAAGAGTCGGATGAAGTCGTGGATGTCGCCGATGAGGAAGAGGAGGAAGTGCCCGAGGAGGAAGATTCCGAGGCAATCGCCGACGACTCTGACGACTCCGAGGGGGCTTCGCTCGGGCTCCTCCCCCTTCGCGCCCGCTCCGCGTTGAAGCCGAACCCCGCGCGCGCCGCGTCGTGGATGCGCGTCCTGAAACCCTCCGCCACGGACGGCGACGCGAAGCTCGGCGCCGCGCGCCCGAAGGATTCCTCCGGCTCGAACGCCGATTCCTCGTGGACCGCGCCCACGTACTTCATCACCCTCGGGCGCCCCGGCGAGTCGAGCGCTATTAAGCCGGCGGTGCGGTGGCTGGCGGAGTCCTTCGGCGGTGACGCGGTCCGAAGAAACGTGCGCGCGACGCCCGGCGTGGACGTCTCCGAATGGCCGCAAAACATCGACTTTGCGCAGTACGCCGTGTCCGGCGTGCTCGCGCGCGCGCGTTTGCTTCCCGACAACCGCGCGCGCGCGGACGAGGCGATCCTTAGAGACTTGCCCTGGCTGGACATTCTGACCCAGCGCGACGCAAGCACAGGCGCCGTCACCGACCCCGAGCTGCTGTCGCGCGGCCACCACTTTGGGTGTCTGTTTGCGCACATCGCGCAGTGGCAGATGGCGGCGGACTCGGGCAACGCGGACACCATGGTGTTCGAGAGCGACGGGTTCATCGACGGGCTCCTGGGCGTCCCCGCGAGCGCGCTGGGCGCTGTGCAGGCGAACGCGCCGGCGGACTACGACGTCGTGTTCCTGCACCACCCCGGCGAGGGACCGCAGGTCGGGGACAAGGTGAAGGAGTTTACGTCCGAGCGCGGCGACGAGGTGGAGATGTTCACGTACGAACACCCGGATGGCCCGAGCGGTCTGTCGGGGTACATGTTCAGCGACCGCTTCGTGCGCAAGATGCTGCCGCTCATCGCCAGCCGCGGCGCCGACATGGTGGACGCCTGGGTCGCCGGGCACCTGTGCCGCCCGCTGCCCGAGAACGACTGGGCGTACAACCTGCCGAACTACGCCGGCGCCAACGGCGGGCGCGGCGTGCAGTGGGGGGAGAAGTTCCTCAACTGCTACAAGGTGATGACCAAGGGCGCGACGTTGCCGGCGAAGTGACAAAGGCGAGCGCGTATCACCCGCGCGTGGTCCATCACGATACGTAGTCTACCGTGTACACGACATGTATTATGTCTATCGATCTATTCGTCGACTCTACGTCTAAAGCTATACGCGCGGCGTTCGCGCTCCACAGACTCGCTCGCGTTTCGATCGCGTCAGTTTGTCGCCGCGTCGGGCGGCTCGGCGCCGGCTCGGCGCCGACGCGCCTCCTCTCTGCGTCGCAGCCGCGCCTTGTTGGCGGACGGCCCCAGCCCCCCCGCGCAGATCACCGCCGCGCCGGCGGCGCCGTACAAATCCATCCCCTCGCGCATCACCAGCACGCCGAGCACGGCGGACCACACGACCATCAGGTAGTACATGGCTGAGGCGACGAGCGTGGGCAAGTGCGAGTACCCGTAATTCAGCGAGAGCTGCCCGAAGAAGCTCGTCGCGGCGAGCAGGATCAGCAGCGCCCACTCGGTGGGAGTGGGCGTGACCGGCGCGAGCGGCCACCGCGCTAACATGGAGATGAAACCCATCACCGTGCTGCACGCGTGGAACCACCCCGCCAAAGACAGGGCGCTCACGCGTTTGCCGATGAAACGGATGGTCACCATGGCCACCGAGCAGCACATCGCGGAGAAGAGCGTGATGACGATGCCCGCCGGATCGGGAGACGTGCCTATTTTAGTCTCTTCCTCCCCGAGCGCGCGGAGCATCGGGCCGAAAATCGCCGGCGGTTTCACGATCAGCAGCGTCCCGATCAACCCGCACAGGATGGCGAGGCCCTCCACCGGGCCCACGGCTTCGCCCAGCACCGGCCACGCCAGAAACGCGCTGAAGATGGGGTTGAGGAAGAAGATGGCCACGCTGTCCCCGACGGTGAGGTACGTCAGGGAGATGTACGCCAGGCTGAACGCGATGGACCCGACGACGCCGCGAATCGCGCACAGGTGCCACAGCGCGCGGTCCCCCAAGAAGGTCTCCAGGGTCAGGCGCGCGTCTCCGTCGTAGTTTGGCGAGGTGGTGTGTCTGCGGTAGATGGTGCCGAAAGTCACCATGCCGCTGAGGAGGCTTCGCACGAACACCACCTGCATCGGCGGGACGTTCCGCTCGACCGTCTTGGCGACGATGTTCTGGAACGCCAAGATGAACGTCCCGCAGAACATCACCGCCTCGCCTTTAGGCAGGCGGGACAACAAGCCCGACCCGGCGGACGCGTCCGTGGACGATGTCGTGGCGGCTTCTCCTCGCGACGCACGCGCTTTCGGCGAGCCCAACAGACCAGCCTCCTCGTCGTCCTCGTCGCCCTCATCGTCCGCGCCGGACGGCGGCGCGTCACCCGCATCCTTGCCCCCCTCGCGCGGGAGGGACAGCGGGATTTCCCTCAGCTCCACATCCCCGCAAGTCGCCCCCGCGCACGCCATCCGCGTGTGGTCTCGGCGAAGACGAATCCGCGCTTTTTCTGCGCGTCGAAAATCGTGCACAAAATTGGATACTGGAAAGACATAGGGACGTTATTTTAGACAATTGGAGACTGGAAAGACACTGGAAATAAATTTTCAAAGCGAATCGCGATCAAGAGATCTCGAAGCCATTTGGCCGAACGGCGCACGCTCATTGGCTGAGCGCATGCACCCGGTATATTGCTTGTCCGATTTCTCATCAGCCCTACACACTCACGCGCGCTCGCCTAGTCGCCAGCGTCCCGTTCACATCACAATGGCCGCCATGATGTCTGCCGCCGCGGTCTCCGCGCGCGTCGCCCCCGCCGCGTCCGGCAAGAAGATGAGCGCTCGCTCCTCCTCCTTCTCCGCCGCGATGCCCAAGGCTGCCAAGCGCGTTAACGCCTCCGTCAAGTCTCGCGGCGCCATGCGCGTGGTCGCCGAGGTGGACGAGCCCATCGTCAAGATTGGCACCCGCGGCAGGTACGTCGCCCTCCCGAGATGACGCCCGGCGCGGCGCGCGCGAAACGCGCGCGGTGACTCGACACGCGCGCGCGCTTCGCGGAGACGCGCGTCCACACACACCCCGATGATGGCATTTTCGCTTTCGGCGTCGTCTCGGAGAAATATCTGTTTATCCAATCCCTCCCGCTGACCCCCGCGCGCCCCTCCGCATCTCCACAGCCCCCTCGCCCTCGCCCAGGCGTACATGACCCGCGATCTCCTCAAGAAGAACTTCCCCGAGCTCGCCGAGGACGGCGCGCTCGAGATCTGCATCATCAAGGTGCGTCTAGAGCCGCGATCGCTAAGAGATCGGAGCGCCTTTCCCGAACCGAGATCCAAACGAGATCCTTCGCGTCTCCGTGTGCTGAAAAACGACGCGACGCGTCGGATTCGCGGCGCCCTTCGAAAGGCTGCCTCGCGCCGGAAAGAACTCGCGCTGACGACACACTTCCTTCTCCCTCGCGTCACTTCACTCTCGTCATCGCGCGCCCCAAACCAAACGGAAAACCTCGACGCGCGCAGACCACCGGCGACAAGGTTCTCGACCAGCCCCTGGCGGACATCGGCGGTAAGGGTCTGTTCACGCGCGAGCTGGACGTCGCGCTCCTCGACGGTCGCATCGACATCGCCGTGCACTCCATGAAGGACGTGCCCACGTACCTTCCCGAGGGCACCATCCTGCCCTGCATGCTCCCGCGCGAGGACGTGCGCGACGCGTTCATCTCCGTCAAGTACGACGACCTGTCCGAGCTCCCCGACGGCGCGCTCGTCGGCACCGCGTCGCTGCGCCGCCAGTCGCAGCTCCTGAACAAGTTCCCCACTCTGGAGTGCGTGAACTTCCGCGGGAACGTGCAGTCGCGCATCCGCAAGCTCCAGGAGGGCGTCGTGGACTGCACGCTGCTCGCGATCGCGGGCCTGAACCGCATGGACATGACGCAGCACGCGACCAAGATCCTGGACACGGACGTGATGCTCCCCGCGGTGGCGCAGGGCGCCATCGGGATTGCGTGCCGCACCGGCGACGAGAAGCAGCTCGGGTTCCTCGCGGAGCTGAACCACGAGGAGACGCGCATCGGCGTCGAGTGCGAGCGCGCGTTCCTCGCCGCGCTGGACGGCTCCTGCCGCACGCCCATCGCCGCGCACGCGCACAAGGTGGGCGACAAGCTCGAGTTCCGCGGCCTGATCGCGTCCCTGGACGGCAAGGAGATCCTGGAGACGTCTCGCGAGGGCGAGTGGTCCTTCGAGAGCGGGCAGGCGATCGGCGCGGACGCCGGGGCGGAGCTCAAGACGAAGGCGCCCGCCGAGTTCTTCGCCATGCTCATCGAGAACGGCGGCAACTGGTAAACTGCTTAACTGGTAACGACTCGTGGGACCGCGACGCGCGCGCGTTCCGCGAGACAAAAAGAAGCAGCGAGAGGAGAAGAGAGAGAAGGGAAGAGAAGAGGCGACGCGTTCGCGGCGCGGCGTCGCCGCGGATGGATATTTCGGGAACGAGTGGTGCGACGCGAGAAAAAAACGCGGAGAGGAGCGGACGACCGGGTCTGCGCGTCGCTCTTAGGCGCTCTTAGACGGGACGGCGAGGTCTTCTTAGACGAGGTTTGTACATATCGAAAGGCGCGGCTCACCAGTATTACACCTGGGGAGACGCGCCGAGCATTCATCGAGACGAGTCCGAACGCGTTACGCGTCCTTTTTCGAGAATGACGTTTTTTTTGCGCGCGCGTCGCCGACGCGTCCGAAAATCGCCCGGCGCTTCGGTCGCCTGGGACCCGAGTCCCGACGACCCGAGAAGAAACGGCACGACGGATGAATTTAAAAGTTTCTCGGAAGGATGGATGGAGAGCTCGCGCTCAGTGAAGCGCGCGCTCGTATCCGTCGAGGTCACGCGCGCGCGTCACACACGTCAGAGACGCGCGGCCGGACGCGCGACATGCGCGCGGCCGCGTGAGAGCGGCTCGGAACCCGGTCGGCGTGAACCGGCTCGCCCGTCATGTTTCGCAGGAAGAAGTCCGGGTCGGCACGTGCCGAGAAAACGCCGCCCGAAGACGCGCTCGACGCCGCCGACGACGCCTCCCTGTGGTCGGACGACTCGATGACCCCCGAGCGCGGCACGCTGACGCACGGCGCGGTGCGCGGTCTTCCAGGCGGCGGCTCTTCAGGCGACGCCTCGCCCTCCTCGCGGAGCGTGCTCAGCGTCGACAGCGCCGCGTCCACCCCGTCGAGGGCGCGCTCGGTGTCCACCGACCGATGGCGCCGGGACGCGCTCGAGACCCTCTCGGCGCGCATGCTGGACGAGGAGACGCGAGAAGCTCGTGAGCTCGCGGCGGCAGAAGCGCGCCATCGCGAGGAGCAGGACCGGAAACGCGCGGGCGTGCTCGCGTCCCTCCCGAGCACGCTCGCGTCTTTTCGCCGCCGCCGCTCGAAGACGCCGTCCGTCGCGCGCGCGAGCGGCGACGGCGCGGAGGGACACCTCACGGACGATTCTGGTTTCGAGACGGACGATTTCGACGACAGAGAAACGCCGCGACGCTTTCCCACAGGGTTGAGCCGCGTCGGCGTTCACCCCTGCGAAAAGAAACGCGCGGCGGGGGAAGAGCCGTCCCGCCGCGTCGCAAACGTCGCGCGCGTCGCGCTCGCCGTGCTCCCCGCGCGCGGCCGCCCGCGCGAGGGCACCGAGGGGACGCTCGAGGCGCTGCGCCGCGACGGGTTCGAGATCTTGGAGGAGCTTGTTGATTACGTGTCAGAACGTTCTGACGCGGAGCACGACGACACGAACCGCATGGTGTCTTTATCCAAGATGCTGGAGTGCGGCGCGGTGGTGAACGGCCTCGACGCGGTGGACGCGCAGACGTGGAAGAATTTCCGCGCCGCGCGCGCCGCCGGCGTACTGGTGTTTAACTACGACATGCCCGGTCTGTACATAGAGCTCGACGCGCACGTGGACGTGACGTGCGCGGTTTCGAAGTTCGTGCCGCCGTATTGTGTCAACCTGGAGGAGCGGTGCGACATGAAAGAGGACGGGTACCGCGAGATTGCGATTCACGTCGTGTCCGGCCCCGACCACGACGCCGAGCGCGTCGCGATGCGCGACGTAGTGTTGCCGCGGCTGGTCGAGCGGTGCCGCGCGCGACGGATCCGGCCAAAGTACGTTGATTTGCGGTCGGACGCCGCGGGGTGTGGGCCCGGACACGCGCTGCGCGTGGCGGACGAGCTTTCGCGCGGCGCCGCCGTGCACGTGGTGCTGGTCTCGGGCAAGCACGAGCCCGAGCTGGAGGGTGACAAACGCGTGAAGGCTTTCGTGGACAAGGTTCCGCGCGGGGCGGAGCGCGAGAAGTTCGAGTGGCTGAGCCGCGCGCCGAGCGACTACTCGCGGAGCGAGATGACGGTGGCGCACGTGCTTCGCTTGGCGCAGACGCCCGCCTGGCTCGAGGCGGAGGAGGCGCGCGAGAGGGAACAAGGTGAGGAGAAGGAAAACGAAAACGACGACGCCGGCTCCAAGTCGAGCTCCAAGTCGAGGCGCTCTTTCGCGTCGCGCGCCTCCGGGACGTCCGACGCGAAATCGAAAGCCTCGAGGGGCTCGAGAGCCTCGAGAGCCTCGAAAGCCTCGAGAGCCTCGAAAGCCTCGAAAGGCTCGGAGCCGCTTTCGAGCGTGGCGTCGGTCGCGCCGAGCGCGGCGGCGCGCCGCGCGGCACTCAAAACGGAGCAGCACGTCTTGGCGTACGCGCGCGGGGCTTCGTTTTTCCGCGACGTGCCTTTTTCGGACATGCACGAGTTCCTGGCTACGGACCCGTACGAGCGCGAGCGCGTCGCGTCGTTCCTCTCGACGCTGTACGCGCACCCCAACGTGTCAGTGCGCGTGTACGACTGCGTGTACGCGCCGGGGTCCAAAGTCCCGGGGGGGGGCGCGTTCGTGACCGGCGTCCCGGCGCACGCCGCCGACCTGGACGCGTTCGCGGAGTCGGTTCTCGAGGACGTCTGGAGCCGCGTTTCGTACGAGTTCGCTCCCAACCCTGTGAAGGACATCGTGGCGTGGCACGAGCGCCAGCCCGAGTTCGCGTTACAGAACGCCTTGCCCGTGTACTTCAACCGGGGCGTCCCCGAACACACCATCACGCGCTGCGTGAAACTCGGGAGGCCCAAGGTGATTTGCCTGAGCGGGCTGGAAGGACGCGGCGTTACGAGCGTCATGCAGCGGTGCGCGCGGGAGTGCCGCCGGTCGTTCGGCAACCTCGACGGGCACGCCAGAGACGAGGTGGTGGTCCTTTCCGTGTTCCCGAAAGTGGGCGGCGCGCCGCTCACGCCCACGCAGGTGTTCACGCGGCTCACCGCGCAACTCGCCGCCGCGCGGCGCGAGCGGGGCGCGGGCGCCTTATTCGACGCGGCGTCGGGTTTCGAACCCGTCCCCGAAACTTTGAACGGCGCTCGCGCCGCGTTCCTGGACGCCGTCCGCGCGACGATCGGCCCGACGCGCCGGGTCGCCGTGTTCATCGACGACGCCACCGCGGTGGAGAACCCCCTCGGTTTGGCGTGGATGGTGCACGAGCGCGAGATCCCGACGGGGTGCCAGGTGATTTGCGGCGCGCGCGCCCGCGACGAAAAGCTGGCGCGAAAGCTCGTGTCCGAGAATTTCAGCCGAAAAAACAAACCGCACGTTTTGCTCACCGAGGAGGGTATAGCGACGCACGCGCCCGACCGCCTGCTGCGCGCGCAGATCGCGGGTCTCGCGGCGTGCCTGTTCGACTCGGTCGCGCGCCCGCTCACGCTGCGCCCGATGAGCTACGCCGAGCGCAAACTGTACGTCGCGAAACACTTAAAAAGCGTCTTTGCTGAGCTCGACGAAGCGTCCGTCTCGGCGGTTTTGGCGTCGCCGTCGCTCGCGCACGTTCCGTACGCGCGGTGCCTGGTGGAGCTTCTGCTGACGATGGACACGGACAATGTGGACGTGGCGAGGCTGATGGAGAAGAAGAGCGACAGTTGGGTCCCACAGGACCACCGAGGGATGTTACTCGCGAAGCTCGAATCGCTCGAGCGCGCGTTCCCGAAACCGACGCTCGCGCTGACTCTTCCGGCGGTGGCGCTCGGACGCGGCGCGCTCACCGCCGAGGACATCGCCGCGCTCGTCGCGGTGACGCTTACAGAGGAGGAGGAGGCGTACCTGGACGCGTTCATCGTGCCCGCGTTCATGCACGCCGCGCGGGATTTCATCGCGGGGCCGTTCGAGGGCACGTTCGGCGCCGCGAGTGACCTCGCCGCTGACGTCGTGCTGGAGCGGTACGCGCCGGATGAACCGGCGCGGCGCGCGGCGTTCCGCATGCTGGCCGAGTACTACGGCGACCTGGACGCGCTCGCGTCCTCGGACGACGAAGGCACGAAGGGCTCCTTCGACGCTGCCGACCGCGACGGGCGTCTGGCCATCGACGCGCTGGCGCGGGAGATGGCGCTGGACGCGTCCGCGGCGGACGGTGACGCGGAAGACGCAGAGTCGCGGCGGCGTCTGGCGCGCGAAAAAGCGCGCGCCAACGCGCGGAGGCGTCCGTCACCCGGTCGGGGCCTCCTCCGGCGTTTTTTCGCGCTCTCGCCAAACGCGCTGGCGCGCGACGGCGACGGCGCGTTCGCGCACGCGTCCGCGTTCCAGGAGCACCACCTGGTGTGCGACTCCTTATTCCTCTTGCCCTACTACCTCACGAAGGCGCGGCGGTTCGGCGAGCTGTGCGCGCTGTTCCGCGACTTTTCCTTCCTGCAAGCCAAGCTGTGTTTGGGCGAGGGCGCCGCGCTCGTCGCCGACTTCGACCGCGCGCTGCGGTTCCCTCGGCCGCCGTGGCTGGAGGAGTGGGACGGCGGCGACGCGCGTTTGGGCTCGCGCGAGTACTTCGCCGCGAAACGCGTCGCGGAGAAGGCGCTCAGGCACGCGTGCGTCCTGGACCTGCCGCAGTACGACCGAGCCGCCTTCCAGAAGTGGCTGGGGGACGCCTTCGGGGACTCTTCATCGGCGCACGGCGACGTCGTCGCCTTCAGGCACCTCGTCTGGCGGAACCTGCGATCACTCAGTAAGAGGCCGCACGCGTTACTTCAGGTGGCCATGAACGCGCCGGGCGACGCCGAGCCGGGCGCGGCCGCGGAGGACATCGTCCGGAGGCTCGCGCCGCCCCCGGAAAGAGACGCGAACGAAGGCGACGAGTCTTCGGCGCGCGCCGCGTACCGTTTCGCCGACGCCGCGCCGGGCGAGGCGTTTCTCCTGCTGTGGAGCAACCGCCCCGACGAGGCGGTTTTCGCCGAGTTCCGCGACGCCGCGATCCACGCCGAGCCGGTGACGTGCGCTCTGTGGATCGACGACGCCGCGTTCGTGACCGCGGGCGAGGACGGCCTCGTGGCGGTGTGGAGCGCGCAGACGGGCGAGTGCGCGGCGCGGCTGCGCGGCCACGAGCGCGCGGTGACCTCCGTCGTCGTCGTCCCGGGCGGCGCCGGCGCCGGCGCCGCCGAAAACGGCGAAAGCGGCGAGACCGAAACCGCCGGCGCCGTCTCCGAGCACGGCGTGCGCGTGGTGACCTCCTCGCTCGACGGAACCGTGCGCGTCTGGCACGTGGAGGGCGAGCTGGGCAGGTCCTGCGACGTGCTGGTGCACGACGCCGCGGGGCGCACCGCCGTCAACGCGCTCGCGCTGGCGCCGGATGCCGGCGAGCTTCTCAGCGTCGGCGACGACGGCGTCGCCGTGTGCTGGGACGTGTTGTGTCGCGGCCCGCCTCGGCGCGTGCGCGCGACGCAGACGTCGCACGCGGGCCCGTGCACGAGCGTCGCGTGCAGCCCCGACGGCTCGGTTTTCGTCACCGGCGGCGCGGACAAGACGCTGCAGGTGTGGTCCAGCCTGGACGACGTCGCCGACGAAACCTCCGACGCGCGGACGGTGTTGTCGTCCTCCTCCGCGAGCGCGGCGGCGCGGTGGCGCCGGCGCGCGGAGGGCAAGGAGGACGTGCGCTCGATCCGGTCCTTCGCGTCGCGCGCGTCCGGGAACAGTAAAGGCGCGCCCGAGCAGGTGCTTCGGCTCATCGGGCACCTCGCGGAGGTGACGTGCGTCGCGTTTGGGCGCGACGCGTTTGGCGCGCCGCACGTCGCGAGCGGGTCTCTGGATCACTCGGTGATGCTCTGGAACGCGGAGACGGGCGTGCACGTCGGTATTTTGACCGGCCATGCGGCACCGATCGTGGACGTGTCTTATTCTAAGGATCACAAGCTTCTGCTCAGCGCTTCGCGCGACCGCACCACGCGCCTGTGGCGCGCCGACACGGGCGAGGTGGTGCTCGCGCTGAACCACGGCGCGCGCCTGGGCGGCGCGAGGCTCAGCCCGGACGCGTCAAAGTTGCTGGCGGGGGTCGACACCGGCGCGGTGGCGGTGTGGGGCTGGCTCGGCAGGGAGGGCTCCGCGTCCATGGGCCAGAGCCCTCAGAGACCGAATCTCTTCGCCACGGGGCATCCTCTGAGCGACAAGTCTTGCGACGACTCGAACCAAAGCGCGCGCGGAGACGCGGACCAAAGCGCGACCCGCCGAGCGCGGAGGAGCCGCGACGCGAGCCGTCGGCGTCCCAACCCGTTCGCGTTTGACGGCCAGGCGCACAAAGGCGCGGTGACCTGCATCGCCTCCTTCGACCACACGCGCGCTTTCGAGAGGGAAACCGACCTCGCCGTCGCCGACCTCGAGATGGCCGCCGCGCGCGCGCCCGCGGTGACGGGCGGCGCCGACGGGTACGTGCGCGTGGTCTCCGCCGGGGCGCGCGACGCGGGGAGGGTGACTTCGTCGTTCGCGTCCAACCGTCGCGGACCGGAGGGGACCGCGGTGATCGTGCACGGCGTGGCCGCCTCGCCGGACGGCACGCGCGCGCTCGCGGCGTGCGGCGACGGGACCGTCGTCGAGTGGGACGTCGTCACCGGCGTCGAGCGCGCCGCGTTCCCGGCGCACGCCGGCGCGGCGCGCGCCGCCGCGTACGGCGGAGGCGCGCTTCTCGGCGCCGCCGTCTCCGGCGGCGACGACGGCGTCGTGCGTCTGTGGACGGTGGACGAGACCTCCGAGACCTCCGACGAGACCTCCGATTCAAAGAACCGGTCATCGTCGTTCCGAGGCCACGCCGGTCGCGTGACCGGTATCGCGGTGGGCGGCGAGACCTCCGGCGACGTCGTGGTGTCGTGCGGCGTCGACCGCGCGGCGTTGCTGTGGGACGTCAGACGCGGCGTCCCTAAGGCGTCCTTCGTCGGACACGAAGGCGCTGTGACGTCCGTCGCGCTCGGCGCCGGAGACGCGTTCGACTCGAGCGGCGGCGGTTTGTTGTGCACGACCGGTTCCGACCGAGCCGTTCGGTTCTGGGACGCTCGAGCTGGTAACGGAACGAACGCGTGCGTGCGCGTTTTGAACCGATTCGAAGCCGTCCCGGTTGCGTGCGCGTCGTGCGTTTCGCAGGCAAATTGGTTCGCGACGTGCGGCGCCGACGGTTTGACCGTGCTCGACGCGCGCGTTTTTCGCGAGGTTGCGCACTTCGAGGGGCTCGCGCCACTCACCGCGCTGGCGTTCCACGGAGAGAGCAAGCTGTTCGCCGGGGACGCGGACGGGAGGCTCTACGCGCTGGACGTCTGGAAAGCGCCGCCGAGAAGCTGGGAGTGACGACTCCGGGACGCGCGACGCGCGAGATGGAGTCTGTACTTGTAGCTACAAATGGAGTCCTACGAATGAACGCGCCGTTTTTCGTTCCTACGCGTGCGATGCCGATTCGTCACACGAGACCTTTTTCGCAACCCCAACCGAGGTTCCCGCCAAAACGAGACGCACGCGGCGGTCCCGCGCGCGCCGCGGCGATGTCGTCCGGGACGAGGTGGCAGAGCGAGCTGCTGCACTGCGGGTGCGCCACGGAGCCTGATGCCGCCGAGGTGTGCCTCTGCGGGTGCTGCTGCCACGCCTGCCTCTACGGCAAAACCGTGAGAGCGCTCGAGACGGACCGCCCCACGGTCTTTCCCCCGTGCTCCTGCGACGTGGACTGCGACCAGTGCGTCTCCCTGTGGTTCATAGACGTGTGCACGTTCGGCATGCTCGACGGCCTCGTGACCTGGCGCTCGCGCGTGTGGCTGCGCGAGAAGCACGGGTTGGACCCCGCGCCCGAGTGCTGCGGCTCCTCGTTCGCGCCCCACTGCCTGTGTAACAGAGCCGCCGTCGTGCAAGACTACCTGCAGGTGAGAGCGTCGCTGCGCGCGAAGAGAAGGGCCGAGGAGCACCGCCGCGCCGCCGCCGCGTCGAGCGATGCCCCCGCCGATGACGACCACCACCCCACCGCGCCGCCCCTGCCTCCGGAGCTCATGCGGCGCTGAAGAAACCGCGAAAGAGCCGAAAGAGGGGAACGCGTTCGGGTTCGGGCTCTGGTTTTTTTCGCCGAGCGCGTTCGCGGAGGGCGCGTCGAGCTCTTCTCTTCGTTCGCGCCGCCGGCGCTTCGTACGTCACACGCGTGCATACAAACTAAACCACTCAAAAAGCTACATGATAGTACTACGTTTTTCGTACGACAAGACAACAACACGCGACATCTTCTCGCGAACGTTCGTAGTTCGCGAAAAAGAACGCCGTTCTCCCCACCTCCTCACCGCCACCGCTTCGTGGGCTTGTCCCCCACGACCACTGGCGTGCGCGGCGAACTCACCCCGGAGTACGAGCGCGCGCGCTCGTACTCGGCTCGTCTCTCGATCGCGCGTTTGTGCGCGCGCCCGATGGCCTCCTCGCGCTCGAGATCGCGCCGGCGCACTTTTTCGACGCGCTCCGCCTCGAGGCGCGCCGCCGCCGCCGCCGCCGCCGCCGACGGCGCGCGCTTTTCGGCGCGCGCGAGCAGGCGCCGCACCTGCGCCACCTGCACGTGCGTCGAGGGGCTCCCCACGTTTTGGGGGTCGCCCCGTATGTCGTGCAGCTGCTGCGTCCTGGCGAGCGCCTGCGCGGTGGTGACGTCGTACATGCGCCCGAGCATGACCGCGATGATGGTCCCGGTGCGGCCGTGGCCGCCCCAGCAGTGCACGTAGAGCCGCCGGCCGGAGAGCACCTTGCCCACGAGGTCGTCGCAGAAGCGGTCCACGAGGTCGTCGGCGGTGACGCTGCCGTCCACGATGGGCAGGTGCAGGAAGTCGATCTTGGCGTTCGGCAGCGCGTCGCGGTGCGAGGTCATCAGGCGCCGGATGTCGCGCGTGTACGGCCTCGGCGCGCGCCCGGCGCGCCACACGGAGTCGGGAACGTCCGGCCGAACCTCGCTCTGGAGGCACACGAAGGTGTCGATCCCCATGTCACGCATGAGCACGGTCAAGAGCTCGTCGTTCTCCTTGTCGTCGAGACACGCCGGGTACCCGCCCGCCATCACGCGGTCCTTGATCACCCAGTTACAGTACGGCGTCGGGCCGACGTACGGTCGCAGGTCCTCGCGCTCGGGAGACATGCTCGCGCGCCGCGGGATTGTCCGACAAGATATCGCGCCACGAGGCGCGCTCGGGTCGCCGGGGACGCGCGCTCGGCGCGTATCGGCGGGTTACGCGGGCCCTGCGTCCCCGATGGCGCCGAAACGAGCCCGCGAGGCGCCGGGAGGAGACGTCGCCGCGCGATCGGGTGTGAGGGAAGCGCGGGGGGCCGATCGGCTAGGGCGGCCATCCGGGTGTTCATGCGTGACTCACTTTCGCGTTCGACATTTTATTATCGCGATGCGTAGATTTTGCAGACTAAAAGATCTCTAGCCTGGACGTCACGAATTTTGTTAACACGAACCGAGTGGTCTGTCAGTGGCGTATTTTCAAAAAGCGAAAAGAAGTCCCGCATGGGCCAGGCGCGGCTTTTTCGGGCGGTTTCCTCTTCCATGCCGACTCGAACGTTGAAAGTTCGCGTCTTTTCCGAAAGTGCCCAGCGTTCCGGTCCTCGGCGCGCGCGCGCCACTCCGCGTGCGCCCGCCTGCGATCGAGGCGGGAGGCGCGATGGACCGCAAGGCGAGGGACCTCGCCAGCGGCAAGAAGAAGCTGGAGGAGTACAAGCGCAAGAAGCAGGCGAAGGGCGCGGCGCTTCGCGCGCAGCTGGACCACGATGAGATCGCCGAGTCGGCCCAGGAGGGGCCCGCGCGCGGTGCCCCCCCCTCGCCCGCGCGTTCGGAAGCCACGTCGGACCTGACCCGGAACAAGTACCAGGACCGACTCGAGGCGCGCCTGGCGTCCGTCCTGGGGAACAAGACCAACGCCGGCGCGGCGCGGGACGCGCCGGACGACGCCGAGCGCGGCCGGCTCGACGAGCGCAGGGAGAAGGCCATCGTGGCTGGCCGAAAGCTCTCGGACGAGCTCGCCGCCGCGCGCGCCGACATAGCCGCGGCCAAGGACCTCACCGCGCACGCCGCCGCGGGCGACGCGTACGCCGCGCGCTCGCCCGCGTCCACCCCCGGGCGCGACCGTGACGTCCCGCGCGCGGCGCTCGCGAACACGCCGGGGCGCGAAGCCGCCGTGGACCAAGGCTCGCTCGAGCTCCGAGACCGCCTGCGCGCCGAGCACGCCGAGGTCTCGAGGCTGCGCGGCGAGCTCTCCGCGCTCCACGCGGTGGAGCAGGAGCGCGAGGCGGAGGCTCAAAGGCTGGTGGTCGCCGAGCGCGAGGCCAGGGACGCCGCCGAGGCGAACGCCGCCGAGGCGCGGCGAGCGGCGGAGGCGCTGGACGCGGCGCTCTCTGAAACGCGCGCGCTCGCCGAGCGCGTCGCGGGTCTGGAGACCAGCCGGGAGGAGGCCTCGGAGGCGCTCGCGGCGGCGCGCGCCGAGACGGGCGCCGAGGCGGAGAAGGCGGCTGCCGCGGAGACGGCCACCGCCGAGGCGGAGACGCGAGCGCGCCTGGCGGAGTCGGCGACGGAGCTCGCCGAGGAGAGCGCGCGCGAGACGAAGGAGAAGCTCAAGAAGGCGGTGAAGAAGGGCAAACAGGCGGAGGAGGACCGCGCCGAGGCTGAGGCGGCGCTGGCGACGGCGGCGGCGTCGCTGGAGGCGGCGGAGAAGACCGCCGCGGAGCGCGAGCGCCGCGCGGAGGAAGCCGCCGCGGCGCGCGAGGCGGCGGAGGCGGCGCTGGCGACGGCGGAGGCGTCGCTCGAGACGGCCGCCGCCGAGAAGGATGCCCTCGAGGCGTCCGCCGCGGAGGAGAAGGCGAGGCTCGAGGGCGAGCTCGCCTCGCAGCGGGCGTCCGCTGCCGAGAGCGCGGAGGCGGCGAAGGAGAAGCTGAAGAAGGCTGTCGCCAAGGGCAAGGCGGCGGAGAAGATGGCGGAGGAGGCGGTCGCCGAGCGCGAGGCTGTGTCCTCGCGCCTCGCCGCGAGCGAGGCGTCGCTGGAGTCGGTCCGCGAGGAGAATGCGGCCCTCGAGAAGGCGACCGAGGAGGCCGCCGCCGCGCGCGAGGCGTCGGCGGCGCGCCTGGCGGAGGTGGAAGCGACCCTCGAGGCGGCGATGGACGAGAAGGCCCAGCTCGAAGCGTCGCTTTCTTCGGCGAAGGCGGCGGCGGAGGAGTCCCAGGCCCGTTTCGAGGAGGATGCGTCCGCGCTCCGCGCCGCCGCGGAGACGGAGCGCTCGCGGCTCGAGGAGGAGGCCGCCTCGGCGCGCGCGATGTTCGAGGGCGAGAAGGAGGCGCTGGAGGCTGTCCTCGAGGAGACGCGCGGCGCGCTGGCGGAGGCCCGGGGCGCGCTTGACGCGACCGAGCGCGACCTCGTGGCGTCGCAGGAGGTGGCTCGGCGCCTCAACGACGCGTCGGAGAGCACGCGGTCGGACGCCGAGACGGAGACCGCGGACCTGCGCGCCGCGCTCGCCGCGAAGGACGCCGAGGCGGAGTCTCTGCGCGCCGAGCTCGCGGCGCAGTCGGAAGCCTTCGAGGCGGAGAAGGCGGCGGCGAAGGAGGCGTCGACGGCGGAGCTCGCCGCCGCCGAGGCGGCCATCGCCGCGACGAGCGAGTCCGCGGCGGAGAAGATGGCGATGAAGGACGCGCAGCTGGACGAGAACGTCGCGCGTATGGCTGAGCTCGAGTCCTCCGTCAAGCGGCTCGAGGCGACGATCCGCGAGTCGACGAGCGAGGCGGAGCACGCCTCGCTCCAAGCCGAGGCGGAGGCGCTGCGCGCCGATCTCGCCAAGGCGGAAGCGACCGCCGTGAGCGAGACGGAGAAGCGGGCCGCCGCCGAGTCCGAGGCGCGCGACGCGAAGGCGGCGCTCCCGGGCCTGAAGGCGGACGTCGCCGAGCTCGCCACCGAGAAGGAGGCGGCGGAGAAGCGGCTCGCCGAGGCCAGAGCCGAGCTCGCGGCGTCCGTCGAAAAATCAGGCGCGGAAGTCGCGCGTCTCGAGGAGCGCGCCGTCGAGCTCGCCGCCGAGGCGAAGGCGGCGCACGCGGAGGCGCAGGCGCGCGCCGCCAAGGCGGAGGACGCCGCGCGCGCGGAGACCGCGGAGGCGCTGGACCGCGCCGCCGCGGAGGTGGCGGCTGCCAAGGACGCGCTGCTCAAGGCGAGGGAGGCGGCGCGCGACGAGCTCTTTGCCGCGCGCGAAGCCGCGCAGGAGGAGCTGGTGGCTGTGCGCGAGGCGGCGCGGCAGGACGTGCTCGCGGCGAAGGCGGAGGGCAAGGCTGCGGTCTCCGCGGCGAAGGAGGAGGGCGAGGCGGCCGTCCAGGCGGCGCGCGACGCCGGAGAGGCGGCCGTTGCGGCGGCCAACGCGCGAGGCGCCGCCGCCGTGGCGACGGCGCGCAAGGAGGGCCAGGCCGCCGTGGCGCGCGCCGAGTCGGAGGGCGCCGCCGCCGTCGCCGACGCCAAAGAGGCTGGCGAGCGCGCGGTGGCCGCGTCGCGCGCGCGGGGCGAGGACGCCGTCGCGGATGCGCGGCGTGCGGAGGCCACCGCGGTGGCCGAGGTGGAGGCGCGAACGCGGAGCGCCGTCTCCGCCGCCGAGAAGGAGCGTGACGCGGCGGTTGCGGCGGCGCGCGCGGAGGCGGCTGCCGAGAAGGCCGCCGCGGAGGAGTCGGCGCGGCTGACGGTGGCGCGCCTGGCGGACGAGACGCGCGTGCTGGAGCGCAAGTCGGACGCCGAGGTTGCCGCTCGCGAGGCGGCGCTGGCGGAGGCGAGGGAGGAGACCGAGCGGCTCGCCGCCGAGCTCGCCTCGCAGCGGGCGTCCGCCGCCGAGAGCGCGGAGGCGGCGAAGGAGAAGCTGAAGAAGGCTGTCGCCAAGGGCAAGGAGGCGGAGAAGCGCCGCGACGCGCTGGAGACGGCGCTCGGCGAGAAGGAGCAGCGCGTGGCGTCGCTCGCCGCGGACGTCGAGCGCGCTGAGGCGGCGAAGAAGCGACTCGAGGACGAGCTCGCGGAGACCCGCGGGAACGCGGCGAAGGAAACCGACGCCGCGCGCGACGAGCTGAAGCGCGCCGCCGCCGCGAGCAAGAAGCTGGAGGATGACCGAGCCGCGCTCGCGACCGAGGCGGAGGCGCTCGCCGCCGACCTCGCCGCGTTCGAGGAGAAGGCTGCCGCGTCGGCGGCGGCGGCGGCCAAGATCGCGGCCACGGAGCTGGAAGCGGCGAAGGCGTCCGCGGAGGCGGCCGCCGCGGCGGCCGCGAAGGTGCACGAGCGCGAGAAGGCGGAGCTGGAGACGCGCCTCGCGGAGAAGGACGAGGAGTTGGCCGCCGAGCTCGCGGCGGCGAAGGAGGCTTCGACGACGGCGGCGTCCGCCGCCAAGGAAAAGCTGAAGAAGGCGGTGGCCAAGGGCGTCGCCGCGGAGAAGGCGCGCAAGGCGCTCGAGGAGGCGCTCGCCGAAAAAGAGGAGCGCGCCGCCGCGCTCGCCGCCGAGCTCGAGAAGGCGGAGGCGGCCGCCAAGAAGGCGGAGGCGGCGCGCGAGGAGAGGGAAAAACGGCTCGCCGAGGTGAGCGAAACCGCCGAGTCGGCGTCTGAGCGCGAATCCGCCGCCGCCGCCGCGCTCGCCGCGGCGGCGGACGAAGCGAAAAAGCTGGCGTCCAAACTCGCCGCCGCGGAGGCGTCCAAGTCGGATACGGAAAAGAAGAAGGCTGCGCTCGAGGCGAAGCTCGAGGAGACGTCGAAGGAGCTCAGCGAGGCGCGAGACGCGCTGGAGACGGCGACGCGAGCTGCTTCTTCCCTCGAGACGGAATCTGCCGCCGCCGCCGAGCGCGCCGTGCGCTCCGTGCGGGATGACCTCGACAAGGCCAACGCCGAGTCTGCGCGCCTGCGCGAGCAGCTGAGCGGGTTGGAGACCAAGCTCGCGGAAACCGTCGCCTCGGCGGATGCCGATCGCGCGTCGGCGACGGAGTCGGCGGCGGCGGAGATGGCCGCCGTGAAGGACAAGCTCAAGAAGGCTATCGAGAAGGGCAAGGGCTTACAAAAGGAGAAGCAGGCTGCGGAGACGCGGCTCGCGGAGAGAGAGGCTGAGCTCGCAGACGCGCGAGACGCGCTGGAGACGGCGACGCGAGCTGCTTCTTCCCTCGAGACGGAATCCGCCGCCGCCGCCGAGCGCGCCGTGCGCTCCGTGCGGGATGACCTCGACAAGGCCAACGCCGAGTCTGCGCGCCTGCGCGAGCAGCTGAGCGGGTTGGAGACCAAGCTCGCGGAAACCGTCGCCTCGGCGGATGCCGATCGCGCGTCGGCGACGGAGTCGGCGGCGGCGGAGATGGCCGCCGTGAAGGACAAGCTCAAGAAGGCTATCGAGAAGGGCAAGGGCTTACAAAAGGAGAAGCAGGCTGCGGAGACGCGGCTCGCGGAGAGAGAGGCTGAGCTCGAGACCTCGCTCGCGGCTGCCGAGACGGACGCCGCGACGTCGCGCCGGGAGGCGGAGAAGAACGCCAAGGCGCTCGAGACGCGGCTCGCCGCCGCGGAGAAGGCTCTCGACGCGTCGGCGGCGGAGCTGGAGTCGGCGGCGAAAGACGCCGCCGAGGCGACCGAGGCGGAGGTGGCCGCCGTGCGCGAGAAGCTCCGCCGCGCGGTGGAGAAGGGCAAGGCGATCCAGGCGGCGAAGAAGGAGGCGGACGCGGCGCTGGAGGCGAGCCAGGAGGAGGCGGCGCGACTTGCGGACGCCGCGGAGCGCGCCGCCGCGCGCGCGGACGCCGCGGAAGCCGCCCTCTCCCGGATGGAGAAGGCGTCCGCGGCGGGTCCCGGTGCCGAAGCCGAGCAGATGGACGCGCTCGTGGAGGAGCGCGACGCGCTTCGCGCGACCGTGTCGACGCTGACGAAGGAGGCTTCGTCGGCGCGCGACGCGCTGGCGGCGCTCGAGAAGGAAGCCGGTGAGTCTTTGGAGAAGGCCAGGCGCGTGGATTCCCTGGAGGCGCTCAACGCGCAAGCCGAGAAGTTCGTCAACGGGTTCAAGCGCAACCTGGAGACCGCCAACAAGGAGCTGGCGGAGAAGAACGCGCTGATCGAGTCGCGCACGGCGTCCTTCGCCGCCGAGCGCGTCGAGCTGGAGGCGCGTTTGTCCGAGCGCGTCGCCGCCGTGGAGGCGGCGGAGGCTGAGCTTCGGTCCGTCGCGGGCGCGGCGCGGACCGCGGCGGACCTCACGTCCCGACTCGAGACTTCCGCGACCGTCGTCGCTGATCTCAGGTCTAAACTCGACGCCTCGGAGATTATCGCCGCGGAGATGACCGAAGCTTTGGACTCGGCGCGGCGCTTGGAGAAGGAGAAGACCGCGGCGCTCGCCGAAACAGAGCGCGCGCTCGACGCGGCGCGCGCCGAAAACGCGGACAAACTTTCTTCGCTCGCCGCCGAGAAGGACCGCGCGTTGGCCCGCGCCGTGGCGGAGAAGGACGAGGCGCGCGAGAAGTTCCGCAAGGCTGTCGAGAAGGGCAAGAGCATCGAGGCGCGCGAGTCTGCGTTACAGGTTGCGTTGCAGGAGAAGAGCGCGGAGGTTTCCCGACTGGCGACCGAGGTCGAGGGGCTCCGCGCCGGCGCCGACGCCGACGTCGCCGATCGCGAGGCGACGCTCGCGGCGGCGACGGCGCGCGCGGACGCGGCGGACGCGCAGATCGCGGAGCTCGCCGCCGCGCGCGACGCGCTGGCGGAGCGCCTCGCCGAGGCGCGCGCGGGAGAGGAGGAGGCGCGCGGCGCGGCGGAGGCGGACGCGGGCGAACGCGGCGCCGCCGCCGAGCGCGCCGCCGCCGACGCGGCGGCGAAGGAGGAGCTGCTCGTCGCCGCGCGCGACAAACTCAAGCGCGCGGTGGAGAAGGGCCAGGAGTACCAGCGCGACGCCGACGCGCTCCGCGAGCGTCTGGCGGCGAAGGAGGCTCAGGCCGCGCAGCTCGCGGCGAAGCTGGAGGATATCGCCGCCGAGCGCGACGCCGCGAAGGACGCGGCGGAGGCGGCGGAGTCGGCCGCCAAGCTCGAGTCCTCGGCGTCCGCCGAGACCTCCGCGGAGCGCGCGGCGGAGCTGGAACGGCTGCGGCTGGCGCTCGACGGCAAGACGCGAGACGCCGAGGCGGCGGAGTCGGCTCTGGCGGCGTACAAAGCGGAGACGCGCGCGCGGTTCGAGACCGAGACGCGCGCGGCGCTCGAGGAGTCGACGTCGCGGGTCGCCGCCGCTGAGGGGCGCGCGAAGCGCCTCGAGGCGGACCTCGAGGCGCTGGAGGAGGCTGCCGAGCAGGACATCGCCGCCGCGCGCCGCGCGGAGAAGGAAACCTCGGACGACCTGCTCGCCGCCGCCGAGGAGGTGCAGAAGCTCGAGCGCGAGGTGGCGCGCCTCGGCGCCGAGCTCGAGGAGGCGGCGGCGAACGCCGCCGCCGCGAAGACGGAGAGCATCGCGCCGGCGGAGGCTGCGCGCGCCGCCGCCGAGCGCGCCGTCGCCGCCGAGCACGCCGCCGCCGCCGAGGCGGAGGCGGCGGAGACTGCGGCGGCGCTGGAGGCGGAGCGCCGCGAGAGGCGCGTCGTCGAGGCTGAGCGCGACGCGCTCGCGCAGCGGGTCGCCTCCGCCGAGGCGCGCGCGGACGAGGCTCGCGCCGAGGCTGACGCCGCGCGGTCTGACCTTGCGGACGTCGCGGCCGCCGCGGAGGCTCGCGCCGAGCAAGAGCACCGCTCCCCCCGCGCGCCGCGCGAGGTTGTGGCGCTCACGCTGGTGGCGCGCGAAACCGAGGACGACGTCGCGACGTTGCAGCGTCGCCTGGCGGACACGGAAGCCGCTCTGGCGGAGGCGTCCTCGCGCCTGGTGGAGGCGTTCTCGTCCGTGGGCAAGCCCGGCTCGCACCCCGGCACAAACTCCGCGGTGACCCCGGGGAGCCCCGGGCCCGCGGTTCTGCTGGCGACGGAGTCGCCCATGCCCGCGGCGAGCCCCCCGTCTATGCACGCGTTTTCCGTCTCGCAGAGCATCAAACGCGCCGGTTCCAAAATCGCCGGGCGTCTTTCGGGCGAGTTCCAATCTCCGCTCAACGCGGACGGCACGCCGCGCGACCTGGAGGCGGCGCTGGACAGCGCGGACGCGAAGGGGCACAAGGACGGGTCCCCGACGAGGACGGGTGGGGGCGGATCCCCCACCGGCGCGTTCAAGGGCTGGCGCGACTCGCGCGTCCTCGGCCGCGGCGCGAGCAACAAAATCGTCAAAGCGTTCCACCCGTGCTTCGACGCGAGCGATAAAGCGGTGGCGTCGGCGACGCGGCTGATGCGCGCGTCGCCGACGGCTCGGTTCGCGGGCGCGGCGTACTGGATCCTGCTGCACGTCTGGCTCGTCATCGCGCTCGTCTCCGCCAAACACGCGAGCGCCATCTCGGGCGTCGCGCAGGCGGCGGGCGCCGCGAACGCGGCGGCGCCGTGAGGGAATCGGAGGCACGCTCTGCGACGATGGGCGTACTGTAGATGGACGAAAAATCCTTTGCGATCGAAACGTGAACATTATTTTTTCGCATCACGCGTTCGTCACGGCGACGCGTAACTACACACTTCGCGCTCTCTTTGACCGGGTCCCTCAGTCCTTCTTCTTGAGCGCGTTGTCCAGGGACAGCGCCCCCCCCCCGTTGCACAGAAAGTAGAAGTAGATGAGGCAGTACAGCGCCGCGGGCTCGTACGCGTACTGGTGCTTCTCCACGACGCCCAGCGGGAAGCCCTCCAGGCCGCTCTGCGCGACGTGGAAGTACACGGCGAGGCCCATCGTGGAGAAGAGCGACAGCGCGGAGAGCCGCGTCCACAGACCGAGCGTGAGCCCGGCGGCGCCCGCGAGCTCGGCGCCCGCGGCGAGGTACGTCCAGGTAACGAACGAAAGGGGCTCGTCGTGGGGAAGGAAGCCGAGGTAGGGCTCGACCACGAACTTGGCGAAGCCCTGCGCGCGACGAGACGCGCGAATGACGAGATTCGTGTCAATGGTCAGTTTTGTGTTTTCGTGCGTGGTCTGTCGGTTTCGCGTTCGGATTCCGCGAAGCGTTGGAAATCCGGTCTCGGCGAATGAACGCGCGGGTACATGTAACAACGAATGGAACGAAACGCGATCGGAGGGAAGCCGCTGCGCCTCACCTCGGGGTCGACGAGCTTATCGAGTCCGTTGTGCACCATCAGGACGCCCGCGCCGACGCGAACGACCGCGGAGGAGAGCTCGCGGCCCCAGTTGGTGTCCTCCGCGACGACGCGAAGGCCGGCGGTGCGCTTCGGTTTTCCGACGCGCGAAACCGCGCGAACTCGATCGGAACCGCACGTGAACGTCTTGCGTTTGGGGAGACCAGCCCCGAGGCCGAGGGCGGAGGGCCGGACGAGCGTGGCGGACATTTTTGACAGGGCAAGACGTGCGATGAGGGGCGAAGGTCCCGAAGACGAGTTCGTTTTGCGTGTGGGGTGCGCCGGCGAGTGCGTCGCGTTGTGAACAGAAAACGGCAAGTGCCAGCTCATCAAGGACGCGCTTTTTTTCGTGCTTTTCTGAAAAGGTTTTTCTCGTTTCACGACTACCGTCGCTGTCCCCGCCCCTCTCCGTGCCTCCTGTCAGCCCGCCGCTCCGACAGGAGGTGCTCTCGTATCGCCGCCGCAATCGGCTTCCCCGGGCGCTTATGCGCGACCCCCACGAGCCGCGCCACCTCCTTCCCGTCGCGGAAGAAGAGAAACGACGGCACGGTTTCGATTCGTATTCGGTCAAGGACGGCGTCGTCGAGCGTGTCTATGTCGACGCTGACGAAGGCGACATCCGGAAAGGCAGCCGACATGTCCACGTATTTTGGGTGAAACCGCACGCAAGGCGCGCACCAAGTCGCGGTTATGTTCACCACGAGGCGAGGGCACTGCGCTAAAGCCGCTTCCAAAGCCGCGGAGTCCGGAAGCGCGCTCGGTGCAGACGCGGTCGACCCAATCTGCGGCGCCGGCGTGCTCGAACGCTTTCGCCGACCGTCAACGTCTCGGACATCGCACCCGAACGCCCCGCTCGAAGAGTTCGCTCCCGCGTCATGACCGACCAGCGCGGTCCTTGGGGCCCTCGGTCCCGCCACGACCACCGCCGCGGGCGCCTCCCACCAAGGCGTGGGCCCCATTCTGAGGCGTGGCAGCGGGCTCGTTTTCTTTTTCCACAGGTGCCGCCACGTAAGCCCGTAGATAGGGTAACAATCACACCGGTGCCACTCCCCCCACGCACAGGCAGGGTGGTACCTCGACCGACCCGCGACCCGTCGCTCTCGCTCGATACCCGCGATGTTTGCCGCCTCGGTCGCGACCCTCCCCGCTCACGCGCTCGCGACCCGCCGCCGTCGCGACGCGCGCCCCGTCTCGGAAAAGGGCACGTCGCCTCGCCGCGTCATCATCGCGCGCGCCTCCTCGGACGAGACCCCGCGCGCTTCGCCCGCGGAGATCACGCGTCGAGCCGTACTCTCCACCGCCGCCGGGCTCGCCGCCGGCGTGTCCGCAAACGACGACCGAGCCTCCGGCGGCATCGTGCTCCCCGGGTCGCCGTTCGCGTTCGAACCTAACGTCGCCTTCGCCGCGGATCTCCCCTCGGTGCCTCGCGCGTCGTCGCCGCTGAAGCACACGCGGGATCTCGCGCCTTCGCGCGTCATCAAAGGTTGCTGGCAGCTGAGCGGCGGCCACCGCGGCGACGCCGCGACGGACCGCACGTCGGGCGCGGCCGCGGTGGAGGATTTCGCGCCGTTCGTCGCCGCCGGCGTGACGACGTTCGACACCGGCCCCGAGGCGTGCGGCTACGGCCCGAGCGAGCTCGTGATCGGCGAAGCTCTGCGCCAGGGGTTCGTGAACCGCGACGACGTGCAACTCTTCACGAAGCTGTGCTGCGTCGGGCGCGAGCAGAGCAACATGACGGCAGACTGGGTGAATCAGAAACTGGATCTGCCCAAGCGACGCCTCGGCGTGGACAAGCTGGATTTGGTGCAGATGTACTGGAACGATTACGGCCAAAAAAAGTACGTGGACGCCGCGTTGTTCTTAACCGAGGCGAAACACGACGGTAAAATCGGCGCCGTGGGTTTGACCAACTTCGACACCGAACGAATGGCACAGATGATCGACGCTGGTGCGGAGATTTCCTCGAATCAGATCCAGTTCTCGCTGTTAGACCGAAGGCCGGAGAAGGTGATGGTGGGTTATTGTCAAAATAACGGCGTCGCGCTCTTGCCGTACGGCGTCGTGGCGGGCGGATTGTTGAGCGACGCGTTTCTCGATCGGCCCGGCGAGGACGTCGTGTTAGACACGAGCTCCAAGCGCAAGTACGCCTCCGTGCTCGGCTACGCGGGCGGCTATACCTGGTTCCAGTCGTTGTTGCGAACGCTGAGAGGTATCGGGGACAAGCACGGTGGGGTTTCCGTCGCCAACGTCGCCGCGCGATGGGTTTTGCAGGCGCCGAACGACGTCGTGCCGGCGGTGATTCTGGGCGCGCGCAACGCTCGCCACGTCGACGACCACCGCGCGTTGTTCTCCTTCGCTCTGGACGAGCAAGACCTGCGCTTGATCCGGGACGTGCTGGACCGCGGGAAGAAGCCCAAGGAGGACTGCTACCAGTGGGAGAGGGGGGGCGGGTGGTGAAGAGCGAAGCGCGTACAGTAGGCGGTTGCGTTTATTGAAGTGAGGATGCGCTCTTCTTTTTCGTTCTTTTTCGTGGAACGTCATCGGCGTTTTTCGGCGATCCCGCTCGCGTGCGCCCCCCACTCGCGCCCGCGCTGCGGACAGTCGCAGCGCGTCCATGGCGGGTCGGGTCCCCTCGACGATGCGCGCGGCGGTGGTCCGCGCGTTCGGCGGCCCCGAGGTGGTGCGCGTCGCCACGGACGTGCCCGTCCCGCGACTCGCGCCCGATGAGGTCCTGGTGCGCGTCGCCGCGGCTTCCGTGAGCCCGCTGGACGCGCGCGTGCGCGCGGGGTACGCGCGCGCGCTGTACGCGCCGATGCTCCCGCTGATCCTCGGCCGGGACGTCAGCGGCGAGGTGGTGGCGCGCGGGGACAACGCGCGGTCGTTCCCAATCGGCGCGCAGGTATTCGGCGCGCTCTCGCCGGTACAGCCCAGGGGCGCGCACGCCGAGTTCGTCGCCGTAACAGAGGCGCACCTCGCGCCCAAACCGACAACGTGGACGCACGCGCAAGCCGCGGCGGTGCCTTTCGCCGCGCTCACCGCGTGGCGCGCGCTGTTCACGGACGCGCACTTGAAAAAAGGCGAGCGGCTTCTCATCAACGGGCTCGGCTCAACCGTGGGCGGCCTCGCCGTTTCGCTCGCGCGCGCGCGCGGCGCCGCCGCGGTGGCGGGCTCCGTCGGCAAACGCAGCCGCGCGCGCGTCGCCGAATCGCTCGGCATCGAAAACGATCACATGTGGACGTACGACGAGAAAAACGCGCACGACGGATCCGTTTTGAAATCCCTCGCCGCCGCAGCGGAGCACTTCGCCTGGGAACCGTTCGACGTCGCGCTGGACCTGGTCGGAGACGGAAAAAAAAGCAAAAACAGCGAGAGAACTTTAGCGCGTCTGTTGCGTCGCGGTCAAGGACGGCTCGTCACCGCGCACGGCGACTTGGCTCGTCTGGTCGGCGAATTTGGCGTGGCGCGCGGCGCGGCGGCCGCGTCTGTTGAGCTCGCCCGGAAGAAGGTTTTGTTTCGAGTCAACGAGGACGTGTCGTACACGTGGAGTGTCATGCGGCAGGACGCGGAGGCTATGCGTCGAATAGGCGAGTACGCGTGTGAGGGCGTACTCGTTCCGCCGTTTGTCGAAACGATGGCCCTCGCCGACGCCGCCGACGCGCACCGCGCGACGGAGGCGGGGACGACGCCGGGGAAGATCGTTCTCGAGCCGTAGTTTCCATCGCGTCGCGTCCGATTCGAGCGAGCGAGAGCGGTCGTACATCGTAGCTACTAGGTAGTTAAACGTCAGGACCACGTTTGTGGGTTCGTCTGCGTTTGGATGTTTTTTTACACGCTCTGCCAGATATACACATTGCTTAATATAATCTATCTTTTCGTTGTTCTTTGCAAAAACAACTACACCTTTACTACTCATGCTCAACTAATGACTCTACTGATCTGTTCTTTTTTAAATTTTCGTATTCTGTATGATATTCGTTAGCTGCGGCAAAATACGTATCAATGATATCTTCATAAAAGTCGTTTAAGTCGCTTATACGTGTAGGAATATCATTGTCATCAGTTAATACAATGTCAGTGTCGTTGCCGCGTTCGACTAAAAATCCTACAAATGTAATAAGTTCTTTAGTAATACTAAACTGACATCCGTTTATATAATGTACTAGATCTTCGTGCAATTTTTCTCTAAGAAGGCGCTTTTTGTTGTTTAGTGTAACCATATAGTTACTAAACTCTAATGCCTTTTCAAGTCGTTCGTCCATAAAAAAACTCCTATGTTTCTACTATAGTTATTATACAAGAAACATAAGAGTTTGTCAATGTTTATTTAATTAAAGTGTTTGTAAATTTTGTCCTACTGGATTAAATGTAACAGTATTATACACTGTACCGCCAATTGTAACTGATCCGTTCGGACGGTAAATTTGCATACTATTTGCCAAAGTACCATTTACATTTTCGTCAATTCCAAATCCGCCCGGTCTATCTAAGTCTGCAAATTCTAGTCTAAACGTATAAACTGCTCCGCTTTTTTTTGCTGATAGTCTATATCTGTTATTAGCATAGCTTGCACCGGTATGTTGCATTAAAATTTGATAAGACGAAGTTAAACTTCTAGGAGTAATTCCTGATGTAATACTTCCGCCTGAACCTGCTTTAGTAAGACCTGTACGTGAAAATGTCATAGATCCAACACCGTTTGGCGTATTAATCATAGCACGCCAGTCACTTGTTTTAGTGCCACTGCCGCCTGTAAGACTTGGATTAAATCTAATCTCGCCTGCTGCGTT
>ENA-OUOG01001026-OUOG01001026.1-marine-metagenome-genome-assembly--contig:-NODE-1026-length-33908-cov-4.812095_pt1 | contig 33908 bp, 18 predicted proteins | sample MGYA00248635_ERZ508505 | MGnify/ENA primary metagenome ERZ508505 (study PRJEB26176, sample SAMN06267871) | marine metagenome | isolation source: Saanich Inlet, British Columbia, Canada | place: Pacific... | reverse complement strand
GACCCAAGTAAATACTACGATCAAGTAATCGAAATTAATTTAGATGAATTGGAGCCGCATGTAAACGGTCCATTCACACCAGATTTGGCTTGGCCTTTGAGCAAATTTGCTCAAGCTGTGAAAGACAATGGCTATCCGGCAGAATTAGAAGTTGGACTGATCGGTTCATGTACGAACTCGAGCTACGAAGACTTAACGCGTTCTGCATCCATTGCTCAACAAGCCATAGACAAGAAAATACAACCGAAGGCAGATTTCACCATTACGCCAGGATCAGAGCAGGTTCGCTACACAGCGGAGCGCGACGGAATTCTAGGCACCTTCGATCAGATGGGTGGAGTAGTCATGGCAAATGCTTGTGGACCATGTATTGGACAGTGGGCACGTCACATGGATAACCCCGATCGTAAAAACAGTATTATCACTTCCTTCAACCGAAATTTCGCGAAAAGGAATGATGGGAATCCAAATACACACGCCTTTGTCGCCTCTCCAGAATTGGTAACGGCTTTCGCTATCGCTGGTGATTTAACTTTTAATCCGCTTACCGATACCTTGTTAAACGAAGCGGGAGAAAAAGTGAAACTCGACGAACCAATGGGTATTGAAATGCCTCCAGCGGGATTTGCGGTAGAAGATGCTGGTTACCAAGAGCCGGCAAGCGACGGGTCTGGAATTCAGGTAAAAGTAAGCCCTGATTCGAAGCGCCTTCAATTATTAGCTCCTTTCGACGCGTGGAACGGCGATAACTTAACAGGTCTGCGCTTATTAATTAAGGCGAAAGGAAAATGTACCACGGATCATATTTCTATGGCGGGTCCATGGTTGCGTTTCCGCGGTCATTTGGACAACATCTCGAATAACATGTTAATTGGCGCTCTCAACTTCTTTAATGAGCAAACCAATTTGGTTAAAAATCAATTGACAGGTGAGTATGGAGCTGTTCCAGACACAGCGCGTGCCTACAAGGCACAGGGATTAGGTTCTGTCGTTATTGGAGACCATAATTACGGTGAAGGATCGAGTCGGGAACATGCCGCAATGGAACCGCGCCACCTTGGAGTTCGTGTTGTAATAGTGAAGTCCTTTGCACGTATTCACGAAACGAATTTGAAGAAGCAAGGAATGCTCGGTTTGACTTTTGCAAACGAAGCGGATTACGATCTGATTCGTGAAGACGATACTTTCAATTTTGTCGATTTGAATGAATTTGCTCCAGGCAAATCGCTTCATTTAGAAGTGGTTCATAAAGATGGCAGTACTGAAACTATTGAAACGAAGCACACGTACAATGAGAATCAAATCGCTTGGTATAAGGCCGGTTCTGCATTGAATTTAATTCGTTCGGAACAAGGCCTTTAATAGAAGCCTTTACCACTTTGCTTTCGGCCGCAAATTGGGCCTTAGGTCTAAATGCAGTCAATGACAAAAGCATCACGTTATGAACGCGGCTCGAAAGGAGCTATTCGGAGTTGGGCCTTTTATGACTGGGCCAACTCGGTTTATTCGCTGGTCATTGCGACAGCTGTTTTCCCTATTTATTATGGATCCGTTACGAGTACCGAGGAAGGAAATCTTGTTCGATTTCTAGGAACGGATTGGGAGAACACGGTAATCTATTCGTACTGCTTAGCCGCCTCTTTTGTAGTTGTGGCCATATTATCACCAATTCTTTCTGGAATTGCCGATTACTCTGGTGCTAAGAAGATGTTCTTACAAATCTTTTGTTACCTCGGAGCGGCTGCTTGTGCTGGACTCTTCTTTTTTGATGGTTCCAATGTAGATTTGGCATTGACGCTCTCTATTATTGCCAGTATTGGTTTTTGGGGGAGCTTGGTTTTTTACAACGCTTTTTTACCCGAAGTGGCCTATTTAGATCAACAAGATTCGGCCAGCGCATTGGGTTTTAGTTTAGGGTATTTTGGCGCATCACTTTTGCTGATATTTAATTTAACCATGGTGTTGAATCCAGAATGGTACGGCATCGCCGATTCTGGAATGGCCTCGCGAATCAGCTTCTTGATGGTCGGCGTTTGGTGGGTGCTTTTTGCTCAAGTAACCTTTAGAAGGTTGCCCAAACCCGAAAACAAGCGGAAAATCACTAAAGAATTATTGGGCAACGGTTTTCGAGCACTGCGCGAAGTTTGGAACGAATTGTATGAATTACCCGATTTAAAGAGATTTTTAGGCGCTTTTTTCATGTTGTCTGTCGGAGTTCAAACGATCATTTACTTGGCCAGTTTATTTGGAGAAAAGGAACTACATCTCGATTCCGGATACCTTATTGGGACGATTATTTTGATTCAAATAGTTGGAATGGGAGGAGCCCATTTGTTCTCGTTTTTGAGTCGGACTTTTGGCAACATTCGAGCAATGCTTTTAGCGCTTGTGATTTGGGCACTTATGTGTGGAGCCGCCTTTGCCTTGCAGGCAGATGACCCTTCGGTAAGTTATAAGTTCTTAGGGCTCGGAGCTTCTGTTGGATTGGTGCTTGGAGGTGTTCAGGCTTTGGCTCGATCAACCTACAGCAAGTTGCTCCCAACGAATACAACAAAGCACGCCAGCTTCTTTAGCTTTTACGACGTAACCGAAAAAGTAGCGATTATACTGGGCACCTTTTTATACGGTTTTGTTGAATCGATCACCGGAAGTATGAAGATTTCCAGTTTGACTTTAAGTATCTTTTTTATTGCCGCCATTGTAATCTTGTGGCCTCTGCGCGCTCGCTTCTCTGCTTACTCTTTGAAGGAACATTGATCGACGCGAACTTCTTCAAAAAGTTCATCGTAGCCAGTGACACGTCCTTTAACCGTTACTTTTTTTCCTTGGCCCAATTGAATGGCTTTCATTCCCTCTCCTTCTAATAAGTTGCAGACAACTTGATCGTTTAGAATGATCATGTTTTCTTGCACATCACTTATGGTTCCCGAAATTTCAATGGTTTTATCCAGATAAAGGGTATTGGCCTGGGCCTCATCGGCCCGATAGGCCTCGTGCAGTGATCCAGCCGTGAGGCTGTATTTCGATTTTTCATTCTGAATATTGCGATGCGGTTTAAACCATACGTATAGAAAGATACCTGAGGCCACTAAAATTCCCGCGATTAAAAAAAGGAGGAGTCTACGTTTCATAATTGTTCTTTTTTAGAGGATTGTCGTATATTTTCAGAAATGAATTTGAAATGAATTTAAGGCAAATAAGTTTAATGTTGGCTGGACTCGTTTTACTCGTTCAATGCGTGCACGATCCAGTATATCCGAATGGAGGGCTCCCAGATAGTGGCGATCCCGATCGACCCTGTGATTCAGATACCATATATTTCGATCGGGATGTATTGCCCATTCTCTCTACATCTTGTGCCTATTCAGGTTGTCATGATGAACAAACCGCTGCCGATGGGATTCGATTAAACAACTATCAAAATATTTTCGCTAGTGATGTAGATCTAGTCATTCCTGGTGATTTGAACGATAGTGAACTGTGGGAAGTTATTACGGAAACAGATCCGGATAAAATTATGCCTCCGCCTCCAAATAATCCGTTGCTTCCCGCACAGCGAGAAATCATTCGCTTGTGGATTGAACAGGGAGCTCGAGATTTAAAATGTGGTGGCTGTGACACCTCGACTTATGTTTTTAGCAATGATATATTGCCGTTCATTCAATTACAATGTGGAACGGAAGCATGCCATGGAAGTAACACAGCAGGGGGTGGTTTTGCACTTCAAAATCATAACGATGTGGTTGGAGCCGTGGTTTATCGAAATATGATGGAATCACTGAATTACAGTTTGTTAATCCCGCCTAGTTCGATGATGCCACCATCTGGAAAGTTAGATGACAATTGTATTCAAAAGATCCAAAACTGGGTCGATAATGGAATGCCCAATGATTAAAAAATATTTTTTTTGGATGGGGTTGCCCATCTTGTTGATTGCTTTTTCTTTGAATGGATGTTACTATGATAATGTAGAAGAGCTCTATCCGAATACGAATTGCGATACTACGGATGTTTCCTATGCCCAACAAATTAGGCCGCTATTGGATCAAAATTGCTCGTTTTCAGGTTGCCATGGCGGTCCGAACCCAGCGGCATTCCTTGATTTAAACGAGTACAGCGAAGTAAAGAAAATAGCGGATAACGGACAGTTCGAAAGTCGGATTAATCGGGAAGTAAGCGACCCTCAACTCATGCCACCAGCGGGTAAATTAGGCCCTTGTCAAATTGAAACTATTGAGGCATGGATTGGTCAAGGAGCCTTAGAAAATTAATCGAATGAAAAGAATACTACTTCTAGCATTAGCCTTGGGAACGATTCAATCGGTCGTTGCCCAGGATGATCTTCTCGACTTTCTTGGTGAAGAGGAAGAGTCGATAAATTATACTTCAGCTACTTTTAAGGATTCGCGAGTCATTAACGTGCAGAGTAATGAAACAGCGGCAAAAGGGGTGCTCCGTTTTGTGATTAGCCACCGATTTGGAAGGCTGAGCGATGGGGCCTATGAGTTATTCGGCCTAGATAATGCTACCATTAGGTTGGGCTTGGATTATGGGATCACCGATCGGATTCAAGTGGGTATTGCGCGATCGTCGTTTGAAAAAACCTATGAAGGGAATTTAAAGGTTAAACTTCTCAGACAAAGCAGTGGAGGTAAAGAAGTACCTGTATCTCTAACGTGGTATAGTGGAATGTATATAAACGGTCTGCGATGGGAAGACCCCGAACGAGAAAATTACTTTACCAGTCGATTAAGTTATGCGCACCAACTTATTGTTACCCGAAAATTCAGTAAATCCTTTTCTTTAGCCTTTGTGCCGAGTTACCTACATGATAATTTGGTTCGGACGGCTGAAATGAACAACGATCAGTTGGCGTTAGGGCTTGGAGGGCGCGTAAAACTGACGAATCGCTTGAGTTTAAATGCCGAATATCATTATCGGGTTATTAAACGTGTCGAGCAGGATGATCCCTACAACAATAGCTTCTCCATAGGGGTTGATATTGAAACGGGTGGTCACGTATTTCAATTGCATGTGACCAATAGTCGGGGTATGTTTGAAACCGCTTATATTGGGGAAACCGCCGGGCGCTGGGTAGATGGGGATATCTACTTTGGATTTAATATAAGCCGTGTATTTACGGTTGGAAAGAGATAAAAATTCTAGATGTTCGATTTAGCAATTATTGGTGGCGGTATTGTTGGCGCCGCCACGTGGTATGAAGTTCAAAAGCGCTATCCAAACAAAAAAATCATTCTCATTGAAAAAGAGGAGCGTCTCGCTTCTCATCAAACGGGAAATAACTCGGGGGTCATTCACTCTGGGCTCTACTACACGCCCGGATCTTTGAAAGCAGAGAATTGCGTTCGCGGCCGAAAAGCTTTGGTTCAATTCGCCCGTGATCACGGAATTGCGCACGACGTTTGTGGTAAAGTAATTGTGGCTACCGATGAGCGCGAATTACCCAATATGGAAAAGATATTCCGCAACGGTGAGGCCAATGGGATTGAAGGGATTGAAATGATTTCGGGTGAGCAGGTAAAGGAACATGAGCCTTTTGTTGAAGCCGTAAAAGGTATTTGGGTGCCCGTAACCGGTATTATTGATTATGTAGGTGCTACCGAGAAAATGGCGGAAATAGCAGCGGCTTTGCAGCCAGAAAGTCAACTGAAGGTAGGTGAAGAAGTTCAAAACCTCGTTCACCACAATGAATATTCGGACGTAATTACTTCTAAAGGGACTTATCAAGCCAAGGAATTAATCTTTTGTGCCGGTCTTCAAGCAGATCGGTTGGCGCGGAAAGACGGTGTTGATTTGCCCGAACAGGTTGTTGGTTTTAGGGGCGATTATTACGAACTCACGGAAAGCGGAAAACACAAGGTAAAACACTTAATTTATCCGGTTCCGGATCCTGATTTCCCTTTTCTAGGCGTGCACTTTACGCGTATGACGGATGGGGAAATTGAATGCGGACCGAATGCGGTCTTCACATTTAAAAGAGAAGGCTATGGGAAAACGGACTTTGATTTAAAGGACTCGTGGGATGCATTAACTTATGGCGGAACTTGGAAGCTATTTGGGAAAAATATGGCTTATGGTTTTAATGAATACCGCAGGGCGTTCAGTAAAAAGCTATTCCTGAAGACACTCCAACGCATGATTCCGAGTTTGCACATGGAAGACATCCGCCCGGGGAGGGCGGGAGTACGGGCATTATTACTGGGAACCGACGGAGATACGCGCGACGATTTCAGGATTGAAAGACGAGGCAACAGCATTCATGTATTAAATGCTCCTTCGCCTGCTGCAACGGCAAGTTTAGCAATAGCAGAAAACATTGCCGATATGTCGAAAGAACATTTTGACTGGGGCTAAATCCTAACGATGAAGTGTTTGGGTACGGTCAGGTCCGACCGAAACAAGACTCACCGGCACACCGCATTCTTTTTCAATAAATTCAATGTACTTATTGAGCGCTGGAGGTAAGTTGTTAATATCGCTTACTCCGGTAAGATCCTCGTGCCAACCTTCTATTTCTTCGTAAATAGGGGTAATTAAATCCTCGTCGAGAGAATACGGAAGGTGACTTATTTCTTCACCGCGATAAGCGTATTTGGTACATACTTTAAGCGTGTCGAAACCGCTGAGTACATCTGCTTTCATCATCATCAGTTCGGTAACCCCATTGACGTTGATCGCATACTTAAGTGCTGGTAAATCGAGCCACCCACATCGGCGCGGACGACCCGTAGTTGATCCAAATTCATTTCCTGCAACACGCATGCGTTCACCCAAATCGTCTTCTAATTCAGTAGGGAAAGGGCCTGAGCCTACGCGAGTACAGTACGCTTTGAAAATACCAAAGACTTTACCAATTCTATTCGGAGCAATACCCAAACCGGTACAAGCTCCAGCGGTGATTGTATTTGAAGAGGTTACAAATGGGTAGGTTCCAAAGTCGATATCGAGCAGTGAGCCTTGTGCTCCTTCCGCTAATACTTTTTTACCAGATTGGATTGAATCGAACATGTACTGTTCAGAATCGATTAATCTCAATTTTTTGAGATTTTCAATGCCTTCAAACCATTCTGCCTCTGCCTCTTCCAATTCGTATTCGTAATCGAAATGCTTCAGCATATCTACGTGCTTGTTGCGAAGCGAAGTATAGCGATCATGAAAATCTTCCAGCTCGATATCTCCTAAACGCAAGCCATTTCGCCCCGTTTTGTCCATATAGGTCGGCCCGATTCCCTTTAATGTGGAACCGATTTTCTTTTTTCCTTTCGCTTGTTCGGAAGCCGCATCTAAAAAGCGATGCGTTGGAAGAATAAGGTGGGCTTTTCTCGATAGCAAGAGACGTTCTGTATAAGCGACCGCTCTATTTTTAAGTCCATCCAACTCTCGGCAGAAAATCACCGGATCAATAACGACTCCATTACCAACGACATTCAAAGCATCCTTGTGGAATATTCCGGAAGGAATCGTGTGTAAAACGTGTTTTATACCATCGAATTCGAGCGTGTGACCCGCATTTGGGCCGCCTTGAAAACGAGCAATAACATCGTATCCTTGTGTGAGTACGTCAACAATTTTTCCTTTTCCTTCGTCGCCCCATTGGAGCCCGAGTAGTACATCTACCGCCATGGTAATGGTTGGTTAAGATTTGGTTTCATCCTCCGTTTGAGGATTTTTAAGTGCGTAAAGGTACAACGAATGACTCAATACTTTTACACCCAATAAATCTTCAATGGAAGCTTTGATCTGTTGAATTCTTGGATCGCAAAATTCAATTACTTCACCCGTATCAGTACAAATAACATGGTCGTGCTGTTTGTCATAAAACGATGGTTCGTATTGAGACTGTTGGTTTCCAAATTGATGTTTCCGAACCAAATTACAATCGAGCAAAAGCTCAATCGTATTGTATAAGGTAGCCCGTGAAACTCGATAGTTTTTATTTTTCATTTTGATGTAGAGCGATTCCACATCAAAATGATCCTTTTGGTCGTAAATCTCTTTTAGAATAGCAAAGCGCTCGGGTGTTTTCCGTTGACCATTTCTCTCGAGATAGGCGGTAAACACTTGCTTTACTTGGTCTTGGTGTTCTTGATTCAAAAGGGCGTTTATTAAAAGGCTAAAGTAAGAAAAAGCAGTGGGTTATTTTTTCAGACTTCTTTTGATATCCGTAACTCCATCGATCCTTTTTATGCGTTCAATAAGTTGCTCTAGATGATGTGTGTCGTGTATCACAACGGTTATGTTTCCATCGAATACACCATCCACTCCCGAAATATTTAAGGAGCGAATATTAACCTTCATGGTATTTGAAATTATTTTAGTCAACTCATTTACCAAACCGGCCCGATCAATCCCTTTAATCGTTAAAATCGCCAAGAAGTCTCTTCGATCAGAGGATACCCAGCGGGCTTTTAAAATTCGATAGGCGTAGTTTGATTGAAGTCTAATGGCATTTGGGCAATCGAGCCTATGAACTTTAATCCCCTCATTGATTGTGAGGAAACCGAATACATCATCACCGGATATAGGGTCGCAGCATTTGGAAAGTTTGTATTCGAGCTGCTCTTCATCGTCACCGAATACTAAGATATCACCCTTCCTATCCTTTTGGGGTTCTTGAACGGAACGAAGACTTGAACCAGATCTTCGTGTGAAGCGGGATTTCAAGTAATTGTAGATACCTCCGTTTCTATCGGTTGCAAAGGCTTTGAGTCGTTTGTTGTCAATTATTCCCGTACCAACTTGGTAAAATACTTCTTGAGAATTTTGAACGCCGAAATAACGATGCAGTTCATTTAAGACCTTTTCGTTAAACTGAATTTTAAGGTGTTTTAACTTCCGGATGAGAATTTCTTTCCCATCCTCTGCAATCCATTTTTTTTCTTCTTTCAGAGCATTCTTAATTCTGGTCTTAGCTTTCGCCGTGACGACGAAATTCATCCAGTCTTCCTTTGGTTTTTGCTTTCCTGAGGTAAGTATTTCGACTTGATCGCCACTTTTCAGCTGATAGCTAAGGGGCACTAATTTTGCATTGACCTTGGCGCCGAGACATCGAGCGCCCACTTCACTGTGAATGTCAAAGGCGAAATCCAGTGCCGTAGCACCTTTTGGAAGTGTTCTGAGATCACCATTGGGCGTAAAAACGAATACTTCGTCTGCGAATAAATTTAATTTGAAGTCGTCGATGAAATCAATGGCACTTGCTTCTGGATTTTCGAGGAGGTCTCTAATCTTACTTATCCAGCCTTCTAGTTGACTTTCCCGTTGGCGTGCATTGGAAGAAGCGCCGGTATCTTTATACCGCCAGTGAGCGGCGTATCCGACTTCTGCCACCTCATCCATTCGTTCGCTTCTAATTTGTACCTCAACCCAATGTCCTTTGGGTCCCATAACAGTGGTATGCAATGATTCATAACCGTTCGCCCTTGGTGTGCTTATCCAATCGCGCAATCGATCTGGATTTGGTTTGTAGTAATCGGTTATGATCGAGTAGACCTTCCAGCAATCCGATTTTTCTTGATCGGGACTCGAATTGATGATGATTCGGATCGCAAATTTATCGTACACTTCATCGAAGGAAATACCTTGCTTCAGCGTTTTTTTACGAATGGAGTAGATGCTTTTGGGACGCCCTTTGATGGTATAATACAAAAGCTCTTTGTTTAAAGCTTTTCGAATAGGTCCAGAGAATTGCTGGATGTACCGAACGCGTTCCTGTTTGGAATCGTTCAGTTTTTGCTCAATATCCTCGTACACTTCGGGTTCTGTGTATTTTAATCCGAGGTCTTCTAATTCAGTTTTAATGGAATACAATCCGAGTCGATGGGCTAATGGAGCGTATATATAGAGCGTTTCTGAAGCGATTTTCCGCCGCTTGTGAGGTGCCATCGATTCAAGGGTTTGCATGTTGTGCAACCGATCGGATAGTTTGATTAGAATTACGCGTACATCATCACTCAGTGTAAGTAGCATTTTCCGGAAATTCTCCGCTTGCATGCTCACGTTTTGATCAAATACACCCGATATTTTCGTTAATCCGTCAATAATTCGAGCTACTTTTTCACCGAATAGACGTTCAATATCTTCGAGCGTGTAATCGGAGTCCTCCACGACATCGTGGAGCAACGCGCAGGCGATAGAAATAGGTCCGAGTCCGATATCTTTTGCTACTATTTGAGCAACGGCAATAGGATGGTAAATGTACGGTTCGCCAGATTTCCTGCGTTGATCTTTATGCGCATCAATTGCTAGGTTAAACGCTTTGCGAATTACCTTTTTCTCTTCCTTCGTCAACGGATATTTGGCGCTGCGAAGAAGGGACCGATAACGATTACGAATTTCCTTTTTTTCTAGCTCTAAGTCGATGGCCTCGTGCATAAAAGTAAATGTAGCAAAAGGGTAACAATTACTGAGTACAAAGGATCACATCTGGCCGTGAGGCCAGAAAAATTTTGAAAGCCTTAGTCGAGGGCAGGAAGCAACTTCCCTGATACCTCACCAAATCCGATACGAACTCCGTTATTTTCGCAAAAGCCGCGCATGATCACGGTATCCTGGTCGTTAATGAATTTACGTTCGCTACCGTTACTCATGATAACGGGCTTGCTGCCGCGCCAAGTAATTTCTAACATAGAGCCGTAGCTATCTGGCGTAGGTCCCGAAATAGTTCCGCTGGCCAGCATGTCTCCAGACCTTATATTACAGCCATTAACAGTATGGTGTGCTAGTTGCTGGGCCATATTCCAATACATGTACTTGAAATTGGTTTTACAGACCGTTGTTTCGTCCGCTGCCTCCGGCAGGATCGCTACTTCCAGGTTTATGTCATAGCTCTTGGCACCGGTAAAATTCAGGTAGGGAAGAGGTTTTGGGTCTTGTTGCGGACCTTCGGTCCGATAGGGTTCAAGGGCATCCATAGTAACTACCCATGCAGAAATACTGCTGGCGAAATTCTTAGCCAAGAAAGGCCCTAGGGGAACGTATTCCCATTTTTGAATATCTCGGGCCGACCAGTCGTTGAAGAGAATCATGCCGAAGATATAGTCCTCCGCTTCATCGGTAGTTATGCGCTGACCCATCGGTTTTCCTGAGCGCGTTAAAAAGGCCATTTCCATTTCAAAATCCACTAACCTACTCGGACCGTAAACGGGTGAATCGGAATCGGCAGGGATCGTTTGACCACAGGGCCTGTGAACTTCCGTGCCGGAAACTACAATGGAAGAGGAGCGACCGTGATACCCCACCGGAATATGAAGCCAATTTGGAAGTAAAGCGTTGTTTGGATCGCGGAACATCGTACCTACATTTGTTGCGTGTTCTTTGCTCGAGTAGAAGTCTGTATAATCGCCAATTTCAGCGGGTAGCAACATTTCTATTTCCGACACGGGAACCAAAACGGCCTTTTTGTGCTCGTCGTTGTTCTGAAGTTCGGAATTATTCATGTCAAAAATTTCTGCAATTCGGTTCCGAACGGCCCGATTCGTTTCTATCCCCAGATCCATGAATTCGTTTAAGGTATCCTCAAGAAAAACACCTTCGGGCAATTCGATTTCGTTAAAATATCCGAGTTGTTGAAGAGCACTTAAATCAATTGCCAAATCGCCAATTCGGCTCCCAATGGAAACGCTTTCATCGGAACGCATGAATACCCCAAACGGGATGTTTTGAATGGGGAAGTCAGAGTTAGTAGGGGTTTCAATCCAAGATGAACGATTCGGGTTGTTCGCTGAAATTTCCATGTAGTGTGTGTAGATTTTACTTTCTGCGATAAAGGTATTTATTTCATTTAACAAGGTTCGGATTCCAAGGGTTGTACCTGTATATTTGTGTCTTTAAAAATTTAAACATGAGAGATCAACTCATCTTCGACTTAATAGAAAAAGAGCGCCAACGTCAAACACATGGCATTGAATTAATAGCATCTGAGAATTACGTTTCGGATCAAGTAATGGAAGCTATGGGCTCCGTTCTAACGAATAAATACGCAGAAGGATTCCCGGGACGCCGGTATTATGGCGGATGTGAAGTAGTTGATCAAGTAGAGACTTTGGCCATTGACCGGGCAAAGACCTTGTTTAATGCGTCTTATGCCAATGTTCAACCCCACTCCGGATCCCAGGCGAATGCTGCCGTTTTCTTGGCTTGTCTAAAACCAGGCGACACCATTTTGGGTTTTGATTTATCTCATGGCGGTCACTTGACCCACGGGAGTCCGGTTAATTTTTCTGGAAAACTATATCGCCCGACTTTTTATGGTGTTGAGCCCGAAACCGGATTGATCGACTATGATAAAGTGGCTGATATTGCGAAGAAGGAAAATCCTAAGATGATAATTTGTGGCGCCTCGGCCTATTCTCGCGATTGGGATTATAAGCGACTTCGTGAAATTGCCGATGGAATAAATGCACTTTTATTAGCGGATATTTCTCACCCTAGCGGGTTGATCGCCCGCGGGTTGCTCAATGATCCTCTTCCTCATTGTCACATCATCACAACAACGACGCATAAAACCTTGCGTGGCCCGCGCGGTGGAATGATCATGATGGGGCAAGATTTCGAAAACCCCTTTGGCTTAAAAACACCAAAAGGAATCGTTCGAATGATGTCCTCTTTATTGGATAGCGCGGTATTTCCAGGGACTCAAGGAGGGCCATTAGAACATGTAATTGCTGCGAAAGCCGTGGCGTACGGAGAGGCGTTGACAGATTCTTTCTATCAATATCAAGTTCAAGTAAAGGCAAATGCGCGTTTGCTTGCCGAAGAATTAGTAAACAAGGGCTATCACATTATTTCTGGAGGTACAGACAATCATTGTATGCTAATTGATTTGAGAAACAAGGATATAACGGGAAAAGAAGCGGAGAGAGCACTCGGAATGTCTGAAATCACAGTGAACAAAAACATGGTTCCTTTCGATGACAAATCGCCATTTGTTACTTCCGGATTCCGAATTGGAACGCCTGCAATTACGACGCGTGGTATCACGGAAAATGAAATTCCTGAAATTGCCCGGTTGATTGACGCTAGTTTGATGGCGGCAAGCGACGAGGTCAAGCTAGAAAAAATAAAAGCGGAGGTAGGATCGCTTATGTCTACTTTGCCGCTGTTTGCATACTAAAAGGAATGAGCCCTGAAAGCTCAAGACAAAAGAAGAAAAAAGCCGCTCAGTTATGAGCGGCTTTTTTTATTTCGTAATCACTAATTTCTCTGTTACGAGTCCGCCCGAATATTGGGCATTGATGTAATAAATTCCCGAGGACCATTCTTTCAGGTCGAGTAGCAGATCATTAGATCCAGCTTGTGCTTCAAAAGGAATGATGGTCATTACTTGTCCAAAAGCATTGGTCACGATGAACTCAATGTTTCCGGGTTGACTAACATTGAAACTTAAATTAGTTTCTGATTGGGCTGGATTCGGGTGCAGTTGAGCGAAGTCAAAATCTAAGGTTGGATTTTCTTCAACCGAAATAATGCAAGGAGCAATTTCTTCGAAGCATACATCATCAATGGTCCATCCTTCGCTCGCGTTGGCAAAGTTGGATCCGAATCGGAATCGAATTACTGTAGCCCCGTTGGTTACGAAATCAATATCATGTGTTGCAAATTGCCAACCGACACTCGTTCCGGACCATCCAGGAATGCCAGGACTAATAGATCCTAAGCCTGTAATAAACTGACTATCGAACCAGGTAGGATCGAAAGCATTTCCAACTCGTGTCCATGTAATTCCGTTATCCTGGGTGTATTCTACGGTACCTCCATCTTCATATTCATCCGTGAAATAGCGATGATAAAAGGATAGCCGGTAACAGTTGTTGTCGTTTACATTAAAGACGGGGGTATAAAGAGCACTTGAATCACCATTATCATAATCTGAATTCAATCCAGTCATCCAGGCATTATTTCCACTGTATGCCCCGTTTAGAACGGTTTGGTTTGGAGTTCCAACTTCCCAAATGGTGCTCGAACTGTAGTCAAAGGCATTTAAAGTAACCCATTGTGCGGCTCCGCCTTCGAAGTCTTCGCAATAAGGAAAGGCGCTCGTTGAATCAAAAACGGAAATCAGTGCGCATAGTGTATCATCCGAGGTAAACGAGTCCGTTGAACCATTTGGATCGGACGTGAACACGCAGAAACTGTGTGGGCCCGGATCTGCCGTCCATAACGACGCAAAAGTGTGCAAAATGCTATCTCCAATTTGCAATGGAGTAGATATACTCACGGGTTCGTTTAAAACAAAGGTGCCGTTATCTATATCTAAGTTCGCATCTACTGAGCTAAGGGGGGCGATACCTGTGTTTTTAATCCACATGCTTACAGGAACATCATCTGGAAGGATAAATGCAGTGCTAGCACCTATTGAATAATCTATTGTAGCCGCACTGTTTTGAATAGGAACAAAAATTTCGAAATCATCTATAGCCCATCCATCGCCAAAGGAAAAGAAGCCGTCGGAGAAGAACCGATATCGGAATTGTATGGGGTCTAAATTCCCGCCGAAGGAGGTTAAATCGAAGGTTGTATTCGTCCAAGTGGCATTGTTTCCGGCCCACGCTGGAACAGGAGGGAAGCCACTATTTTGGTTGTACCAATTCGTGCCGAGCGGATCATTTAGCGTGCCTAGAAGTTGCCATGTTTGACCGCCATCACTACTTATTTCTAACTGACCGCCATCACCGAAAATATCCGTGAAAATTCGGTTTGAGAATCTCAGTTCGCAGCCAAATACACCCGACATATCAAAGAATGGAGAGTACAAAAAGTCATTCGAATTATTGGCATAACCCGCGTCTAAGTCAATCATCCACGCATTCGTAGGAGAGTTCGCTGTGTTGATACTCGGTGCACTAGGCGCACCTAATTCCCATTGTTGAAGTCCACCTTCAGGTACCCAGCTTCCTTGTCCACTTTCAAAATCAGTGGTGTAAGGAGGAACAAAAGTTTCTACACCTACGGGAGTCCCACAAGTGGTATCATTTGTTGGTGCTTGGTCACCAGTAAGATCTGTATATACGCACAAGTCATATACACCAATAGGAGCATTGAAAGGTGCCGTAAAGGTATAGGTGGTCGATTGGTTGGGAGCTAATGTTCCCGTCCAAGTTTCGATCATTGGTGCGCCGGCATTTACGAAGTAACCCACGTTCATACTCGAGAGCGTATTGGTTCCGAAGTTGAAAATTTCCATTTCAACCGTGGTCGGAGCTCCGGCAATACTTTGATTACCTGGCTGAATAATTGCAATCGCCGATGCATCATTGGGCACTACGTCATAAAAACGAATATCATCAATAGCCATATCCCCAGAACAACATCCTTGACTAACTGAGCGCCAACGCACTTTAACATTTTCACCGGCGAATGCCGTCAAGTTGGTTTGATGTCGGATATAAGGGTCTGTTTCAAAAAACTGACTTTGACCAATTAAACTGTCTACGGTTGTCCAAACACCGTTCGAGTAGACTTCTATGAAAACATCAGGAATTACAAACCCAAAACGATGAAAATAAAATTCAACCGCTGGGGAAGTCAGGTTCGCAAAGTCTACACATGGGCTAATTAGGAAAGCTTCATCATTGTTTCCCCCTCCATCTGCTTCGGTGTACAAATAGACCCCTCCGCCGTTTAGGCCCGGTGTGTGATCTCCTGTTGGTCCCGTTCCAAATGAATTCGTTTGCCCTGAATATACCAGCCATCCATAATCACTGAAATCAACGGTCGTGGGATCTCGTGTCCAATCATTTGCCATTAATCCAGGTGATGATACATTTCCAGCGCCCGTTGTAAATTGTTCGAAATCCTCAACGTGTGGAAAAGCAATAATGGAGTTTGGATTAATTATGGTGTAATTGAATAATGAGTCGTTGGAAAGGTTTTGATCATTTGAGAGTCCCGTAAATGCATCAAAAATGTAATTCACTCCAGTCGTGGATAAATCAATGGTTGTAGAGAATGTATAGATTAACGTATCTCCTGGATTCATCGTTGCGTATACGGTGTCCCAAATAGGCGCTGCACCGTCAAGTGAAAAACCAACAGGAATCGTGTCTTGAACCACGATTCCAAAATTCGTAATTGCAATGCTCAGTGTATCGGAAGCTCCGTATCCACAGCCGTCCGGAAAGGGTGTAATGATTCCGGCGATCGCCATGTCATTCGGATCGGGCTCAAAAAGGAAGATGTCGTCTAGCGCCATTTCCCCGCCAAAGCCGGCATTATTTCCAGTGAAACGAACTTTAGTTACTTGTCCGGCATAAGCCGAAAGGTCAATTAACCCTCTTTTCCATCCGTTTCCTTGGTCACCGGTCTTGGTCCAAAGCGTATTCCATACGCCCAAAGAGTCGCGAACTTGAAGGGTCATTGTTCCAATTCCGCCACCCCACATGTGGTAGTAGAATTCTAGTTTCGGTGCCGATAAGGCCGATAAATCAAGGCACGGTGAGACCAATTGAGCATTAACTAGGTTGAAGGAATTTGGTAGGAATACATATCGCCCTATGCCTGTTCCGGTGGTATGGTCATTTGTAGGTCCCGTATTGAACCCTGGGCTTGGGCCTTGACCTGTTAGCCATTGCCCATTAATACCGACGCCTTGTTCCCAAAAATCACCTAAAGCATTTGACCCTGCCGGCCAAGAATCCATGTTCTGTGTGTAGGGTGCTGCTGTGAGTGTATTTTCAATGGAAGTTTGCAGGCTGTCATTAAAAAAGTTGAAATCTCCAGGAAGACTACACCAAACAACGAGATCATAAATTTGACCACCAATACTAACATCAACGGTGGTGTTAAAGGTGTAATTCAACGTATCTCCAGCGGGTACCAATTGATAAATAGTGTCTGTGAATGTTGGACCGTTGTCGAGTGAATAATTCACATAAAGGGTATCCTGATCGTCGAGTCCACTATTCTTAAAAAGTACATTTACGGGTTCGGAAGCAGAAAGGCCACAACCGCCATTGGTGGGATTAACAATCGATAGTACCGAAAAATCATTGGGTTGTGGGTTCCCTAATTCGAACTGCATATTGGGCCGGTCATTTGAAGTTTGGGCAAAAGCTCCATTATTTGAGCAGAGGCTTCCGTCAACGTCGCTTATTGCGAAAATGGTCCTAGTGGATGTGTAAGTAGTTTGACGGACAACGGCATTATTCGTAAAGCCATTTGGAAAGTTATTGAAACATACCTCCACAATAATGTTACTCACTCCGTCCCAGGCAAATGGAGTAGAAAATGTATGGAGATTCCAACCAACAGTTTCTGTATAAGTCGGTACGCTATATACCGTTGTAAATCCAGTGGTAACGAAAGTATTTAGCGTGGATCCCGCATAATTAGCCATTTTTATTTCAAAGTCGATTAATGGAGTTCCTTGAACCTGAGAAACATCAAAACTGAGCGATTGAAAATCTATGGCCCCATTTACCCCTGCTGTTCCTAATTCCGCTGCGGTAATTAGCATTTGATGTCGAGCTCCATTAAACCAATTCCCATAAGGAGCTGGATAACCCGTAGGTGTGTTTAATACAGTTCCTGTTCCCAAGGTGATTAAACTGGGTGCCGGAACAATAATAAATTGATTACAGCCTACGGCTGGATTAACGGCTTCGTTTAGTGCCGGGGATGCATCTACTGCACGCACTCGATAACAAAAGGTATCACCAACAACAGCTGCTGGTAAATCGGCTTCATAAATGGATCCAGAGGTGTTCACCATTCCAAGTGTATCATCAGTCGATCCGTTGAAAGAATAAATGACCATAGCAGTGTCAATTCCCGATCCGTCGGTGATATCCGCAGATATTGTAAATGGGCCCGTGTTACTCACGGTTCCGAGTGGTACCGGCGGAACAAGTGTTATAGTAGGGGGGAATAGTTCTGATGGAGAGGCCGTTACCGAAATATTGTCTAAAAGCCATCCATAATTACCAGAGGAACCTGAATTGTTTCCATCGGTTAGTTTAAAACGAACTTTTGCTTGTGAAGCATTTGAAATATAAGGTGAAACATCAAAAGTTTCTGATTGCCACCATGAGTTTTGAGGCACTGCGGTTGGCGTTGCCGGATCCCAAATTAAATATGCATTGGAGGCAAATTTATTTCCGCTCGCACAAAAAGTACCGCTACCGAGGTAATCATTACAAGTTAACTGTGTCCAGGTAGTCCCGTTATCATCAGAAACTTCAATGGTAGCCGCATCAAAAAATTCTATTTTACAGATTTGATCAAAATTGAGGAGAACGAAGGTGTTACCCACAGTCGAAAAGGCGTCTGATTCTAGTGTATTGGTCGTTGCTAATCCCACTTGATTTACATAACTATTCGGCGCACTAACACTCAATGTAGCATCAATAGCCCAAGAGGGATTACCAACTGAAGTAACACTATCCGCTAGAGAAACAGGGTCGAAGTTTTCTTGGAAAACGATCGTTTGTCCCATCGTAAAATAGCTCAATAGAATAAGTAGAATGGAGATTCCTTTCTTAACCATAAGATAAATTCTAAAATTTATTCAATCGCTTAATGCGTGATTACCAATTTCCGAACGGTTTTTACTGCACCGCTGTGAATGCTCACATTATATACTCCCGCGGCAAGTTCTTTTAGATCTAACGGAATTTCATTTCCGCCGACAATCCCGGACTTGCTGCCTGAAAGCACACTTTCTCCGAGGAGATTTGTTACGCTCCAAGCAATTTCTTCATTGGTATCCAACTCAATAGAAATTACGCTACGATCCGTGGCTGGGTTGGGCCATAGAGACACATTTATGATACTGGTATTCGGTTCTTCGATACTTGTTGGCGTACAGGCCCCGATATTTTCAATACAAATATCATCAATTGCCCATCCTTCATTTTGAACGGAAAAGTCGGCTCCAAATCTCCAGCGAATGATGGTTGTGCCTGCCTGAGGGAATTGAACAGTTCTTTCTGCATATTCCCAACCGTTGGAAGTCCCAGTGAAACCGGCTATTCCCGGGCTTTGATTTGTAAGACCGATAATAAACCATTCATTATACCAATCGGTTCCAACACTTCCAATAGAGCTCCATGTGGCGCCACCATCTTGAGAAAACTCTACAATTCCTCCGTCTTGATACGGTTCTGTTCTATAGGCGTGGTAGAAGCTGATTTTGTAACATGAATCTGGATTCACATTGAGCACGGGTGAAAAAAGTGCCGAGCTATCGCGGGCGTTGTAGTCTCCCGATAAGCCGGTCATCCAGGCATTAGGCGCGCTGTGTGCAGTATTTATAATGGATTGTGAAGGTACACCCGACTCCCAATTATTTCCCGAAGGAACATAGGTTGAGTAATTCAAGGCTACCAATGGCGCTTGACCTCCATCGAAATTATTGCAATACGGAAACGCACTTGTTGAATCAAATACAGTAGCAACATAGCACGTCGTGTCGTCTGCAGTATATTCATCTAATCGAACATTTGGATTCGATGTATACGCACAAATAGTGTGCTGACCTGGATCAGCTTGCCAAGGCACAGAAAAAGTATGGGTTGAAATTTGTCCTTTCTGGAGGGGAACTCCAAAATGAATAGAATCGGTTACAATATTGTTGTTGTCAATTTCTAAAGTCACCAAAACGCTAGTAAGATCCTGTTCTCCTGTATTTTGCACATCTACACTGACTGGACTTGCCTGCGGCAAGATGAAGAAATTACTCGGTGAAACAACAATGTCCTGGGTTGCCGCTGAGTGCTGAATGGGCACATTAATTTCGAAATCGTCAATACCCCAACCATCTCCGCCAATTACGGAACCGTCGGAAGTATACTCAAAACGGAATTGTACCAAGCCTTGAATACCATTAAATAGGTCCAAAGGATAATATGCATCAATCCAAGCGTTGGACGCTCCTGTCCACCCGGGTAGGGTGGAAGAAGTAATTACATCATCATTATACCAAGTGGAGTCTAGGAACGCTCCGAGAACAGTCCATGTGTTCCCTCCATCCGTAGAATAGTCTAATCGACCACCGTCCCAACTATTTTCGGTACTGTACCAATGCTTAAAATTCAAGGAGGTATTGAGTAAATCTTGAAAATCAAAATACGGACTAAAAAGATAGGCCTGACTATTATTTACATAGGGGGCGTCTAAATCTGTAACCCAGGCATTCGTTGGAGAAGAGGCTGTGTTAATAACGTTTCCTGTGGGAACACCTAATTCAAATAACAGCGTTTGGCCACCGGTAGTCCAACTACCTTGGCCGTTTTCGAAATCGTCAGCATAAGGGGGCACGAAGGTTTGAATTCCGGTGCTTTGCGTACAAAGCGAATCGTTGCTGGGTTGTCCATCGTTGAGCAAGTCGGTGAAGGCACAAACGTCAAAAGTTCCTCCCGGAACCGTGAACGGAGTATTGAAGGTATACGTAGTAGATGCTGAAGGATTTAAAACTCCTGTCCAAGTTTCAATGACGGCAGCACTGGTACCTATTATGTATCCAAGATCTGTCGTAAAGATGGTATCCGATCCGTTATTGAAAAATTCTATTTGAACCGTTTCCGTTGCTCCGGCGGCCAATTGGGGTAGAGGAGTGAGGATGGCATCTAAAATGGCATCTTTTGCCGCACTCTGATAAATCAATATATCGTCAATCGCCGCTTCACCACCGAAACTGACATTTTGCCCAACAAAACGAATTTTGGCGATTCGGTTCGCGAGTGGACTTAAATCAACAATGGCTTTCTGCCAGCTATTTCCTTGATCACCAGTAAGAGACCATGCGGTAACCCATGCGCCCGTAGTATCCTCATACTGAACGGTGATCGATCCAATTCCCGTTCCCCACATGTGGTACCAAAAATCCATTTTTGGAAACGTATTTCCGGTAAAATCAAGACACGGAGAAATGAGTCGCGCAGTGGAAGAAGTGAAATTATTGGCAATGAACAAGTAGTTACCGGTCCCTGAGGTGTGATCCGCTGCAGGACCTGTATTGAAGCCCGGTGAAGGCCCGGTGCCTACGGTCCAGTTGTACGTATCCGTATCGTCCTGTTCCCAGAAATCAGCCAGTACTTGTCCGCCAGCAATCCAGGTATCAAAGTCTTGAGAAAGCCCTGTCCCGGGAGTTAAAGTATTGGTGACGCTGTATCCTACAATAGAGTCATTAAAGTCATTATTGTCATTTGGGAAGGAGGTCCAAACATTAAAAGTATACGTGCTTCCTCCAGTACTTAAATCTACGGTTTGAGAAAAAGTGTGGGTAATCGTATCACCAGAAAGAACATTTTGATAAACGGTATCCGTTACAATTGGATTTGCATCCATTTGATAGCTGAAAATCAAAGTGTCCTGATCGGCAGTACCATAATTTTTGAACTGTGCGGTTACCAATTCGGCCGTTGTTAAATCGCATCCGCCCGAAAGGGGGGCGTCGATAGAAAGAGTTCCGAAATCAACAGGTTGCGGCAAACCTAAATCGAAGCGCATATTGGGTCGGTTGTTCGAAGGCGTAACGAAAGCTCCGTTATTTGCACAGAGGTTTCCATCGGAATCGCTTCGATAATAAATAGTTCGAGTAGAAGGATAAGCCGTTTGACGAACGATAGCGTTATTAGTAAAACCGTTTGGCCAATTGTTAAAACAAACCTCAACAAGTATGTTACTTACTCCATCCCACTGGAACGGGGCTTGAAAAGTATGCGTATTCCAACCAAGCGTTTCTGTGTAGCCGGGTGAATAAAAGACTTGTGTTAGTCCGGTAGTTACCCAATTCGTTATCGTAGTACCCGAATAATTACCCATTTTAATAGTGAAATCAGTCAATGAGGTTCCATTTACACCGCTAACGTCAAAGGCAAGAGATTGAAAATTGATAGGAATGGATACACCGGCGGCATTCATTTCCGCTGCGGTAATCAGCATTTGATGTCGAGCACCATTAAACCAATGCCCGTAGGGAGCGGGGTAACTAGTTCCTGTATTTACAATAGTCCCATTGCCCAATTGAATTTGAGGAGGTGCCGGAACAATGTGAAATAAATTACAACCCGTGGTGGGTTCGATGGCCGAGTTGGCGGCCGGACTCGCATCTTCCGCGTAAACGCGGTAGCAAATAGAGTCATCGAGAAGTGCACTTGGAATCGTGTCTTCGTAGGTGTTACCGACAGTATTAATCAAACCAATGGTGTCGTCGGGAGCTCCGTTTAATGAATAAATGAGCATTACTGTATCAATCCCTGAAGCATCAGTAACATCCGCGGAAACGAGGTAAGGTCCTCCACTACTCGTTGGTCCTTGCCAAATGGGCGCATTTAATGAAATTGTCGGAGGAAATAGCTCTGATGGACTTACGGTGACCTTAACATTATCAATGAGCCATCCATAGTTTCCGCCAGATCCATTGTTGTTATTGTCAGTCAGATTAAATCGAATTTTAGCTTGAGCAGTGTTGGCCAAAAAGGAAGAAACATCAAAAGTTTCACTCTGCCACCAAGACGCTTGAGGAATTGCCGCTGGGTTCGCCGGATCCCAAAGTAGGTAGGCATTAGAGGCGAATTTATTCCCAGAAGCGCAAAAAGTTCCTGCTCCCAGGTATTGGGGACACGTCAATTGAGTCCAGGATACCCCTCCATCGTTTGATACTTCAATAGTCGCCGCATCAAAGAATTCTATTTTACAAATCTGATCAAAATCAAGTAATACAAAGGTATTTCCGACAGTAGAAAAAGTACTCGTTTCAAAGGAGTTCGACGCAGCGAGCGAAATAGTATTTGTATAGCTCTGCGTTGGACTTACACTGTAGGCAGTGGTAACACTCCACGCGGGTGTTCCTGAAGAAGTGACGCTATCAGCTCCAGAGGGAAGGTCAAAAGTTTCAATATAGGCTGTTGTCTGCGCTGACAAGGTGATTCCAAAAAGGACACTGCAAATGGCTAAGAGTAGTTTTTTAATCATCTGAATAGGTTGAGTAGTAACTACCAAATATAGCGAAACTCAAAACATCCGTTACACTTAGATTTAATTCATTAAAAAAGCCGGCTCTTGCCGGCTTTTTTTAATCAGATTAAGCACCTTATTTGGCGATTACAAATCGTTCCGTTTGTAAGTATTCTCCGTTTCGTACCGTCAGGTAGTACACACCGTTTGCGAAATCTTTGAGATCCAAGGTGTGTTCTGCAGCCGAACCAGAAGGCGCAAGTTTGAATGAACCGATATTTTCACCAAGAACATTAACAACTTCTACTTCCACTTCGGAATCCAGTTCAAAGATCGTAAGGGTTATATTGTCAGTAGCAGGATTTGGAGCTAAACGCATGGCTAAATTCCCAACTTCTTCAAGAGATGTCGGTGTACATGCACCGATATTCTCAATACAAAGATCATCAATAGCCCATCCTTCGTTTTGCACGGAGAAATCCGCACCAAATCTCCAACGAATAATCGCGGTTCCGGCGATTGGGAATTGAACTGTTCTTTCAGCGTACTCCCAACCATTTGAGGTACCTGTCCATCCAGGGTTACCCGGTGATGTATTCGATAATCCAATGACGTATTGCGTGTTGTACCATTGTGTTCCAGGGCTTCCTATGGAGGTCCACGTAGCACCACCATCTTGAGAAAACTCTACGGCACCACCATCTTGGAAATTCTCGGTTCGATATGCGTGATAGAAACTAATCTTATAGCAGCTATCTGCATTCACATTGAATAACGGCGAAAACAGTGCTGAACTATCTCTAGGTTCGTAATCCGTATTTAAACCAGTCATCCAAGCGTTTGGCGCACTGTTCGCACTAGAAATCACTGTTTGGTTTGGCGTTCCAGCCTCCCATTGATTACCACCCGGCTCGTAGGTTGCATAATTCAACGCTACCAACGGTTCTAAACCGCCGTCAAAATTATTGCAGTACGGGAAGCTAGATGTTGAATCGAAAACGGTCGCAACGTAACACAATGTGTCATCGGAAGTAAATCCGTCTCCAATTAAGTTTGGCTCAGAAGTGTAAACACAAATGGTGTGAGCTCCAGGATCAGCTTGCCAAATTTGACTGAACGTATGCGTAGTCGTTTGGCCAGGACCAAGGGGAACCGTAAAGAACAAGGAATCGGTAACAATAATATTGTTATCAATTTCTAGGGTTACCTTGAAATGGTCAAGATCAATGAGTCCAGTATTTTCCAAAATAGCACTTACAGGGCTTGCCTGCGGCAAGATGAAGAAGTTACTCGGTGAAACATTAATTTCATTAGTGGCTGCACTCGGGAATACGGGATAAATATTAATATCATCTATTGCCATGTCACCTGCACAACATCCAAGTGAGATTGCTCTAAAGCGCACTTTCACGTTCTGACCCACATAGTTGGCCAAATCGACAGAGTGCATTGACCAAGTGTCGGCTTCGCTCGTCTGTTGCGATCCGGTAATCGACCAAATATTGGTCCAAGCACCTGTGGTATCTTGAATATCCAAGAATAAGGAGCCCATATTTGTACCAAATCTGTGCGTGTAAAAGTCAATTCTCGCTGAGTACCAATTAAGATCTAGACAAGGAGATTCGAGAATTGCCGTTTGGCCAGAAGCTCCTGAAGAAGATTCAGTGTACATGTATATGCTGGAGCCGGTCGTATGGTCGCCGTTAGGACCCGTTCCAAAAGAACCGGTTGGACCCGTTTGAACGAGCCAATTAAATCCTGTGCTACCTCCAGTGGAAGATCGTGTCCAGAAGTTATTTAATACTCCCGGCGCATTTACATTTCCTCCGCCAGGGGTGAAGGTAGTGAAAGGTTCAACATAAGGGATCAGAAACAGTGTGTTGGATACTTGATATCCCGTAAGTGTATCGTTGCCGTTGTTTTGATCTCCAGGCATATTTGTAAACGCGGTAAAAGTATAAGTCGTCGCTGGAGAACTTAAATCAACAGTACCTGGAAGAGTATATAGAATGGTATCGCCAGGGTTCAATGTTCCAGTCCAAGTTCCAGTAAGGGGTGGTTGCCCGGGTAATGAAACGGTAACCGGAATGCTGGTTTGTGGATTCAATCCTAAGTTGGTTAATTCCACAGTCACACTTTGTGTCGGAGAAAGATCACAACCATCAGAAGACGGCGAATCGATTCCCGCTAAAGAGACATCGTTGGGTTGAGGATCAAAAACACCTATGTCATCAATCGCAATGTCACCAGCAGAATTAAAACCTGTTACGGACGTTGCTCTAAAACGAATTTTAGTGATTTTTCCAGCATAAGGTGTTGCATCAATGAGTCCTTCAGTCCAAGCATTTCCCTGGTCTCCAGATTTATTCCAAGCATTTACCCATGCGCCCGTAGAGTCCTGAATATCAACACTAAGTGTTCCAATTCCTCCACCCCACATATGATAATAAAAACTAATTTTTGGGGCCGTTAAGTTTCTTAAATCTATACAAGGGCTTATTAATCCAGCCACCTCGCCATTGGTCACGAGATTCGCTTCCATGTATGCGTATTTACCTAGCGGTGTTCCAAGCGTATGGTCTGCAGTTGGGCCTGTAAGGGTAGTACCAGTAGCCCCCGAAGTGAAGGTCCAAGGCTCATCTAATGTATTATCCACTTCCCAGTTTTGAACGGGAACAGTACCAAAATTGAAGAGTTCAAAGTCTTGAGCCATTGGTGTGGCAACGGTTGTGTTCACAATAGAATAACCCGTCAGGCTATCGTTTAAGAAGGTCTGCTCAGTTGCAAGGTCTGTCCATGTATCCAAATTGTAGGTTTGGCTGCCTGTGCTTAAGTCAATTGTTGTACTAAAAGTGAAAAGTACCGTATCACCTGGGTTCAAAGTGGTAAATAAGGTGTCGGTTATTAAAGCTCCATTATCCAGTTGAAAAGTAACAGGCACGGTATCTTGAGGCGCCGTACCGTAATTGGTGACAGCAACTGTAACGTTTTCAGATGCAGTTAAATTACAACCCTCTTGTAAAGGGCTTACAATTGCGGCTACTCCAACATCGTTTGGTTGCGGTTGGTATATGAAAATATCGTCAATGGAGATATCTCCAGCACAGCATCCCAGAGATTGGGCTCTAAACCGAATTTTCACACTTAGAAATGCATACGCAGTCAAATCAACTGTTTCTTGAATCCATTCGTCCCCTTGATTACCCGCAAGTGACCATTGGTTTACCCAAACACCATTTGTGTCTTGTACATCCATGAAGAGTGTTCCAATGTTGTTCCCAAACATGTGGTACCAGAATTCGACTTTTGGCGTTGGACTTTGTGAAAAGTCCAAGCATGGTGAAATCAAATTGATTACTTCACCATTTCCAACTTGTGATACTTCCATGTAGGCATAAATACCTGTGGCAGTTCCAAGTGTATGATCTACTTGTGGTCCGGTTTGAAAAGAAGTTGTAGGTCCCGCTTGGAAGGTCCAATCGTCATCATCATTCGGGTCTTGCACCCAACCTTCGATGGCATTTTGTTGCCCCGGGACAAAATTTTCAAAGTCTTGAATGTACGGCGGAGCAGTTAGAGAATTGAAAACGTTATAATCCTGAAGTGTATCGTTTCCGACCGCCTGCTCACCAATCCATTCTGTCCAAGGTTTAATATTATATAAAGTTCCGCCGACAGATAAGTCTGCCCCTTGACTAAACGTATGAATCAGCGTATCTCCAGGCAATAGGTTTTGGTATACAGTATCGCGAACGATAACTCCCGACCCCGCTACGGTATAAGCTAATGGCAAGGTGTCTTGGGCTGCAAGTCCCGCATTCAAAACCTGAACAGTAACTGTTTCGTTGGAAGTGAAGCCGCACGACTCTAATGGTGGTGAAAGGACTCCTATAATCGCCCCATCAATGGGTTGCTTTTCAAAAACAACAACGTCATCAATGGCAATGTCTCCGGCCGTGCTGGTTGTTGCCGTGGTTCGGAAACGGACTTGAATAGTATTCCCCGCAAAAAGAGATAGAGGAACATTTACTTTTGTCCAGGGAGCCGATGTACTTGACTGTTGTTGTCCAGAAATAGTAAAAACGTCATTCCATTGAACTCCATTATTAACTTGCACTAATAGGTTTCCACAGCCGGTTCCGGCCATATGATAGAAAAACTCCAATTCAGGAGCAACCATACCAGCAAGGTCCAGGCAAGGACTTACTAAATTCGCATTCTGTCCATTTGCGCCGAAAGGAACCTCGGTGTACATAAAGTTTCCATTCCCCGTTGTATTGTCATTATCCGGACCCGTACCAAAGGAAGGTGTCGATCCGTTCCTGACACACCAACCATATCCGCTTGATCCACTAGCCGCAGGGTTTCTCGTCCAATCACAACATAAGCTTCCCCATACTCCAATTCCAAAATTCGCGGTTCCGGCAGTAAAGTTTTCAAAACCCCAAGCCCAAGGAAAGGTAGTTATTGGAGTCCCAACACAGTTCGGTGGTGGCGCATTACTAATAACGAAGCAGTTAAAGCCTGAATTTGGATTTTCGGATACATTTCCACAAGCCGAAGAATCCCATGCCAATACTTGATAGCACACACTATCATTAACTAATTGACCAGGAATAACCCCATTGTAATCTCCACCAGCACCTGCTACCATAGTCACGGTGTCGAAAACGCCCCCATTTACGTTGTAAATGACCACTGCTGAGTCAATTCCAGATGCATCGGATATGTTCGCAGAAATGTTAAATGGACCTACTATATACGCGAGGCCTTGGAAAATAGGGCTATTCAAAGTAATCACAGGCGGAATTAGCTCACAGGGGGCCATATCCACTTTAATATCGTCTACTAACCAACCAAAGTTTCCACTAGCTCCTGAATTATTTCCATCCGTCAATGCAAAACGCACTTTTGCCTGAGCACTGTTTGCTACAAAAGCCGAAATGTCAAATTCCTCAGCTTTCCACCAACTATTTTGAGGCTGCGCAGAAGGGTTAGCAGGGTCCCATTGTAAGTAAGTATTACTGGCAAATTTGTTTCCACTCTGACAAAAAGTTCCTTGGCCGAGGTATTCAGGACAAGTTAATTGAGTCCATGTAGTTCCGTTGTCATTGGAGACTTCAATGGTACCTGAATCGAAAAATTCGATTTTGGCAATGTGCGAGAACGAGAGTTTTACAAAAGTATTCCCCGTCGTATTAAAAGCATCTGTTTCAAGGTAGGTTGTCGTCGCTAATCCAACGGGTGCCGTGTAACTCTGTACACCTTCTGCACTTAGCGTTGTATTAATCGACCAGGCCGGAGTTCCGACGGATGTGACACTATCCGCTGCTGACGGTAACTCAAAAGTCTCCCGGAAGATGGTAACCTGAGCTTGCGTTGAGAAGAGAATAAAAAAGGAGGCACAAAAAAGTAGAATCTTATTCATATAGATGGACTTCGAGTAGAATTCAGTGAGCACAAGTTCCAAAAATAGGCATTTCGGAATCCCTATAAAAACGAAATGTTTGGCTTTCGGGTTGGGTTATTTTATTCGCAGCTTGAAATTGGACTTCCCATGAATGAACCCTTCAAGTTCATCTCCTATTTTTACCGGACCTACTCCCGCTGGGGTGCCCGTAAAAATGAGGTCTCCAATTTTCAAAGTATAGTAGCGAGATAAATACGAAATAATCTTATCAATAGAGAAGAGCATATCCGCTGAAGATCCCGACTGAACCAGTTCGCCGTTTTTCTCCAAGGAGAAAAGTATAGGATTTTCTATTTCTGCCTTCGGCAGGAAGTTGCCCAAGAGCGCACTCCCGTCAAAGGCTTTGGCCTTCTCCCAGGGGAGACCTTTTTCCTTACAGTCCTTTTGGAGATCTCTGGCCGTGAAGTCTAATCCGACCGCGAGGTCGTCGTAATAAGTGTGTGCAAATTTTTCTTGAATGTACTTGCCAATTTTCTTGATTCGCACCACAATTTCGCATTCATAATGAATGTCCTTTGAAAAATCAGGATAGAAAAAAGGTTGATTCGGGCGAAGTAAGGCGCTGTCCGGCTTACCAAAAAATACGGGCTCTTTTGGAACCGGATTATTCAGTTCTTTAGCATGATCTGCGTAATTTCGACCAATACAAAGAATCTTCATTACTTACCGAATTTCCGAAGTTTGATGCGCGTTATTGTCTGTTTTGTGTACCGCGGGAAATCTGCATCTTGAAGCCATGCAAAATAACCCGGGTTTTCATCGAGGACTTCTTCGATTAATCGGCCCTTATACTTTCCGAAGCCAAACATTTCTTGACCTTTATCATTAAAAACCAAGAAACCCGCTAAATCGGCCGGGGCATTTTTCCGCTTGCTAAAATCACTGAGAAATTTGATGTCATTTTCCAGTTCATCGTAACGCTCTAATTGGCCGAGCAGTACCTCGTACGTTGCCCGTGTGTCGGCATCCGCACTGTGCGCGTTGGTGAGGTCTTTTCCGCAGTAAAACTTATAGGCGGCAACCAATGTGCGCTGTTCTAGTTTGTGAAAAATATTCTGAACATCTACCGATCGGAACTTACTCATGTCGATGTCAACGTCTACACGGAGAAACTCCTCTGCCAAAAGCGGGATATCAAACCTCATTGAATTGTAACCAGCTAAATCGCAGTCTTTAATCATTTCCATAACCTTTGGCGCGAGCTCTTTAAAGGTGGGGGAGTCTTTAACGTCATCATTGCTAATGCCATGTATAGCAGTAGTCACCGCCGGAATAGGCATTTCAGGATTTACTTTCCAAGTCCGCGATTCTTCATCGCCGTTCGGAAAGATTTTTAAAATGGCGATTTCAACAATTCGGTCCCGGGCAATTTGAGTACCCGTCGTTTCTAAGTCAAAGAAACAGATAGGTCTGTGAAGTTCTAGTTTCATAGTTGCCGCGGTGTTTTGTGTTTAAGCTGCTTTTATATTTCTCGGTTCACATCAAATTGCTCTAAATAATCGGCTACTCGACGAACAAACATTCCGCCTAATGCGCCGTCTACGACGCGATGGTCATAACTGTGCGATAAAAACATCATGTGGCGTATTCCTAATAAATCGCCGTGCTCTGTTTCAATTACCGCTGGTTTCTTACGTATGGCGCCAACCGCCATAATCGCTACTTGCGGCTGATTTATAATAGGTGTACCCATTACATTGCCAAAGGTTCCGACGTTTGTAATCGTATAGGTCCCTCCCTGAATCTCTTCTGGCTTTAGTTTGTTGGTACGGGCTCTATTGGCTAAATCGTTCACTTGAGCGGTAATTCCGACCAAATTCAATTGATCCGCATTTTTAATTACCGGTACAATTAAATTTCCAGAAGGTAGCGCTGCAGCCATACCGATATTAATGTTCTTCCGCTTGATTACGCTTTCGCCATCGACGGAAATATTAATATTGGGAAAGTCCTTTATCGCCTTTACAATTGCTTCGATAAAGAGGGGAGTAAAGGTCATTTTCTGCCCTTCGCGCTTGAAGTATGCATCTTTCACTTTATTCCTCCATGTAACAAGATTGGTTACATCAGCTTCCACATAGCTCGTCACATGAGGCGAGGTTTGAACACTGTCAACCATGTGATGCGCAATTAACTTGCGCATGCGGTCCATTTCTTCAATTTCATCACCGGGCATGAGGGCAACTTTCCCTGAAGTTGTTGGTGCTTTTACCGGTGCCTCGGGGGCTGAACGGGTGCTTGCCGCTGGAACTACCGGTGCTGAGGCCGCTGCGGGGGCATTTCCTCGGTTGGCAACATAAGCAAGAATATCTTTTTTCGTGACTCGACCTTCCTGGCCAGTTCCAGGAACTGTTTCCAACTCTTCAAAACCAATTCCTTCTTTTTGCGCGATACTGCGAACTAATGGAGAGTAAAAGCGACCGCCTTCTGTGTTTTTTGGTAATTCAGTTTGAACGGCCGCAACCGCTTCAGCAACTCGCTCTTCGACAACAGCTACCTCGTTTGGAGCTGTTTCGTCAACTGAAGCAGTAGCTTCTGTCGGAGCTGTTTCCGAAGTACCGCTCCCTTCGGTTTCAATCAAGGCAATGGCTTGGCCCACTTGAACCACGTCGTCTTCATTAAAAAGCTTCTTAGCCAAGACTCCTTCAACCGGTGAAGGGACCTCAGAATCAACTTTATCTGTGGCTATTTCCAGAACGGCTTCTTCTAATTCAATAGTTTCACCTTCTTCTTTGAGCCACTTAATAATGGTCGCTTCCGCAACAGATTCGCCCATTTTGGGCATGATTAATTCAACTTGAGCCATTTGTATGCTTTTTTCGCAGACGGATCTGCGTTCTTTTTGTGTGTAAAAGGGCCTATTCGAAGGTCATACACGGATCGATAAGGCCATGCAAAATTAAGGTTTCTTTTCGTTGCAGAGAAACCTGGAGTATGGATTCCCCTAAACCTTTCTCGCTAAGTATTTTAGATTCTTCCCAATAATCTGTAAATCCGTAAAAACAGAGTACTCGGCCGCGTAAAGAAGATTTAATCGCTGAATCATTTCGGGGGTTTTTTCCTCTTTAGAAGATACCCAATCCTTCGTATCCAATACTCCCTTAGGGTATAAGTCGAGTTGGTTTTGTCGGGCAAGTCCAACCCAACCCAATTGATTAAAAAGGACTTTCACTATGTTGACATATATGCGAGGCCCTGAAAAGAGAATAAATAGTGGACTCAAAACCAAAAGTACGAGGCTTATGAGTACATCAAAAATCCGTTTATTTCTTTTCGCCGGGTTTTTTTGCAGCACATTCAAATCCTTTGTAAAGGCATCGTCAGGGGTGAAAATGGCCTGACTTCCAATCATGAATTCCGCTTCGGGTGGAACAATACGGTATTCAACTCCAGGGCGTTTTAATTGCCCCATTAAGTCGATGATTTGCGCACTACTTATGTCGGAGGCGCAGAATATGAGCTCTTCTAACCGGAATACTTGGGTGATTTCGTTGAGCTGTTTTATGTGACCTAAATATTGATCGTCCTTTTTTTCGGAGCCTAACGGCTCGATGGTCACGTAACCGATCCAATACTTTCCCGCGTTTACGCGTGAAAACAGTTTTTTTACGCGTGCTACTTCATCCTGTGAACCAACCACGGCCATACGCTTCCGATCGTTTTCAAAGGCGAACCCAGGAACCTTTAAGGAATGAAGCACTACTCGGCTTAACGCCAAACTCATCACTGCCCAAACAAATCCGAGCAAGATCAGCGCTCTTGAAGTCCTTAGGCTTTCAGGAAGCAGTGAATAAACGACCAAAATAGCAACCGTTCCTCCAGCGAGCCCTCTGAAAAGTTTGGCAAGTTTAACAGGTTTGTCATAGGCACCGGCCAGCATTATAGAGAAAAGCCAAATGACTATGTAGGCAGGCATATATACATAGTCGTATTCCGGAGGGTAGGTGCCGCCTTCAACGTATCGGTGGTTGTTCTCCCAATAAACTTTTTGGTAGTACATCCCTCCGAAAAGGAGGGCCCCATCGAAAAGTGGAAGAGCAAGACGCTTTGCGAATCGCGAGAGCACCGCTAAAAATGCACGGAAGTAAATCGCCAGGTTAATGAGAAAAGAAAAGAGCGCCGCATTTCGATTACTGAAGTGCTTTTTTGCGAAAATGATCATCGCTCGGTAAAAAACGAAAACGTAATTCAATGAGCCTTTCTTTGTGCTTTCTCCTTTATAGTGGATGATTTGGGTTTCCGGAAAGTAGTAATTCTTGTAGCCTTCTTTTATGATGCGGTAGCTAAGATCAATATCCTCACCGTACATAAAATAGTCTTCATCTAGAAGGCCAATTTTATCCAAGACCGATTTGCGAAGAAGCATAAACGCTCCGGCTAACACCTCGACCTCATTGGTGTCGTCTTGATCCAAATTCCCTAAATGATATCGAGAAAAAACGGCCGACTTAGGAAAAAGAGAGGAAAGACCAAATATTTTGTAAAACGCGGTCATAGGTGTCGGCAGGCCTCTTTTGGATTCTTTGAGGAACCTACCGGAACCGTCGATCATTTTTACGCCAAGTCCGCCCGCCTCCGGATGCTCATCCATAAATCGAATAACCTTTTCAAAAGTGGCTTCTTCTACTACGGTGTCTGGGTTCAAGAGCAAGGCGTATTCCGCCTCCGATTTTTGAATTGCCTGATTGTTGGCAATGGAGAATCCAGGGTTGTCTTGATTCGCTATGAGGTGAACATCAGGGAAGTTCTTTTCGACCATTTCAACAGAACCGTCGACGCTGCTGTTGTCCACTACATAGATGTCAATAGTGTAGTCTTTGTTTACAGATTGAGCATAGGCAATCGATTTCTCAACCGACTTCAAGCATTGCTCGAGGAAGAAGCGAACGTTATAGTTGACAATGACTACGCTAAGTTTCATGCCTGATTAAGCGAGTTTTCGTAAGGAATTCTGTGCTGAAGCGATCTTCCCAAAGTAATTTCATCGGCATACTCCAAATCATCTCCAACGGATACGCCGCGCGCCAATGTGGTAATGCGCACGCCCGACTCTTTCAGTTTTTTAAACAAATAGAAATTTGTTGTATCGCCTTCGGTTGTTGCACTTAAAGCTAGAATCACCTCTGTAAGTTCGGCCTCTTCACAGCGCTGAATGAGCGATTCGACGTTCAAGTCGTGCGGTCCAATACCGTCCATAGGTGATATGAGTCCACCCAAAACATGATATCCACCTCGATATTGAGAAGTGTTCTCTATAGCCATGACGTCGCGAGTATCCTGAACCACGCACAAAACGCTTTCATCTCTATTTGGATTTGCGCAAATGCCGCAAAGTTGCGCGTCGGAAATGTTGTGGCACTTTTGACAAAATTGAACTTCGCGTCGAAGGCGGACCAATGATTCGGACAATTGCGCGACCTCTTCTTCGTCGCGTCTGAGCAAATGTAAGGCCAGTCGCAGCGCTGTTTTTTGTCCGATTCCCGGCAATTTTGCGATTTCATGAACCGCATTTTCGATAAGC